>VMHT01127902.1_pt1 | contig 28285 bp, 32 predicted proteins | sample 4693611 | NCBI WGS metagenome assembly VMHT01 (sample SAMN12280063, study PRJNA550983) | marine metagenome | isolation source: seawater sampled from same location over 5 years 0.02-0.2 micron viral filtrate | place: USA: collected off the coast of southern California halfway between the port... ... | reverse complement strand
GCTATATAGATGAGGTAGGCACTGGTGACTTAAGAATAAGATCTAATAGTGCAACAGCTTTACTTTCGAGTACCAACGAAAATATGCTTGTAGCGATAGCTAATGGTGCTGTTGAACTTTACTTCGACAATTCCAAGAAGCTGCAAACAGAAACTTGGGGTGTGTCCCTAACGGGCAGCACAGTCTCATCTGGTAATGTCTACGCTGGCGGCACTGCTGGATTTGTCTTTGGATCATCAACTTCTGAAGGAGAATACATTTATAGGAATGGCAACGACATCAGGGTCTTCGCAGGTGGGGCTGATAGACTAACGGTTGACGGGGATGCTGGTAACGTTGGTATCGGAACAACGAGTCCTTTAGGATTGCTGATGCTTCGTAAAGATCAAACAGCCCCCACTAGACTAATTATATCAAATGGAGCCACTATTAATGCCAGCACATCTGCCCGATTATCTTTTTACGAAGGGACTACTGAAAAGAATTACATAGAAAGAAGAAGAGATGGTTCTGGTGATTTTGCTTTTGTATCACCCGCTGACGATAATCCGTTTGTATTTGAAAATGCTTCAGGTGAGTTTTTGACTCTAGTCAACAGTAAAATGGGTTTAGGGACACCTACCCCCCAGCAAGCAATACATTTAAATACTGCTGAAGCTACAATTCAATTTCAAAGCACTCATGGTAAAACAAGTTATATAAATCAAGGCGGTGGTAATTTTCATATAAAAGCTTCTCATTCTAGTGGTGTAGCAATCAACTATGGAGACAGTAATAATACTGCTTTACTAAATTTATATAATAACACAACTCCTGCTGTAAGTTTTAGGGCCAATGGCTTTTCTTACTTCAATGGAGGTAACGTTGGTATAGGAGTAGGAGACCCAGATTCTAAATTAGAAATCAAAGGATCAGGGACAGGAAGTGGGGTGGCTCTACGAGTTAGGAATAGTTCTAATACTGAACTTCTGCAAGTTACAGATAGTGGTATAGTAACAGTTCCGAACAACTATTTTTATGTTAGTTCTGGTGGAGGAGCTTATGTGCAAAATGCCTTACGAGTTAGAGGTTCGCTTTTAAATGACCAAGGAACTTTATCTATAACAGGCGATGTCAGCTTCGATTCATACACTCTGTTTGTGGATAGCGCATACGATAGAGTCGGTGTAGGTTCAAGTAGCCCGTCTTACAAACTAGAAGTCAACGGCGGTATCTTAGCTGGCGGTAAGGTCACATACCATAAGTCTGCGGGTTCCCTCACCACGACTGGCTATGCGGTGGCAGGTTTAACGAGTTCCCCAAATGGCAATGGAGCTTCTGCTGGCTTCACGTTCACCTGTTTCGGGCATACTGGAAGCTACCAAAAGATTGTTTACAGTTGTTATAATAGTACTGGGACATGGTACACCCAAAAGGTAATCGATGAAGGAACAAACGATTTTGATGTTACTGCATCTGCTAACGGGTCAACCATAACCTTTACATTCAAATCTAGATCAGGGACAAAGAGCTATACACCAAGAGTATCGGTAGAAGCATTCGGAAGCTCCATCAACAACACTTACGCTTAATTTTTAAAGATGCCAACAAGGAACATAAATTCAGATCTTAAGGTCAACGCAAATTTAACTCTACCAAGTTTATCCACCTACAGCGGTTCAGACGTTACGGCGTTGATGATCGCTGGTGCTGATGTAGTCGGCAAGAGAGCTTTAGGAACTAATGCATTTAATAGCACGTCTTTCTTGCCACTAGCAGGTGGTACGTTGAGTTCTGGGGCAGCAATTAATTTTACTGTTCCTAGCTCTGGCGGTAATTTCATAAATATTAATCATGCAGGAAACGAAGCGTGGACTATAGGCGCTCAATCTGGATCTGGAGTAGATGATTATTTAGATATAGGCATTAGCGGGGGAACTAGAGCAATGTCTTGGCATGAAACGGGTAGAGTTGGTATAGGAACAACTAGTCCTAGCTCACTATTACATTTATCAAGTAACAATTCCACATATGAGGCAAACGGTATTTTAAGTGTTTCTGGAGGTGTTAATGCTGTATTCAACTCAACTCAAAGATTTATATTTAATATAGATTCCGACGACTCGCAGACAGACAGAACATTTGATATTGCAGCTAACAGAACTGGGTCCTCTGGAGGTAATTTACTCTTTAGGGTTCAGGAAAATGGCAACGTTGGTATAGGAACAACTAGTCCAACAGCTAAATTAGATATTGTAGGAGATGGAGCAGATTTCTTTTTACAATCGGCTGATTACAAAATAGCTCGTATACAACCTAGAGGGACAGGAGCGAATTTAGATAAAGGTTTATTGTCTTTGTTTGACGGGTCAACAGAAGACGTAAGAATTGATACCGCTGGAAATAGCTGGTTTAATGGCGGTAATGTTGGTATAGGAACAGGTAGTCCATCGCAGAAATTAGATGTAAACGGAGCCGCGAGATTCGGGGCAGCAAATACCCGTCTTACAACGTATTCTGATTCTACATATGCAGGTATATATAATGGTAGCTCTTTGGGTGCTGATGAATCCATCTATATGGGAGGAGGTGGAATATTCTTCATTGCAAATAATGCAGAAAGAATGCGTATCACCTCTGGTGGTAGAGTTGGTATAGGAACAAATTCGCCAAGTAAAAAATTACACGTTGAAGACTCTTCAGGTTATCAATTACAATTAGATGGCGGGAATTACTTCTGGAATGTTGGTGCAGGTTTTGTAAATTATCATGAAGGTTCATTTTTAATTGCAAATAATACTGGAGATAAATTTGTAATCGACACTAACGGCAAAGTTGGTATAGGAACAACTAGTCCAAGTGAGAAGCTAGAGGTTGTTGGCGATATAAAAGCAAGTTCTTCAGGTAATACACAAGTTATTCTTACATCAGGTGGCAGTTGCGTAATGGATCTACTCAATGCCCAATCGGAAGCGTATGTAAGAACAACATCAGCACATGATCTGCATTTTAGGACGACTGATACCAATAGAATGGTTATTAAAGCGGGGGGAGATGTATTAATGGGTAATACCGCTGTTAATATTGCAAGTAACTTTAATAATCAAAAAGGTTTTGGATTTGATTTTTCAACTGGTCAAACAGAAATCGCAACAACTGCAAATGCACCAACATTAACATTAGGTAGAAATCTTGGAACGGATGGATCTATATTAGATTTAAGAAAACAAGCCACAGTAATTGGATCATTCGGAAGTAATACAACAGGTGGGCAAACTATGTTAGATATTTCTGCAAGCACATCTAATGGTAATATGAGGTTCTTGACTTCTGGTGCAGAAAGAATGCGTATTAATTCTTCTGGCAACGTTGATTTTGTAGGTAACGTAACTGTTGGTGGAAGTTTTAAATGGGCTACAACTGGAAGTAGTTTTACCTATTCAAACGATGACAGCAATGGTTTTTACATGGAAAGAGTTGGTACCACAGATGTGTTATCAGACATGAGATTCCAAGCTAGAGCATCGGGAGCGGGTAATTATAGTTGGATAAAAATAAAACCATCAAATCAATCAATTTTACTAGCTACAAATGGAGCTGATAGATTAACTATAAACAGTTCTGGTAATGCAACCTTTTCAGGCGACTTAACAGCTAGAGTTGGTTCTTTTAAATCTATTGATGCCTCGGCAAGTACATTGATGAATTTAATGTGCAACGATGGTAATAACGCAGCGACTTTTAGAACAACCGTTTCTGGTAGGGTGTTTGAAATAAGATCACAAAATAGCGGCACTCTAAAATTTAATTCAACATCATCGACTTTTACAGGTGATATAAACTTAGGGACAGGCAAAAATATTTATATGTCTGGTACTAGTGGTTTGAGGTTTTTACACGATGGTAGTAACGGGAATGTTATTAGCGGTAATGGCGACTTAAACATAACAAACGGAGCTTCTGACAAAGACATAAAATTTAAAGGTAATGATGGGGGTTCTTCCTTCACAGCTCTTACCCTTGATATGTCAGCGGGTGGTAATGCAACCTTTGCAGGTAATGTAATTACAAGTCTTGTTTATGGCAATACCGATTTAAACTTAGGGTATGCTGGGGGAACAAGTGGCATATTTATTAAAGGCAGCACCGCTCTAGCAGGTAACGTTGGTATAGGAACAACTCATCCTACTGCAAAGTTAGAAGTTATAGGGACAGGCTCTCAATTAGCAAGCACTGGTTATTATATTAACTCTAGCTTTAAAGGTTCATCTAACGTAGGAGTTTTCCTCGGTCATAACAATACCAATAATGGTAATGGAATGGTAGCAGGGATTAATAAGTTAGCGTTCCTAACTTATGGAACGTCTTGGGGGGAGAGAATGGTAATTGATGGCAGCGGTAACGTTACAATTAACGCAGGTAACGTGACTGTTGGTGGAGGTCAAATATTGACCCCCTCTGGAACGAATCTCGCATTGAATCCTAATACAGGAACGGTCTCTGTTGGAGGAGTTATACAATGCTCAGGATCAGGAGCTTCAAGTTTTACAGGTGGTGTAAATGTTGCAGGAGATTTAAATATTAATTCAGGTTCATCAATACACGGCACTATTAAATCTAGTAGTAGTTCACTGACGTTAAATGCTAGAAATACAGGTATTATGCTATTTCAGTCAGGTGGTTCTGAAAAAATGCGTATCGCTTCGAGTGGCAACGTTGGTATCGGAATTACTTCACCTGAACAATTGTTAACGGTAGCGGGTGGTAGCATATCAGTAAGTGGTAACACAGGAACAGCAAGACAAATTTTAGAATTAACTACAGCGAGTACAGTTGCTACAATAAAAGCAAGTTATCAAGGCTCTTCAAGTTTTGGAGATTTAGCATTTCAAACTAGTAGTTCTGAAAGAATGCGTATTCTTGCTAACGGTAACGTTGGTATAGGAACGACAAGTCCAAGCGAGAAGTTAGAGCTTACAGGTTATGCTAAAGCATCTTCTGGATTCAAAGCTGGTAATTATACTATAATTAATGAGTCCTCTAACGAGAGTTCATTCGGTAATTCAGCTTACTACGGTCTCTTGTTAAAAACTAATAATGCGACAAGAATGAAAATTACCAACGCTGGCAACGTTGGTATAGATAAAACTAGTCCTGCACAAAAGCTCGACGTAGGTGCTGGTCATATAAGACTCGATGCAGGTTATTCTCTCCAGTGGGACAACTCTCACGAAAGAATAGAACAGTCTGACGGCCATCTGGAATTCTTTGTTAATAATACAGAGTCAATGACTCTGGATACTAATGGTTTAGGTATAGGAACAACAAATCCTAACAGGTTGCTCCAAATAAACGGAGGGCATAGCACTACTCGGATGAGACTGTTCTATGCGGGATCTCAAAATGACCGTAACGCCTACATTGATATGTGGGCATCTGAACCGGGAGTAACATACAATGGTAGTGGTATCGGGAGTAATATAAATGGAAGCCCCTACTACGGTAGGTATGTCACAGAACTAGGGCAATCATATATTAGATTCGTCGCAGGACAATTACAGCTATGGACTGGCCCTGCGAGTAGTGGCACAGCATCCACAGCTTTACAAAGGTTGACTATTTTAGATGGCGGCAACGTTGGTATAGGACAAGGCTCCCCAACGGCTAAATTACATTTAAAAGGAGATGGCGGCTCATCAGGTCTGACCTTTAAGACAACTGATGCGTCTAATAATGAAACTTTCTTCATTTTTGATGGAGGAAGAGCGGGTGTAAGGTATCACCCATTCTCAATAGGTATTCCTAGCACAACACCCGTTGCAGGAAACGCTGTCTTCCAAGTGGAAGAAGCAGGTTTACTAACGGTATTATCTACAGGTAAAGTTGGTATAGGAACAACGAGTCCAGCAGCTAAACTCCAAGTCTACTCTACTGCAACACGGGATATTTTTATTAGTGGACACGGAACACAAGCTCAAAATGATTGGCAGGGTGAACATGCATTTTTCATAAGTGCAGGTCAAGGTGTTATAATAGGTAAAGCTAACGCTAATAACAATACAAACAGATTACATATACTATATAATGATAGTAGCGGGAATGCGAACTACCTTGCTTATAATACTAGCAATACAGCTAAAATTCACTTAAATACTAATGGTAATTCTTATTTAAATGGCGGCAACGTAGGTATAGGAACAACAAGTCCTACTGAAAAACTCCACGTTGAAGGTAATATAGAGTTAATAAACGGCGGCTATATTGGTAGTCTTGACGGCAGTTACTGGCAAAGAATTAGATTTGAAGACGCCACCCCTTCTACTACTAACGCCTTTAATTTTGAAACACGAAACGGTTCCGGCTCTTTCATAAAACATATGGTGATACGGAACGACGGCAACGTTGGGGTAGGTAACGCTACTCCGGCGACCAAATTAGCCGTTGAAGGGACCATTGCCCACAAAGTCTATACCGTATCTACACTGCCGTCAGCGTCTCCGGCGGGTCAACGTGCATTCGTGAGTGACTCCTCCTACAGCCTTACTCAGGCCCACGGATTAGTTACTGTCGGGTCAGGATCTAACTTCTGCCCTATGTATTCTGACGGAACCAACTGGAGAGTGGGCTAAACAATTTTTTTAACCAAACCAAACAAAACTATGCCAATAGAAAACGAAAACCCGCTGGTAATACCAGCCGAAGCCGAGAAGACCCTCTCACAAATTTGGGTCTCCTCACTAAGTGTGAACGTCCCTACCGCCTCAGATGGGTCACTCTATTTACAGCTACGCCCGTGCGACGCTGCGACTGGAGAGATCGCTGACGAGGAATATGCGAAGGGACTACACCTCAACTTCTGGGAGGTCATCTCAGAGGTACCGGAAGCCGCAGCCGCGATGCAATCTGTGTTCGATGCGGTGCCTGCTATCGAGGCATTCTACGATGCTAAGATGACCCCACCAGAGCCAGAGCCAGAGCCAGAGCCAGAGCCAGAGCCAGAGCCAGAGCCAGAGCCAGAGCCAGAGCCAGTTGAAGAAGAAGAAGAAGAAGAAGAAGAAGAAGAAGACGAAGAAACGCTTGCAACCGACGAAGAATAATGCAAACCTCCGTCCGTATGGACGAAAATATTGAACTTACATTAAACGCTAACGAAGCTAACGCCCTCATCAAGTTGATCGACCTCGCGACGAAAGCCGCAGGTCTTCAAGTAGCTGAAGCCGCTGTTCATTTGACAAAGAAGCTCCAAGAAGCTGGAGCCTCTCTGCAAGAAGAAGCTGCTGCTGAAGAAGGTGAGGGTGAAGGCGGAGAAGCCTAAAACCTAATCACATCATGGCCCTTAATCCCTCCCCGCAACGACAGTCAGTCGTTACATTCCCTACACCGAATGTTAACGACATCCTCTTTTTTGAAACCGTTGATGCGGAGAGGGTTGGGCTTGATGTTCCTGAATACGGGTCTAGCCACCCCGACTACAAAAAGTGGCCAAACCACCGACTGGTTCACGTTGAAGCGGCGGATGATCAAAGACAAAACCGTTACTACCGTTACTACTACGCGGCTGACCAGCTAGAGCAGGACAACGACAACTGGTCTTACAGTGAGGCTGATATCGGCGGCACTAAGTTCGATGCTGTTTCTCGTGATTACGTAATCCGTCGTAGCGAGTTTAGCTCTACCGTTCCTGCAATGGGGGCGGCGATGCCTGATACTCCAACAGGCAAGTTCAGTGGCACACATGTTCTGGCGGAGCGTAAACAGATTCCTCTAAACGACAAGATTCTAAACGGCCTGTATGTCGTTGAGCAGCGCGTCTATGTGAAGAAAGTTCCGTTGTCCCGTCTAGACTTTGATGAGTTCTTCAAGACGACGAACGAGACTAAACAGATACTTTATTATGGAGGCGAGGCCGTATCTGGAGCTACTGTGGTAATAGGTGGGAATACGATACAAAACCCAACAATCGCGCAATTAGAAGATAATCCAGATAATGCCTACGTTGGCTCACCAGCTAACAATACACCCTACTGGGGCATGAATTCCGGCACGATCCGCACTGTTCAGCAGTTATCAGACAACTGGTATGCCGTTACTGAGCAGGAGGTTGTTAAGTGTCCTACTTCTGGTAATGATTCTAGGGTGAGTCTCCAGACTCACATGAGCGCAGAGGTCAGTAATAGATTATCTGGAAAGAGTCCCTCAACCGCTCAAAATATTTTTAACCCCTACACTGTTCAATCTAACCTTCAAAGGAATACAAATTGTTGGGCGCATGGTTTAAAAGGTCTGACAGGTTTTGTTGCGTGGAATAATAGAGTCGGTCAAGAGAAAATGATGGGGGGCGTAGCCGTTACTAAACGACATGTTCTTTACACGGAACACGCCCCGTATGTTGTAGGCAATAAAGTTTATTTTGTTACTAAGCATGATGTTTTAATTGAGCGAACTATTGTAGCTGTAAAAGTCCATCCCAACGCCGAAACAGGTCAAGCCTCCCATGATGACGGAGATTTTGGAATTGCGCTATTAGACCAAGAGCTACCTGCGTCTATCGAACCAGTAAAAGTTTTACCGATCAATGCGTATCAGTATTTTGATTCTAGTTATTTCCCTTCAACTACAAACACTACATGGGACGCTGGTAGCAGTAATGAGTTTTTAGTGTTTGGGACGGACCAAGAAGAAAAAGCCCTTGTAAGAAAACTCACGTTTCTTCAATTTAAACACTTCGTTGACCCAACTCCTGACGCCTATGACACGCCATCTGATGCGGATCACTCTGCTAATTATGGTAAGTTTTTTGGGGGGTCACCTAGTAGCACATATTCGTCGTGGTATGAAGCTTTAGTAAATAACGATTCGGGTAGTCCGATAGTGGCTGTAATTAATGGAGAGTGTGTCTTAATAGGTCTCTCTAGTGTAGAAGGAGGAGGAGAAGGAGGATTCGTAAGTGCGCCTAGAAATTATAATGACATAAACCGAATGATTTCGGATCTGGATGTTGGACATGCGACTCAAAGCACGCGCCCCGCAGATTCCAGTGACAGTATACCAGACTATTTTGTAAAAGGGTATCAAATTGACCCTATAGATCTAACTTACAACTTTATTAATTACCGCCCTGACGATGAGACATCGACTTACGCGCCTAATGCATGCGCTCGCCTTCGTTACGAGACCGTAGTTAACTACGCTTTCCCACCCATTTTACAAGACGTTCAGTTTGATGTATGGAACTTGAGGTCTGGTGGCGCTAGAACCTATCCTAGAGTTCTCTACTCAAAAGGCTCCTTCAGAGGTCCATGTAAAGCAGTAGTTGATATTAGTTGGTCTACGACTCAACCAGTTGGTTTAGAGGCAGGTGAGAAACCTGCACCAGAGCCGATTTCTATACAGAACCCACTGTTTACTTTGTCGATACCTCCTACCCTCCACCCACCATTGAATTTTACAGTGAGTGTTGGGAATAATGATGAAACGTGGAAACCTACGAATGCGATTTACAGCAAGAACGCAACTAACGTAACGACATGGAAGCCGCACATCGTATCTTCAGAAGTTAAACCATTTAGGGGTGGTTGGCTCATGGAGACAGTAACTGTTTATCCTCCATCATGAAGCCCGAAGACAGTTCTGATATTCCTCTACCAATACCGTTAGAGAGTTCGCCTGAAGGTCCGCGTGACTTTACGATGGAGTATAGTGACGATTACGACGCCTCATCAGGAGATGTTAGTCAAGAAGATCCAGCCTATAAGCCGTTTCCGTTTGCCTTACGGCCTGCTCCTGACGACAAGATCCATATCTACTTCGGTGTTCTGGTCCATCAGATCAACCGAATGGTTTTTAACACTGATGGTTTAGTGTCTCAAACGGGGTTAGCAAACCCGCAAGTCATTCTTCCAACTCAGATGGAGGGGTTAGACGAGAATCGCTATAGATTTTATGAGTTAGGTTGGCGAGGAGACGTTTACTTGTATTGGGAGACTACTTCCGCAGGGGTAGTTAATTTTTGTGAGCTTAGAGGTCCGAATGCCCCGACAGCACAAGCTCTACCTAATGACGACGGAGGTAAATTTTTTGTTAAATTAGGTAACGTAGCTGCTGGCGAGAATGCTACGTCTATATCGACACTAGATCAAAACATTTCGACTGATGTCTATTGGCTGACAGCTTTCGCCATACAAGAAGATTCTTCTACTTCTTCATCTTCATCTTCATCTTCTTCGTCTGGCTCTGACAAATCTACCGCTATTGTGCCTATGGACTGGCATGACAAAGGATACGGTGCGCTGTTCACGATGGAGTCTAATGAGGTTCTCTTTGAATTTGTGATGAGAGACATACCATTAGAAGGAGCCAATACAGTAACCCGAATCGACGACAGGTTCTTAGCGGTGTGTGAGCCGGACTCTATGACTGTTACAGGAATATCCGGCGACAGAGCCGGATCAGTCGGTGCAGTGGTCGAGAAGAACAACGTGATTCTTTCAGCATGGCCTTTATCTTTTTTACGGCCCTCCAAAGTAACTTTGAAACTTACTGGAACCCGTAAAGGATTTAGAGGGTTTGACATGCCTGAGCGTAGTAAAGAGCAGTTCATCGCTAACGAGAAGTTTATTAACTCAGCTTACCCTAGAGAATAAATGGCTGCACCAAATGGAAAGTGTAGGGCGAGACTCGTCGTCACTGACGATGGGGTGAGCGGAGACCCCATTGACTTGTATTGGGACGACAGCGTTCAATACTATACTGCTGCTGCGTCCTACACCCTTTATTGGGATGGTAGTTCAGAATGGATAATACTGGATGTGTTTTTCCAGCAGTGGGAGGGGGGTTCCGGTGTAGATGATGCTTCGGGAACCTATACGAGCAGTAATTCTTCTTCGTCTTCGTCTTCTTCATCTACTGTAACCATAGAGGTTACGGTCCATGATTCCCCTTGCAGTCCTTCTAGCTCTAGCTCTTCTAGCTCTAGCTCTTCTAGCTCTAGCTCTTCTAGCTCTAGCTCTTCTAGCTCTAGCTCTTCTAGCTCTAGCTCTAGCTCTAGCTCTTCAGGATCATCAAAAAGTTCATCCTCAGTATCTGAAGGAGATGGAAACCCATGAAGAATCTAACTGACTGGTTTGACCGCGTTTATGTCATTAACTGCGCTCATAGACCGGATCGTCTTGATGAGACGAAGAAGCATCTTGAAGAGACTAGAATGGCGGACAACGACAAGGTCCACTATTATCCTGCTATTATTGGGGACTGGGCAACCTGTCCCGCTGACTGGGGATCTGGTAGAGGTGCGTGGGGCTGCTTGCGTTCCCATCAAAGGATTCTGGAAGATGTTCTGCATACTAGAGACGAGCGGCACAACATGTCTTTAGACAACGTATTAGTGTTGGAAGACGACGTGGTATTTAAGGAAGACTCTTTAGAGAAGCTTAACGAGTTCATGGAAGAAGTGCCAGAGGATTGGGGGCAGATATATTTAGGCGGTCAACACCGCCGTGACCCTACACCTACTGAGTTTCCTAACGTAATTGTCGGTAATTCTGTTAATAGAACACATGCCTACGCCGTCAATCAGTCTACTTTCACGTCGTTTTACCGCCATATATCATATGCGACGGACTACCGTAACACGAACAAGCACATCGACCACCAGCTTGAATTAGCCCACCGCCGCAAGGATTGGCCAGTTTACTGCCCGAAAGAGTGGGTCGTAGGCCAGCGAGCTGGTTCGTCGAATATTAACGGCAAGACACACGGAATAAATTTTTGGTGATATAAGCCTATTTCTCAGTGATTGACTTTACTTTAGCCTAATTGTAAGGTTATTGCATGCCAGCTTTGACCGTAAAGGCCGTAACTAAAGCCTTATCAGAATACGTCCGGCCTGACGAAGACCTTGTAGCCAAGCTGAATCTAGTCATGCCCCGCCTCTACGCGATGGGGATGTGGAAGGATCTACTCTATGACTGGTCTATTGAGACCACCAACGATTATTTCGCGTTGCCAGAGCATTCTGAGAGCCTTTTAGGGGCTATGCTAGAGGATTCTCCGGTAGAAGCCCGTTCTCAGTGGCATGATTACCGGATCGGGGGCTATGCGAAAGCTGGTCCTTCGCCTATTTTTGGGGTCGTTGACGACGGTTATCACCCTTCTAAAGAAGACTTACGCACCCCCACTAATTCAGATGTTTATGAAATAGTAATTCGGGCTGTTGCTCCCGCTACGTCACTCCCTTCTGATGGGAAGATTGTAGTGGAAAGTACAAAATCTGATGGAACAAAAGTAAGTAATAATGTGGATTTGGGGGCTTACGGCGCTGGATGGTCTGCTGCTACTATAACGAAAGTAAACGAAATTTCGTTCTCTGATATCCACGATAGCGTAGAAGTATACGCTTCTAATCAGGATGACAACTCTGAAATAGTTTTAGCCGTAGTCAAAGGCGACGGCGTAGCCCGTTACCGCCGATTCCGGTTTAGTAATCCCTCCGCTGAGTTAAAGAACATTAAGCTTCTACTCAAGCGGTCGTGGGAGCCAGTCCTCGTTCAAGACGACCTAATCTATCTAGGCAACCTAAACGCTATTAAACACGGCCTTTTAGGGATGCTAGCAGAGGATAACGCTGATTTAGAACGCGCTCAATATCACTGGACGATTTGCCAAAAGCTTCTGGACGAGGAGCTAGACGCCGCCAGAGGAGCCGCCAAACCACGAGTTTCTTTAGATCCATCAGGATCTGGGTCTACCATCCCCAACATAATGTAAAATGTTTCAACACATCACCCACCCAATATCCGGTATCGTCGGCTCTGCCGTTGCCTTCATGTCTACTTTACCAGAAGATCTGGATATGGGCATCCAACTTCTCTCGACTTTTCTCGGCTTGATTATCGCCGTCCTCTCTGCTATAACGGCAGTTGAAAAATTTAAAAACCGCAAGAAATGATTAGTTACATTTTAGAAAACAAAGAGCAACTCTTCGGGGTTGTCACCGCCATAATTGCAGCCGCTTCCGCTATCGCTGCCCTTACCCCGACGCCGAAGGATGATACCTTTATCGGTAAGGCATATAAGATCGTTGACTGGCTCGCGCTTAACGTGTTCAAGGCTAAGGACAAGTGATTAGGTATGCCCGACTCATTTCCAGAAAGCGTAGAGGCGAGACTTGGAGCTGGCTTTAATCCTGAATCGGGTGAGTATAACGAGGTCATCGGGAGGTTGCTTAAAAAGAAGTATCCTTTAATCATACCTAAACCACCAATACCTGACGACCCTACAAATGAGATCACGGTAGCGCAAGCGCAAGAAGACGGCTACGCACACGAAGCGTGGGTGTGGCATCCTAAAGAAAAAGACTGGTTTAAACACCAAGCTAGTTTTGATCCTGACACGGATATGCTCTTAAAGGGGATGACGCATAAGACTATAAACAATACGCTAGAAGGTGAAAAGGGGCATTCTGAGATTTATAAAAAAGACGATGGTTATTACTACAGACGACCTATAAAGAAATGATTAAGCTACTCACTGAGCTGATCAAAGCATACGTAGCTACGTTGAACTGGAAAAGAAGAAGATACATTTATGAATTGGAAGATGAAATCGACGATCTCGCTGCTGACGGCTCTCCTGCTGCCAAGCTGCGCATCGAGAGGTTATCGCGACGCCTCCGCTTTGAACAGAAGTGCGCTCTACGATCCACCAACAATCACCTTGATTGAGGGAGCTGAGTATCAGTTTAAGGAAGGCATCTTCGTCGGTGATGGTCAGAAATTCCATAGCGACTACAGCTACCGACGCGCCATCATTATCTCGAAATGAAGCCAAGCGAAATACTCGACAAGATTCTCGAACTGATAGCCGCCTACAGAGCGGCTAAAGCTGCTAAACGTAAGAAGGTCAAAAAGCTAAAAAAAGTCGCTATTTGTGTCGGCCATAGCCGGATCGGGGATAAAGGAGCTAGCTCTGTCGGCGGTGTGGACGAGTGGACTTACAACAAGAAGGTCGCAGACCTGTTGCAAAACCACCTACGTCATCAAGGGATTCATTCGGTTGTTTTCGACGATTACCCATCAGAGAGTTACGGACGTGCGATGGATTGGATTGGACAGAGCGTAGCAAAAGAGAAGTGTGATATAGCGATTGAACTTCACTTCAACAGCTACTCAAGCTCAAAAGCAGAGGGTTACGAATACCTACATTACCACACCAGCAACAACGGTCGTCGTTTAGCTGACTGCTTCTGTAAGGCACATTCTGAAACCTTTAAAGTGCAGAAAAACAGGGGCGTAAAAGCAATCGAGTCTGACGGTCGTGGGGCCGGATTCTTGCGGAGCGTCCCACCACCTGCCGTGATCTGCGAGCCTTTCTTCGGCAGTTCCCCGAAAGAATGGATTCTCTTTGACTCAAAGCACTCATTACTAGCCGACGTATACGCACAGGCCATTGTCGAATACTTTAATAACGCATGAGAAACTACCGAAAAGAATACGACAACTACCAAGGTAAGCCGGAACAAAAAAAGAATCGGGCTAGTCGTAATGGCGCACGTCGTAAGATGAAGAAGATTTTAGGCAAGCGGGTCAAAGGTAAAGACGTTGACCACAAGGACGGGAATCCGAAAAACAACTCACGTAAAAATTTAAGATTACTCAGCAAATCAAGGAACAGATCTAAAAAGTGAAATCGCTAAAATCAGTCATGATCGCTGGTCAGCGGATCAAGATCCAAAAGGCTGAGTTAGATGATTGCTACGGACAGTATTTACACGAAAAACGAATAATCCAGTTACACAAGAAATTACCAGAAAACGAAATCATACCAACCTTACGTCATGAAATGTTACACGCCGCCTTCCATATCTCTGGCATCTCGTTCTGCGAGAGCTTCCAAGAAGAAGCCTGTATCCGTTGCATCGACGAGGTTTTCTTTCCGGCCTACGAACGGATTTTAAAGAGACTTAATAAATGAAAAAGAAATCAAGAGTCAACGAGGCAGGTAATTACACAAAGCCTACAATGAGGAAGCGTTTATTTAATTCGATCAAAGCAGGAACAAAAGGCGGCAGAGCTGGCCAGTGGTCAGCCCGCAAAGCGCAGCTACTAGCAGCACGATACAAGAAAGCAGGAGGAGGATACAGAGACTAATGAAACAATTTAAACCACACATGATGTATGATAAGTCTGGAAAGGCTTATAAAGCCAACACTTACGAACAACACTTAGCTATGAAGAAAAAAGGATACGGACACGCAAAGCCAGCAAGTAAACCATCGACTAAGTCTTCTACTAAGAAGAAGGCTAAAAAAATCATCCGCAAACGCTCCGGTTACTAATGCCTAAGAAAGCTTCACAGAGATCTCTCGACAACTGGACAGGAGAGAAATGGGGAACCAAGTCTGGTAAGCCTTCACTGAAGACAGGTGAGAGGTATTTGCCAAAAGCTGCGCGTGAAGCTTTGACTAGTGAAGAGTATTCTCGAACTAGTCGCAAGAAGCGGAAGGGTATGAGGGCTGGTAAGCAGTTCGTTAAGCAGCCTAAAAAGATTGCGGAGAAAACTGCACGCTACCGGAGCAAAAGCAGCCTTCTAAAAAAGGCGCGTAAGAAATGATTTCTCAATTACTTGAAAAAATAATTAAACTTCTTCAAGAGATTTTAAAAAATCTTAAGGAAGAAGATTCTAGCTCTAGCTCTAGCTCTAGCTCTAGTTCCAGTTCTAGTTATGCGCCTTGGCCTCGATTCAAGTATCTGGATGGTGAGTTTAAAGGGAACCTAACTAAGACGCGCACGATGGGTCTTAGCGACGACGGGACGATTCATTCATTAGGGTATAAATCGGACGTATACATTAAAACAAATACTCATGATGACCGAATCGAGAAACAGGATACGGGATACAAGGGGTTCATTGGGAATGTAGAAGCGTCAGACGGCTACACTTATTTTCTGCCCGCCTACGCCAGTTCGATAGCTAGATTAAATAGGAAGACAGGATCTATTTCTGTAGAAAAGAAATTCAGGATGAGCCCGCAAGTGCGGTCGGGAGCGGAGGGGAGCAACGGAATAATCTACATGCCGTCATATACGAGAACACTCCAGATCTTCACATACAATACGAAAACACAAGAAGTATCTTCCTTCACACCACCTAAACCGAACAGGCCCGCAAATTTTAACCACGTTTGGGGAGCAGCTACTGACAAGAAGGGGGAGATTTACATGCCGCCCGCACTCGGAACGAGTGTTGCAAAGATCGACAAAAACGGAGGGTTTAAATATCTAGACGGCCTTCCAGTCACGTCTGGTGTATACGGCTTCTCGGTCAAATATGTAGGGGCTACCTATGTTGAGTCGGTGAACAAAATTTTCTGTTTGCCGCGACAAGGTAAAATGTTTTTGGTAATTAACTGCGAAGACGACTCATATCAAGAATTTAAGTTACCAGAAGACTACCTGTCGGTCGCTAATAAAAACAAAAACTTCCACGGCTATCTTGGGCCTGACGGTTGGTTGTATAGTGCTTTCTGGGCCGATACGAAATGTTTTCGGATTAACCCATCCACGTTTGAGTTCCAATGGAAAGATTACGAGAATGACTTTAAGGATGGCAAACCCACAGCTAAAGAAGGTTCTGGCATAATGAGCCTTGGAACCGGATACTCGACGGCAGCCTTAGTTAAAGGTAGCAACGTTTATTTAGGGTTAGCTGGGACATCTAGAGCAATCAAACTTGAGTTTGATGCTTAACCAAATAAATTTTGAGCCGCTTCATACTCTACAAACCTACACCAGAAGATGTCGCTGAAGCGTGTCGTAGGTCTGACGCTTTAGGCAATCTCAGGACATCGTTCACTAACGGCAAAGGGAACATGACTGGTTTCTTAGGTGAAGTCGCCTTTGAGAATACTTTTAAACAGTTTAACTATGTTGGCGATAAGTCCTACACTCACGACTACGAGTACAAAGGTCTGAAGGTTGACGTTAAGGCTAAGAGCTGCAACACACCACCTAAGTTAAATTACAACGCCTCTGTAGTCAGGACTAAGTTCAGCAAGTTTGAAGCCGACGTATATTTCTTCATGCGAGTCCACAAAGGTCTGCGGAAGGTATGGCTCTGCGGATGGTCTCCTAAGAAATCCATCATACATAAGAAACGATTCAACGAGAGAGGCGAGCGTGACGCAGATGGATTTAGATTCAAGGCTGACGGCTACAATATCGAGATCAAGAGGACTCGTCGGCCCGACGCTTTCGAGTCACTGCTCCTCCGGCGGTAGGCAGTTATGGTGGATGTGGCCCGTCTTTTTATAGACGGGCCTTATACCGTTAGGAGCGACAAAATCTACAAACTCACTGAGAGGAGCATCTAAGTAAGCATCTATAACAGACGGGTCACCTCCAATTTGTTCTAAAATCTGCCGAAGTTCCATCCAAAACTCACCGCAAAGTTCCTGCCTCCTGATCTGAAGATCTTCGTTTGTCATCCGCTGTATAACCTATATCGTAAATCTCACTCAGGTCAATGCTCCACAATTTACCGCCGCCTTGTCCTTTAGAATTAATGGGTCTGATGTTACTGTTGACTGCTCCAGCTTCCTCAAGAACTGACATCCCACGCCTGATAAACTCTAGGTTATTAGACATACCGACATTCCGACCATCGTTAAATGCGTGGATTGCAACTTGAAACTCGGTTAGAGTTCCCGACCACGTCTTAAGTTCCGGTGCGCTATTACGACACCTCTTGCAGAAGAACTCAACAAGTTCGGCTACGGTGCTTCGATAACTGTTATCGTATGCTGCATCAGCAATCAATGGCTCGATGTAGCTCTGGACGCCAAACCGACCAACGTCTTCAACTTCAGGGTGGACTTTATAATCCATCAAGAACTTAGCAAAGTGAGGTAACTCGTCTTCGATAGTTGCTTCAAGCTGGTAGTTAGGTGGGAACGATGTCGTTGATGACTCTGATATCAGCAGAGCCATAAGCTTATCTCGGTTACTAGAATCAAGTGACGGTATTACCGACAGCGAGTTAGCGTCCATGTTCAGAGACAGCACAACACGACCTGTCCAAGGCACTGATAAAGCGTCAGCATACTTGGCCTGATATTCGACTCTCGGATTAGCCACCGCACGCTTCAACAGCTCAGTTGCACGTCTTTGGTCTTGAAAGCTGGCTGCTGAGGTCGTATCGTCGATCACCCAAGATGCGACACGACCTAAGTCTTTGTTGAATTTTGTGTGACCCCCTAAGTAGTCACTTGCATCAGCAAAACCCCCCACGAGTCCGCTAATAACTTTATTACTCAACAATGACTTGCCGCGACCTGTTGGTCCGACCAGCAGCAAAGCTTGCCCCTGTAAAGGCTTTCTTTCTACAACAGCGTAGTAAAACCTCTTCATCCATGCGTAGAAGTATTCTATAGAATCATGCTTGCTATTGTTTACGAAAAGTTGATTAAACCAATTGTGGAGGAAAGGCCAGTTGGAGGGGTCTCCATCTGCTGCTGCGTCCACCGGACATAGCGTAGAGCAGTTCAGAATCCGACTACCGTTATACGATACAACACGGTCGCTTGAGAACACTACTGGTGCGATCTCATCAATCCTGTTGTTGTTACTGATTACCAGCACAGCATTTTCTACTTCACTAATACTCTGGCCACGCCTAACTCTCACAGAAAAACCTGCCTGACGTAGCTCTAATAAAAGCTGATCTTTAGGTATCGAGACTGCGTTTCCGTATAACAGCTTGAAGAATGTCTTACCGTTGAACCAATACTCATCTAATAGGGTGGCTAGTTTCTGGGTCTCGTAATCCTTAACAAATGCACCACCGAATATGTCGGACCAACTCATGAATCCTTTACCAGCTCTGTCGCTATAACAGACCATTCCATCTTCCACAACTTGACATCCTTCACGGTCAATGCCATCGTCAATCCAGAACAGTGGTCCTCTGGCTCCTACTTCAAATTCACCGAACCACCGATTCGGGAATCGGGATTCAACCTCTTTGGCAACCACATCGATTGGGATACACGTTTCGGCAGACTCTGGCGGTTTGGATTCCGCTGCCTTCGCTATAGCCGCAAAAACGATTGAGTCTGGAAGTTTGTTACCGTGTGGTTGCCAATCTACTCCTAATTCAAAGTACTGGTTTGGTCGGAATGATGACTTATCAAATCCAGCAAACAAGCTAGAAGCTTTAACAAGTTTATCTATTGCCATCACGAAAGCCTCATACATTGATGGGTCCACAGGAATTGGATTCTCAAACTCCCATACTAGTCTAAGGTAATCGCTCTGAGTTCTCGATGACCATGTTGGTAAAGGGCTGCTGTTACATGCTGTTCCTAGATTAGCTTGGAAGGTATCCCATTTAACAGGGGCGTCGTAGTCCGCAACTATCCCGTGAACTATGTGGACAGGGTTATCAGACGTTACTCTTTTAGAAGGAGTTCGTCCTTCTACACACGAATAAAACACATGTTTTGTGTTTATGTTGCTACACCAATCTCGGTATAGAGCTTTGTTCTTAAACGCTGGCTTCTTTGATTTTACTTGGCTCAAGTCTTCTACTTTTGAAGTCTTTGAGTCTCTCAGGTTCTTTAATGTTCGATAGGTCATTATTTTGTATATTTATTTAAGATTTCTCCTTCTGCATCTAGCGGAATGTCGGGTATCCATTCTGGTGGGGTAGACATGATTTTAATAATTTTGTTTAGGGTTTCGTCTGCTATCTCTTCGTCACACTCGCAGACAACTTCATCGTGGACGTGAAAAATTATGTTGATGCCAGCTCTCTCAATCTGGAGCATCATATGACTAAATATATCACGGGCTAAAGCTTGTGAAGCATTTTCTGCTAGGATACCTCCCCAAAGAGTAATATGCCGCTTTCTGCCGTTGCGGTTTACTGTTACTTGATACCTAGAATGTCCGGTATCTTCATTGTATTGTTGTAAAACAAAACCATAATTTAAAACTCTACCGGACGGTAACTCAAGCTTCAACTTAATGTCTTCATTACTCCTTAACGCTACGCTATCTGACATTAGCCCTAGACCAATTAACTTTGAATCGTAATCACCCCAAAGTTCAGGTACTTTAGAGATCTTTTCGCGATACAAATTTACAGCCTCCTTAGCCTCTTTCTTGGGCATGTTATACATCTGAGCAAACTTTTTGTAACCTGCACCATATCCACAACCCAATACAAGAGCTTTAACTTTGTGACGTAACTTAGCGTCTTCTTTTTTAAGAACACCTTTGTCAGAAGACCACAATCCAAATTGAATCGCGAACGCCTCGTATATATCATCAGATGCTGCTATAGCGTCCATAGTCTCCCTATCTTTAGCTAGCCAACATAATGTGCGGACTTCAATCTGCGAAAGATCGACAACGACTAATTTCTTCCCTTTAGGTGCGGTAATGAGTTTTCTCATGTTCACACCAAACATCTCATCTCGCGGTAAATTCTGTAGATTAAGGTTTCCTCCACTACCGCTGAATCGTCCGGTATGTCCGCCGAAATACATGAGACCACCGTAGTAGCGGTCGTCTGGCATTGTGGCGTAATCAAAGCTATCTAGCTTCTTCTTAATCGAATTAATACGCCGCCAATTAGAAACTGCTTCTACCCATGCATACGACCTACCATGTTTTTTAATCCACTCTTGTGCATCTTTATCAGTTTTAGCGAGTGATGCTGGTGGCTCAATTCCAATCTTGTGGCATTCCTCGTCGAATGCTTTCCGACTCAGTAGTGGTTTTTCACCCGCCCAAGGGATAGCCTTTTCCGCTTGGAACAAACGCTCATTAATTGTTTCTCTCGCTTCTTTAAGCGCGTCAATATCGATAGGGATGCCTCGCTGGACTACCCGTCGGTTCATGTTGCTTATACTACGCTCGAAGTCAGACCATCTAGGTGAGTATTCCTGCCAAAGTTTAAGACATAGCTCTGAGTCTTTTAATGCGTATTCAAGAACTTCCTTACGAAACTCTTCTGACATACCCGTCCATGTCTTACCTGACATGTTGTCGCGAGTAGTTTTCTCGACCTCGATTCCGAAAGCTTGAGCAGTAGCTCCCTTTAGTGATCTAGGTAAGCCACATGCCGCAGCCATATCAGCGGTGCAATACCATGCCGCAGGCTTTACCTCTGGCCACCAGTTGCAAGTAACGCCATACAGGTAAAGTGTTTCATCAAAGCTAGCGTTGTGGCTAAGAACAATCTGTCCTTCTAACAAGGACCAGTCAAAATCTTCAGGGTGACCAACGAACTCGTAGCCGTTGTCACCGACGACACTCACCATATAAGCGTCAAAGTCATAGTGGGAAAAGTATCCTAGTGGGCCAAGCTTGCGTATAGAGCAGTGCTTGTCGTAGTAAGTCTCAAAGTCTAATGCGTATGTAATCATATTGATTTATTTGTGGACAGAAAAAGCCCGCCGCAAAGGGAACTGATAACAAAACTCTGCGGCGGGCTTGCGTCCTAGTATTAGGAATCTAGATCTAATTCTTTTTGCTCTCCCGAAACGTGGTCTAATGCTTCACGCACCACCTGCAACTTCCGTAAATTACGTTCGATCTGTGCTTTCTGGTCACTGACTTCTGAAATCATACCATCCAGCATGTCAATCTCCTCAAGGAGCAACTCACGGACTTTTTTTTCTTTTTCGTCTTCAGTCATAATTAACCCCCAAAGTTTTTGATGAACTCAAGGACGGCTCCATCTGTCTCTTCTGTAGTGGCAGTTAAGCTTGGATTGAACCATGTATATTTGCCCTTTGAAAACTCTTCAGAAACAAAATTCCATACCCTAGCACAGATAGGGGTGTTAGGATTAAAAGCCGCGCTGGTAGCAAGAATCTTGTAAGTAGTACGATAGGCGTTCTTCCCTACGTTAATCTTACCCAAAGCATATCGGTTATCCCCAATAACGAGTGAGAATGCTGTTTCATCATCATTACCTTCCGGCTGGCGGAGTAATAATGTAATCTCAGCAAACTCAGTCATTTGATATTCTGAATCATCAGAAATAGCCTCTGACTCTTCTTTGGACCACGCAATGCGTGGGACTTCATCTTCATCAAATGGGATATTCTCCCTCCAGCCTTTTTGAGCAACAACTGCAATCGCAGCTATTGTTTCATTAGGGCCAGCGACCACATGTTTACGATCAAAGACAATTGATCCAACTGGAGCATCGCCTTGACTCATCTTCTGTGATACATTGATTCGAGGTATCTCGATATCACTGCGGTCGATTTCGATTCCGATGTTTACATTAGTCGAGAGTTCATTCTCGACTTCCTTCACTTGTTTAGCTTCTTTAGTAGCCATATTCTTATTTTATTTGGTTTACTGATTCGCGACACTGAATCGCTCCTCAGAGGTTTGGACTATGCCTGCGTCATCACAGGCGGCAAGGAAATTCTGTTGTTTTTCTCGTTTTTCTGATTTTTCTGCGTTTGCAGATACTAATTTTGAGATCTTAGTAAGTGGGAAATTTAGCTCACTAATTATCTCACTTAATTCTAGACCATGTTCTTTTGCAATCTTTACGAGCATTTCGTTGTCAGCACACTTACGTGTTCGACCCATTGACCGTAGTTTTAGGCCGTCGAGTTTATCGCCGTCTTTTAACTTGGCGAGAGTCTTTGCCTTAATAGACGCTGCCCAATTCTCTACAATTTTCGCGATGTTGAATAGCTCAGAGAGTCTAGCGGGATTGTCTACGTCGGTAGGGTCAATATCGGGCAACGTGGTATCGAGTTTCTTGGCGACACTAATAACGAGTCCACCGAGTGCCGGACAAATATCCTCATGTCTACAGAAACGGCAGTACTGAGTTGGGGTGCATTCATCTAACTCAGGTGTGCCGGACTCCCACTTCGGTCGGATCTCTTCACCTGCTTTAATGACTCGGCTTAGGTCTTCGACCAGAGCGGGGAGATCGTCTCGCGTAAACGTGTGGTGAAGAGTCGCGCTATGTTGCGGCACGTAAAACGCGAAGACGATCTCCTGAATCTCAGGATACTTCTGGAAGGCCCCACATGTATATGCTTTGGCCTGCCAGTTCTTATCTGGCGGGTCAATGATACTGATTCCGGTTTTATAGTCAGCCATGACGGCTCGGTCACCGCCTTTAAGAATTAGGAATCGGTCACAGGTTCCCCATGTCTCGGTGCCATCTAGGGCAACCTCAACTTGGATTTCGTTTAGCTCTTCAGAGACCTCGCCGAAGTTAGTCATAAACTCCTGTTCCATTTGGACAATCTGTTCGTAGATCTCCAGCTCCTGTTCGGTGTGAAGGGCAGAAGGGTCGAAGACTTCGAGAGCCTCGTGAATTCTGGTCCCCATCTCAGCAGCAGCCGAAGTGCCGTCGCGGCCCTGATATGCAGCACAAGCGGCTACGTATTTAAGACTAGACGGAGAAAACTCCGCGTGGCCCCTATCGCTATGGTTTGGTTGTTCGCTCATGGGTAGACTCTTTTATGTGCGTTACCTCACGCTGGATATAATCACGTTTCTTGATTGTCCGGTCAATTTTGTGGTTTAGCATGTAGATCTCATCCTCAAGTAATTTGAGGCGAATCTTCTCTGCATCAGTCAGATATTTAATGTTGTCGCTCATTTTGTTGTTGTCTAAATTTTTTAATAATACTGTTAACTGCGTCACGCCCAAGATTAAACGAACGCGCTATCAAATCTCTCGGGTAACCCAAATCAGCTAACTCGGTAATAACGCGATGCCTAGCGTGAGAGGATTCAATTCTGGTTTGTATAGTCCTACCTTTTGGACCTCCCTCATCGAAGCGACTCATTACCCATTTAGGGGGTAACCCATACTGCTCTGAATATTTTTTAATCAGTCTTGTCGCATCAATGACAATAGCTTCTTGCATCATCTTAGAGTTCTCTTTCATCTCAGAGTTCATGTTTATTTTCTCCTTTTATTTTTCTTGGGTTGTTTACCTTTTGAGTGTTTTGATTTAAACGTAGGGTCGTGAAACTGAATTAAAGTCTGACCTTTTTTGCCACTTCTGCTCCCTTTTGCAAACACAGAATTCCTTACAACTTTTGCTCTCATGATTTATGAGTTTAGTTGTTTAAGTACTGACTCGACGACTGAAGCTATCTCAGGGTCTTCCTTGATCCTCTGGTCAAGCGACTTAGATGCGTAAGCTATCGAGCTACCGTGGGTGTAGCCGTAGTAAGATGACAGCGAACTATAGGTGAACTTAAACTTGTTCCTCAAGATGCCGACAGCAACCATACGGGGAATACAATAAGAATAAGCCCTACTCTTAGTAAAAATCTCGTCACGATCTATGGCGAATTCTGAACATACTAGTTCCGTTACTTTGTCTATTATCTGTTTTTTGTAAGGGGTCATCCCTTTTATTTTTGTTTTCATTGATGTAGAATATTTAAGTTATCTGACTTCTGCTCAACAACACGCATAACGTGTTCTTCTATCGAATCGCTGGCAACTAGAATCTTCTGGATAGCGTCACTTTTTGCCCCGTTGCGGTGGATGCGCCCTAACGCTTGCAAGTGGTCTTTGACGTTGAAGGTCGGTGAGATCAACGAGATACGTTGCCTGTCCCCGTTGATGTCGTGTAACGAGATACCTGTTCCACCTGCTGCGATGTTAACGACGATTACGTGTTCTTTGTCGTCTTGGAAGTTGTCGATGACCTGCTGCCGTTCTTCAGCAGACTGACCACCAACGATAGCCGGACACTTTAGTAACTGCTGGAGTGTCTGAGCGGTCTCCGTAAAGTTTACGAACAGCACAACGCTTTGGCCTTGCTCGACGTAATCCTTTGCCATGTCCGCCATGTCTTTAGCCTTGAGGGACTCAGCTAGTTGTCTGGCTCTTAGCAAATTCACTAGAACCCAATCGCTATCTTCGACAGTCCCGTTCTCTAGAAGACTAGTGATGATCTCCGGCGTGATGCCGAGATCCTTGTAAGCCTTCGCGATCTTAGCGGCGGAACCAAAAGCTATCGGCTCGATAAAAACTCGGTTCTCTTTAAAGGAATCGGGAAAGTCGTCCACCGTAAGACGCTTAACATTCTTCGCATACATGACCTTATTGAGATCACTGAGTTTTGTTTTACGGCGTAACTCCCATGCGTTCCATTGGTTCTGGGTGCATCCAAATTGCATCATCCAACTGAACCAACTCTTGAGACCGTCTGATGCTTTGTTAAGATTATGTAACCCTAACGCGTATCCGATTGGTCGCATCTCAGTAGGGTCTTCCGCAGCGGTCGCGCTCATCGCGTGGACTGAGTGACCTTGCGTAACTAGTGACACTAACAACTGCGCGTTCTGCGTGTAAGGTCCCTTACACTTATGGACCTCATCAACTAGAACCAAAGTGCAAAGCGGTAAGTTCCACGTCATAATCTTCTTCCCCCTCTTCGACATCCATTCTGTCTTACCAGTCCGTATCTTCTCATAGTTGAGGACGAACACCGGATCAATGCCCGTCTCTTTAAGCTCCCGCTCCCATGATGGAATAACTGCCTTTGGGCATAGGACCGCGACATTCATGCCAAGAGCTTTAGCAAGGTGGCAAGCAACGACTGTCTTTCCAGTCCCGACATGGCTAGTGTCTAGGGTATTAGTTGCGCTAATTTGTTTATCGAAGAAGAAGTCTAAAGCTTCTTGTTGCTTGGGATATAATTTCTTCATTTATTGTCTATACATAGACAAATAATTGAAGCGATTAGCTATGTCCAGAAAAAGTTCAACTTTTTCTCCCACCCCAAATATATCGCGCAATAAGGTAGGCGTCGATCATCCCATCATGCGGCGTCCGGCAGCGTTTATTAGCAAGCCAGTTCTCCGACGGCTCTAACTGGTTCGCTAGTTCCAGAGCTACGTCTTTAGTCCTACCTTTAGGAACTCTACCTAACATAGCTTTCTGCCACTTGTGAACGGACACGCGCATTATGTTTTCGTAATCATGGGACTCAGCCATCCCGACTAATTTGCCGAACGAGATCGCCATTGATCGAACCGCTTGACTGCTCTTCGCGTGCGCGAGTGGTTCCTCTACCGCAAAAATAAACGGCGTGTTTAAATCCATTATCCATTGATGAACTTTACGGATGTCGATTTCTTTCTTCTTCGACATCTGAAGAGTCGGCATCCTAATCTTATCAATGAGGCTACCGTCGAATTTAGATATTGCACAAAGTCCCCCATCTAATCCGTTGTCGATTCCGACGATCATACTTCAAGAGCCTCTAAAGCGTCTTGCTCTTTTTTGGCTTCCTCTATTTTCTTTTTAGAGAATGTGTATTGTTCCGCGAGAGGTCTGTCATGACCCTCCCACTCACCACCTTTTTCAAGACGCTTCTTATAAATAGCACACATCTCAAGGTGGCTACCTTCAACGTCTTCATCGCCCGTAATCCTAGTCCCCGCATAATCCCCGACGCCCCCCATAGGACCAGTATATATTTCGCGGTAGGCTACTGCGTGGTAGATGTCTACTTCCTTTAGCTCCTCTTTTTTAGCAAGCGGTCTTTTCTTCCCTTTGCCTTTATATCTAGTCACCACATAGAAGTAGTCACTGATCTTTGTCTTAAATATTATATCATTTATCTCCATAACACTTAAATTACGATTTCTCAGGACAATACAAATTGTCGCATTCGCCACCAGAAACTGGATTGCTGCAAGTGCCGCACTCACGCTCCTCACTGAGCAAAGCTTTCGCGAGAATCGAATAGTTCACGAGATCCTCACAGGCGTCATCAACTGATTCGCCAGCTACCTTTAGTTCACCATCATTAACGAACGATTTAATCCGCATCAACTTATCTTGCATCCTCAACAAGAGTCCGGTGACAGGATGGAGGCCAAGTGATTTAGCAGTCTTGAAATTGGCGAGTGCATCGACAGTGTTCTCACCACCGCAATAATCGCTGTTCTTTGCCCGCATAATTTCGAGCGTTTTCTTGCACGTCGATTCATGAAGACGGAATAAGGTTTCGGGTTTCATTATTTTACGGGTATAGAGTCTCCTCTGACTAGTAGGCCATCGCCCTCTGCTGGAACTAAGACTCTGATCCCTTTTGGCAGAGACTGCAAGTAGAATACTTCACGGGCCGTTGAAGGCTTCACGCGATACCAAAGACCATCAGCGGTATCTACCGGAAAACGGAAGTCTGCTCCGTGATCAATTCTGGTAATAAACTTTGGCCCTACTTCTGGCTCACGGTCATTAAACATTGCAACGGTATTAAATCTCTTTTCCAGTATCCGCGTCAATCGTTTTTTTCTGCTTGATCGCGCCTCCACCTTTATCTGCTTTAGAGTTATTGAGAATAGAGATGTCGATCTGCATCTTGCTAGTCCCACCACCAGTTTTAGCATTTAGTCCTAAGTTACGTCTGATGAGCTGATCGAGTTCGGACATCTCGCGAATCGTCTTAGGTCCACGTAACCCCTTCATCGAATCACGTAGTAGTTTAATTCCTGCCGCCGCGATGTAGTGTTGGTATTTATCAGCAGGAGAGTTCTGTGCCTCAGCGATTTCGTTGAGGGTCACGTCCTCTTCTTTAGAGGCGCGGAATCGCTCTTCGACAATAGCTGAACTTACAGTATCGTTGAAGTGTTCTTCTACGTCTTCTTTAAGTTGGTCTTTGTCGGCATCCGGTTTATGGTGTTCGTCTTTGACTTTTGTGTTGTGTATCAGGTTATCGAGAACTCTGCCGTCTACTATGTCCCCATTTATCTTGGCGGCGACTCCATGTTTCTTTAACCACTTACGTATTGTATTGCGGTGGACTCCAATGTGTTGACCTATAGCCGCATTACTGTAACCTTCTTTGTTAAGGCGCAAGGCTTCAGCCTCGCACTCCCGTATAGGATTTTCAGACATCCATTAAATTATGCCTTCCGAAGCAGAAAAGCGCAAGCGTGTTCTAGAGCCGAGAATCGACCCACAATCTAAGCAGATGGACGTAGGGGGACTCATGATCCAGCCTACTAGCACGCTGACCGCTCTACTATACGGCTTCGCCCATCACCCTAATAATAAAGCTAAGGAGTTCTACTTCTGGAGAATCTGTGACGAACTCTGGAATAGAGAAGAACTACCAGAGCCTATGATGGTCCGTCATCCTTGGGCTGAAAAAATGATTCGGGCTGCTCTAAAGGATAAGTATCTAGCAATTGGTGGTTCAGCCAGTAGTGGTAAGTCACACACCATGGCCGCATGGGGAATCGTCCAATGGCTCTGCCAGCCTCGTGACACACTGGTCCTGATG
>VMHT01152318.1_pt1 | contig 28288 bp, 19 predicted proteins | sample 4693611 | NCBI WGS metagenome assembly VMHT01 (sample SAMN12280063, study PRJNA550983) | marine metagenome | isolation source: seawater sampled from same location over 5 years 0.02-0.2 micron viral filtrate | place: USA: collected off the coast of southern California halfway between the port... ... | reverse complement strand
TAAAAACAAAATGAGTGTATTAAACGCAGTAAGAAACAAGTTGATCCATATTGCCATGGCTTTAATTAAAAATAAAACCTATTATCAAAATCGCTTGGAATTGTCATAGAAATCGCGATGACGGCAAAAAAAGCAACGTCATTGCGAGGAAGCACTGGCTGACGTGGCAATCTGTTCTTGGTAAGTTGTCTGTTTGGTGTTCAAGGGTTAATTCAACCTAGATGCTGAAATAAATTCAGCATGACGTTCTGAAGAAAGGGGATTTTTCCCCTTGTGACGAGCGTACTTATCTTCTACATTTGACATAGTCATTTTAGTTAGCTAAAGTGTTTTGGGGCAAAAAAGTGTCGTCAACGGTGAGGAGTTTGATTGGTAGGGTAATCAGGCTTCTCGTAACCAGGGCGGCACTTTTTTATTTCAGTGAGCCTTGATATTCATAAGGCCTTTGGCCGTAATGAATATCTTAGAGCGAACTAATCCCGATTTCACATCGGGATCTTCTCCAACTTAATGTTGTTCCAAGCGATACACTGAATTCATTTCAGAGCCTGTCCCGATTTGTAATTGGGGGTCTAATTCTAAATATATAAAAGCACTTAAAATCTGCAAATAGCTCAGTACTAAACTAACTAGCTAACAACTTAGATGCTGAAATAATCCCGAAGTATCGGGACAGCATGACGAAAGTATAAAGAAAAATATAAAAAAACTTTTTTAGGATAATGCTTCTCCCCCTTTGGGGGTCGGGGCGCTTTTAAACCTAATCTTATCCCCTGCCTTTTTCTGCGCCATCATATTAATTCCTTTCTCGCTTAGTTGTAAAACCCTGGGATAACCACCCGTAGTTTGGCAATCACGCATAAGAACGATCAATTTTCCACCGGGAGTAAGTTGAACGGTTCCGGGAAGCACCGGGCCGGTAATAATTGGCTGAAGTTCGTTCTCTAAGAGCTCACTCAGCTGGATCGCCATTCTATTATTATTCTTATCAATACTGAACTTACTTTGTCTCAAATGACTTTTTAAAGTTTCTGGCAGTTTTTCAAATTCAGGGCCGGGAAAAACTTCTATTTCTTCAGAATTCAGATATTCCTCATCAAATTTTATGGCAGCGTGAGTCTCATATTTTTCCTCCTCAGAAGCTTCATATTGAAGCTTCATTCCTTTTTCGAGCTTTTCGTGGCTGGTAATATCTTCGTACCAACTACGGCTCTCCAGGACCTTTTCTGTTTTAAATCCGTCAAGGATTGCTAAATACGAACGCATTCCGTAATCCGGTCTTCCGAAAGATAAAATATCACCTTCGTGAATTTTCACCACTTCATTATTGTCAATTTCAGAATCGTTTAGTTTCGGAGAAAGATTTGCTCCGCTAATGGCAATTTTTGTGGCTGCCGAAAATTTAAGTTTTGGTCCCATTTGGGTAATTTCCATCACCGCAGCATCTGCCTGATTTTGCAAAATAAGGTTGGCGGTTTTTAAAGCAATCCTATCCATCACTCCACTCAAAGGAACTCCATATTTTTGAAATCCGCGACGACCAAAATCCTGGATCGTAGAAAATAATCCCGGATGTAAAATTTCAACTTCAGCCTTCATAATTTTCTTTTTTTAGTTGAAAAGTACCTTCGGAAATTTGCTCAGAAATTTCTTTAAATTCTTCTTTGGAAACCGAATAAAATTTCACTTTATCCCCGGCCGAAATCTCACAGGGAGGATCGTTATTTTTATCAAAAAATTGAACCGGACAATTGCCTAAAATTTGCCATCCGCCGGGACTGGATTTCGGGTAAATCCCGGTCTGGTTTTCGCCTATTCCAACAGCCCCTTTTTCGATTTTCATTCGGGGTTGATTTCTACGCGAAATTTGAAGCTTTTTATCAAGGCCTCCCAGGTATAAAAATCCGGGTAGAAATCCTGTAAAAAATACGGTATAAAATGGTTTGGTATGCAGCTCGATAATTTCTTCTTTAGAGAGTTTTTTTTCTTTGGAAATGTATTCCAGATCCCAACCGAATTCCTTCTCATAGCAAACCGGTAAATGAAAAATTTGCTGGTTATTTATTTTTCCTATCTTAGCCTCTCCAAACACCTCTTTAATTACTGAAACCTCATCATAGACGTTTTCTATGCTAAACATATAACTAATTAATAACGAGTTATATGTATTGATCACCTCAACATTTACTTCATCATAAAATTCTTCTAGTTTATCTTTGTAAAAAAGGAGTTTTTTGAGAAGTTTTTCACTGATTTCAGGCTCAAATTCTATTAGAATTCCCCGCTCCCCCATCGGTGTTATTTTAGGAAAATCATTCATTTGCATTCTTGATTTTAATATTATGCTCAGCAAATTTCTGCTGTAAAAAGCTCATAATTTCAACTGAATTTGGCGTATCACTATGCAGACAAAAAGTAGTGGCGGTGCAACTAATTTTAGCCCCGTTTTCGCAGGTAATTTTTCCTTCAGAAAACATAGAAAAAAGATGTTCAAAAACAGCCTCTTTTTCGCTTATTAAAGCATTGGATTTTGAACGAGAAACCAGGCTGTAATCTGGGTTATAATTTCGGTCTGCAAAAGCTTCAAAAACGATTGGAATTTTCCCTTTTGCAAGTTTAGAAATCACAGAATTTAACGGACAAAAAAGCGCTAATTTTTGATCAAATTCCAGTAAAGAATCTATGATAATTTGAGCTGTTTTTTCGTCTTTTGCAGCTTCGTTATAAAGTGCTCCATGAGGTTTTACGTGGGTAAGTTTTACCCCTTCTGCTTCGGCCAATTGTTTTAAACTTAAAATTTGCGCAACAATAGAACGCTGCAATTCTTCCGCAGAAATCTTCATAGTTTTTCTTCCAAAATTCTCCTTGTCTGGATAAGAAGGATGCGCTCCTATTTCTACTTCATGCTCTACGGCAAGTTTAATAGTTTGCTGCATGGTTTCCAGGTTTCCGGCGTGACCTCCGCAAGCAATATTGCAAGCAGAAATATGCGGCATTAGATCTGCGTCAAAGTCGCCGCCTTCACCTAAATCGCAGTTTATATGGATTTCTTTCATCTTTTTATTTTAAGTTATGCAACTTTCTACTAATTAAGCTTCTATACAATATCAGGAACTTTATACCTACAAGGTTTTAGAAACCTTGCAGGAAAATAAAATAGATGTATTAAAAACTTTGTAAAACGCTTAGAATCGCTTTGATCCCTAAAAATACGGAAAGCGCAATAACAAGTATTCCCAATACATTTTGAAGCTTAGAATTGCGGTGCTTCCCCAAAACCGAGGTTTTATTGACTACCCAAAATAAGAAAATGGCAATTACGGGCAATAGAATTCCGTTGGCAATTTGGGCAAAACGTATAATCTCAATAGGATTAATTTGCAGGGAAGAGAAGAAAACACCCAAAATAAGAACCACAGCCCATACAGTTTTAAATTTAGCTGACTTCATCCCTCCTTTCCAGCCAAAGCAGCCTTTTACTACATAAGCGGCGGCCAAAGGAGCGGTAATAGAAGAAGTGATCCCGGCAGCTAAAAGTCCCAAAGACATAAACCAAGTAGCAAATTTACCAAAAAGCGGCTCGAGGCTTACCGCCATATCAGCTGCAGAATTCACATTAGTTAAGCCGGAAGAAGCAGCACTAATGAGAATTGCCATTGAAACCGTACCACCAAGGATTATAGAAACTATGAGTTCTTTCCGGGCGATTGGTAAATAAGAAGATTCTTTCCATTTTTCACTAACGAGAGAAGCGTGCAAAAACAGGTTGTAAGGAACCACGGTAGTACCTACAATAGCCATCACTGTAAGCAATCCGGCAGCATTGCCTGTTGGAATAAGTCCGCTTAAAATTTCTAAAATATCAGGTTTGGTTAGAATAGCAGTAAGCACAAAGCTTATACTCATTAACAATACAAGGCCAATAAAGATCTTTTCGAGGGTTTTGTAGCTTCCGGTGAATAAAAGTATAAACGCGACTGCTCCAATAAAAATACTCCATAAATTAAGCTTAAAATCGCCAATTTGCAGATTTTGAATTCCGAAGATAGCTTCGGCTCCAAGAACAGCGCCGGTAATATTACCAGCTTCGTAAGCAGCATTTCCAATAACTATAGCTGAAAAAATAAGGATAATCGCTAAAACCCTGAAGATCGGTTTTTTGATCTCTTCCCGAATAACATCACTTAAACCCTTTTGTGAGACCACGCCAAGCCTGGCTGCCATTTCCTGTAAAATTATACATGAAAATATAGATAGCAATAGAGCCCAGAGCAGGCTGTAACCAAATTCAACCCCGGCCAGCGTACAAACCGTAACCGTTCCCGGCCCAATAAATGCCGCCGAGACCAGGATTCCCGGCCCAAGGTTTTTCAAGAAATTTCGCACTACATATCTTTAGATTCCTGCAAAGCGTAAATAGCAAATGTGCCTAACCAATGGCCTCCTTCGTAACTATCTCCTACCAAATTAGGAAAAGAATAAGCCACGTGCCTATCGGCAATTTCCTGTAAATGCGAGAATTTCTCAGGGTATTGATTTATAAGTCCGTAGAAAACCCAGGCACGACTAAAGTTAAGTCCGTCGAGATGCACCAGTTTTCCATCAGTTCTATCTGACACCTCTCCTACTTCCACATCAAAATCTTCAGATTTCAGCTGAGGAAGAAAGTCTTCCAACCACATTTCGAAGGCGTTTTTTGGTAAAACACGGCTCATAATACTTACCTCCTCTAAACATGGGGATAGAAAATCGAATCCGCCAGGTTCCCAGGTTAATGGGCAATTATTATCACTTAGATAGAAATCTTTTGCTCTCTCTGAAATGAGCTCTTTTAATTCAGTATGCTCCACAGCATTTGCATAATCGTAAGCGAAACTAAGTCCGAAGGCTGTATTACTGTGTTCTCCAACTCTAATTGGGTAATTTAATTTTGGTAGGAATTCTATGTATTTCTTAACGATAAGATCGGTTAAAGGGGCTAAATTCTTACCAAGTTCATCGGCCAGGGGATCATTCCAGGTTTCAATTTCTTCAGCAAGTTTCAGCAACCAGGCCCAACCGTAAGTACGTTCAAAAGAATCGCTTTGTTCCCTTTTAAAGTAATCGATCTCACCCTGAATATTTTCCGCAGAAAGAGATTCCTTTAATTTTTCTCTAATAGTTTCAGCTTTTTTAAGATCAGGAAATTGTTTTAACAAACTTACCATAGACCAGTGTGCGTGTACCGAAGAGTGCCAATCAAAACAGCCATAAAATGCAGGGTGTAATTCTTGAGGTTCACCTATAGCCTCTTTGTTTTCCAGCGTTTGACCAAGTTTGTTAGGATATTGAGTATTAATACAGTTTAGCGGAAGCTCAGCCAGGTTATTCGCTTCTTTAACAGTAAATTCTACCCGATCTTCCCCAAGCAAATCCCCGCTTAATATACTTTTCTCTTTAATACTGTCGCTTTCTATTTCTGAAGCTTCTTTAACCTCAGGATCGTCCTTACAAGAAATTATTAGAACTAACATTAGTAAGGATAAACTTCTTTTTATCATAGTTTGGTCTTATTAAACTCAGCCCGAAAACAAATTAGATTTATGATCTATTTAATTCTATTATTTCCACAGTGAATAAACAACTTCGTAGCAAACTCGCGAAGCATTTATATTGATGAAAATAATTTGATTTCGAGGCAAGGCCTGGAGCATTTAATCTCGATTACCGAGTAAATATAAATTTAAAAGTTGACATATTTAAACCTCTTAGGTTTTCAAAAATATCAAAATTAACTTAAAATGGAAGAAATTACCCCAACCAGCCATCTCGATCGAGGCTTCGGTATTGAATAGCTTCGCTAATATGATTCCCTTTAATATTTTCTGAATTTTCTAAATCAGCGATAGTTCTGGCGACTTTCAGGATTCGATCGTAAGCTCTGGCAGAAAGATTTAAACGTTCCATCGCGATTTTAAGCAAGGCTTTTGAAGCCTCATCCAGCACACAAAATTTACGAATCTGCCGTACACTCATTTGTGCATTATAATGCACTGCATCAGACTCTTTAAAGCGTTCGGTTTGAAATTGGCGTGCCCGTGTAACTCTTTTCCTAATTTCAACGCTACTTTCTCCACGACGCTCTTCACTCAATTTTTCAAATGGTACAGGAGTGACTTCAATATGGATATCTATCCTGTCTAATAAAGGGCCGCTAATTTTACTTAAATAGCGTTGCATTTCTGCCGGGGAAGAAGTTGCCGGCGCATCGGGATCGTTAAAATACCCGCTTGGACTGGGATTCATACTCGCCACCAGCATAAAACTCGACGGATAGGTTACCGTAAATTTAGCTCTGGAAATCGTAACTTCCCGATCTTCTAAAGGTTGACGCATTACTTCTAAAACACCACGTTTAAATTCCGGAAGTTCATCGAGAAATAAAACCCCGTTATGTGAAAGAGAAATCTCTCCCGGCTGCGGATAAGCCCCACCGCCGACAAGCGCGACATCTGAAATTGTGTGATGCGGACTCCGAAAAGGTCTTTGAGACATTAAACCCACGTGTTCTTTAACACGACCAACTACACTGTGTATTTTGGTTGTCTCCAGAGCCTCGTGTAAAGTCATTGGTGGTAAAATACTGGGTAAGCGTTTGGCAAGCATCGTTTTACCGGCTCCCGGCGGACCAATAAGAATAATATTATGACCGCCAGCTGCTGCAATTTCCATACAGCGTTTTATAGATTCCTGGCCTTTAACATCGGCAAAATCATGTTCAGGGTGATCCAGGTTTTTGTAGAATTCTTCTCGGGTATTGATAACGGTTGGCTCTAAAGTTTCATCTTTATCAAAAAAGTTGATTACTTCGGTAATGTTTTCAACGCCGTAAACTTCGATTCCGTTTACAATAGCGGCTTCTTTAGCATTTTGCTTCGGAAGGATAAATCCTTTAAAACCTTCCTCTTTGGCTTTTATAGCAATGGGCAGGGCGCCCTTTATGGGTTGCAAGCTTCCGTCTAGCGAAAGCTCACCCATAATAAGATATTCTGATATATTTTCTGCCTTAATTTGGCCTGAAGCGGCCAGAATCCCGAGACTTAAACTAAGATCGTAAGCCGAACCTTCTTTTCTAAGATCGGCTGGCGCCATATTGACGATAATCTTTTTACCCGGAAATTTATAAGCGTTATTCTGAAGGGCAGCTGCAATTCTAAAACTGCTTTCCCTCACCGCGTTATCGGGCAGGCCTACCAGATGGTAACCTATGCCGGTTGCTACATTTACCTCTATAGTAATTGTAGTAGCCTCTACCCCAAATACGGCACTTCCATAAACTTTTGTCAACATCTAAGCCTTGAATTTCTTAAATGTACTAAAATTTATGAAAAAAGATAATTAATTATCGACAAGCACTTCTTTTCTATAGTATTCTATCAGGGCATCAATTGGTCTACGCACAATATTTCCAATTTCTATCCCGTATGGTTGTGCTACAGCTCGAATAATATCTTCACTAAAATAAGCGATGGTTCCTATAAAATGCACCGGTGTATTTTGAGCCTGTTTATAGCACATTACCCGAGAATGCATAAAATCGGTAATTCCCTCGTGTACTAATTTGTAGAAATAACCATTACGTTCGTTAGAAAAAATAAATTCAGCAAAAGAAGCGAGGTAAGTATTTGGATTCTCTTTTCGATAAAGATTTTTCTTTATCTCATCAGACTCCATATTATATATTTTACCAAATTCTTCGGAAAGCTCCGGAGGCATTCGTTTGTAGTAATAATCTCTTATTAGTCTTTTTCCGAAGTAATTTCCGCTGGCCTCATCCATTAGAATATATCCTAAGGAATTAACTGCCTGATGGATCTCTTTACCATCAAAATAACAGCTGTTGGAACCGGTGCCAAGAATACAAACGATTCCTGGTTCTGTGGTGGCAGCATAAACAGCGGCAACCATATCTTCCAAAATAATGACTTCCTCTACATTGGTAAAGAAATTAGTAAAAATCCCTTCCAGTAGTTTTTTTGGAGTTTCGGTACCACAGCCGGCACCATAAAAATGCACTCGTTCTACCTTATCTTTTATCTCTCTTAAATCGGCATTCTCTTCAACGCGTTGCTCCAGTACTACTTCTGGAAATACTGCTGGATTCAATCCTTTAGTGCGGGTTCTTAATAATTCTTCCCCTGTTGCACTAAGTAAGATCCAGTCACATTTTGTTGAGCCACCGTCCGCTATTAATATCATGTGTGTGAATATGGTTTAAATTAAAAAGCCTGAGGAAAGCGCTAAAAGATTAAAAATAACCTAAGCGTAGCTTTCTTCAGGCTCTAAAATAAAATATTAAATTGAATTAACGTGTGCTGCCAATTCTAAAAGCTTAGCAGAATAACCATATTCGTTATCATACCACGCAATTAATTTGAAAAAGTTATCGTTAAGTGCAATTCCGGCATCGGCATCAAAGTTACAAGTATGTGCATCTGATACGAAATCCTGAGAAACCACTGCATCATCTGTATAAGAAATCACTCCTTTATAAGATCCTTCAGAAGCTTTTTTGAATGCAGCTTTTACATCATCATAACTCACAGACTTTTCTGTCTTAACCGTAAGGTCTACTACAGAAACATCAGCAGTTGGTACTCTAAAAGCCATTCCGGTAAGTTTACCATCTAATTTAGGAATTACTTTACCTACAGCAACAGCTGCCCCGGTTGAAGAAGGGATAATGTTCATAAGAGCACTTCTACCTCCTCTAAAATCTTTTGCTGATGGACCATCTACTGTAAGCTGAGTAGCCGTAGTTGCGTGAACCGTGGTCATTAAACCTTCCACAAGTCCGAACTCATCATCTATCACTTTTGCAAGTGGTGCAAGACAGTTAGTAGTACAAGAAGCATTAGAAACTATAGTATCTTCTGGTTTTACATCCTGGTGATTCACACCCATTACGAACATAGGTGCAGTTTTAGAAGGTGCAGAAATTACAACTTTCTTGGCTCCGGCTTTAAGGTGTGCGCTAGCGCTATCTTTTTCTTTGAAAATTCCGGTACAATCTACTACAACGTCTACTCCAACATCTCCCCATTTAAGGTCTTCCGGGTTTTTCTCTGCGGTGATTCGAATGTTTTTTCCATTCACTATAAGATTTCCGTCTTTAACAGAAACATCTCCTTTAAATCTACCGTGAACAGAATCATACTTCAGCAAATAAGCCAAATGATCAACATCCAGTAAATCGTTTATTGCTACAACTTCTACGTCACTCTTTTCAGCCGCGATTCTAAACGCGATACGTCCAATTCGGCCAAAACCATTAATTCCAATTTTTGTACTCATAATTTAAATTTTAAAAATTTTACACGGAAGTGATGTTTGCCACCCTTCTCAATTCTTGATCAAATTCCCTGTCTTCTTTTAAAGCAGTTTCCAAAGGTACGTGTACCACTTTTTGGTGGTGTACCCCTACCATGATGTTGGTTTTACCATCGGTTAATGCTTCAACCGCACCAACACCAAGTTTACTGGCCAGAACACGATCAAAACAACTTGGAGAACCTCCTCTTTGAATATGACCCAGCACAGAGACTCTAATGTCATATTCTTTGTGGCTTTGCGAGATAAATTCAGCTAACTGAAAAATATTCTTCCCGCTCTTTTCACCTTCAGCCACCACAATAATACTGGAGGTTTTTCCGGATTTCTTACTTTTTTCCAAAGAATCCATCATACGCTGAATTCCCTGGTCTTCTTCCGGAAGTAATATTTCTTCGGCTCCTGCACCAATACCACTATTTAAAGCAATATCACCTGCATCCCGCCCCATAACCTCAATTAAAAACAAGCGGTTATGAGAACTTGCGGTATCGCGAATCTTATCTATGGCTTCTACCACTGTATTTAAAGCAGTGTCGTAACCCAGAGTATAATCGGTACCGTTAATATCATTATCTATAGTTGCGGGAATACCCACAATAGGAAAATCAAATTCTTTATTGAAGTAAAGGCCTCCGGTAAAAGTTCCATCTCCACCAATCACCACCAAAGCATCTACACCGGCATCGGTAAGTTTTTTATGAGCTTTTGCTCTTCCTTCTTCGGTTTTAAATTCTTCAGATCGGGAAGATTTTAGGAAAGTTCCACCTTTATTAATTATATTTCTAACAGATCTTGCAGTAAGATCTTCAAAATCTCCTTCTATAAGCCCCTGGTAGCCGCGGTAAACACCTACGCACTCCAGATTATAATATGAACAGGATCTAACAACCGCACGAATAGCGGCGTTCATTCCGGGAGCATCACCACCGGATGTTAAGACTGCAATTTTATTAATTTTCTTCGCCATTAAGCCAAAGCTATTTTAATTCTACAATATAACCTAATTTACTAATAAACTAAAACGTTTTCGGTTAATAACTAACAAAAACAGCCCTCTGGAGAGGGCTGTTTTTAGTATTTTAGTAAATTTATTACTTATTTATTAAGATAAAGAACTGCCAGGGTTCTAAATCCATATTTTTATCTTCAGAAATTTCTATAGTCTCTCCCGATAGGTAATCCTCAAAATTTCCACTTAATTCTATGCTGAAATTTGTATTCTCGTCGCTCATATTAGCGATATAAATTAATTGAGCCCCATCTTTTTCTCTTCTAAAGGCAAGAACTTTCTCCTCGTCTGAAGTTTCGATTTCCTGATACGAAGCTGCATTTTTTGCACCGTGTAAAGCTTTATTTTTGTTTTTCAGGCTTCCTAATTTTTCCATTAAAGGCCATACTTTTCCCTTTGTTTTCGGAATAGTATCTTTTTCGAAAAACAGAAGTCTTTTATCCATATCGTACTCCTGCCCACTATAAATAAGTGGTACGCCGGGTAATGTATAAGTAAGCGCTAACATCGTTTCTGAAGCATCTCCCATTCTTTCCTTTACGGTTCCATTCCAGGAATTTTCATCGTGATTAGTTACAAAATTCATTAAATAGTCATCTTCTTCGTAAGTAGAATCTATTTTCTGCATATAAGCATCCCAATCTTTCGCTGTCTTTTTGCCCTGCGCTATTTCATTCATAATATGGTGGCCTTCCCAATTGTAACCCATATCAAAAGCATTATGAAAAAGGTCTTTGTCTTCAGACTCGGCTAACATAAAAACCGGCTTTATTTCTTTTAATTGCGGAACAATACTTTCCCAGAATTCGGTTGGGACTTCCCCGGCAACATCGGCTCTAAAACCGTCTATATTATATTCTTCTACCCAAAACTTCATCTCATTGCTCATTGCCGTCCAGAGTTCCTTATTATCGTAATTAAGGTCAGCAACATCTGTCCAGCCCCAGCTTTCACCGGTATCAGGATTTAGTGGATCTACCACTTCTCCCTGCTCGTTTTGAGTGTAATAATCGGGGTTTTCTTCTATCCATTTATGATCCCAACCGGTATGGTTAGCTACCCAATCCAGGATCACGTACATTCCATTATTGTGAGCGGTTTCTACCAGCTTTTCAAAATCTTCAAAGCTCCCGAATTCAGGGTTTACATCGGTGTAATCTGAAATCGCATAATAGCTTCCAAGATACTTCTCTCTTTCTTCCGGATCTTCAATATCTTCTACTGAAAGATCGCCGGTTGCCTTTCTATTTTTCATAGAAATAGGATAAACAGGCATTAACCAAATCACTTTCACACCCAGTTCCTTTAACTGCGGAATATCTTCGGTAAAGGCATTAAAAGTTCCCTCCGGTGAATAATGGCGAATATTTGCCTCATAAATCACCGCAGATTCCATCGCCTCATTAGAAACGGGAGCTATCGCATTTTGTTCTTCTTTTTGCTCTGGTTGTTCCTCTTTTTCACTGTCTTTACAAGAGAACAAGGCCGTAAAAGCCAGCAGCATTATTAAAGTTTTTTTCATTATTCTTTATTTAGTTGATATTTGATTTGTATTCTGTTTTTTCCAACGTCATCCTGAACTTGTTTCAGGATCTAATATGGTTAAATTCAAAATCATATTAGTAGCTGAAACAATCCCGATGTTTCGGGACAGCCTGACGTGCCCTATATTTTTCCTCCTGCAAGGTTTCTAAAACCTTGTAGGTTTTCCTTTTCTGCATACCTACGAGGTTTTGAAAACCTCGCAGGAAATTCACTACTTCAATTTAGTTGTAAAAAAGTAAACTCCTTCTTCCGATAATTCCAATGAGTTTCCCCACTGAAATGTTTCTTCGGAAATAAGATTTTTAAAGGTTTTTCCTTCTAAATTTAATTCGCTGAAACGTTCCAAATCCAGAGTAATTGCTTCTTCATTTTTATTGAGAATAAGCACTATAACCTCATCTCCAGCTTTTCGAGTAATTAAATAAGTCCCCTCTTCCGGAGCGAAATGTTTGGTTTCTCCTGAATGAATTGCTTCACTGTTTTTACGGTAATTCATCACTTTTTTAACGAATTCCTGCATATCAGCTTTTTCTTCTGAAAGTTCTTCACCGGTAAAAGCATTTACTTCGCTATCGTCCCAACCACCTGGAAATTCGGTTCTAATTAAACCGTGATCGCCGGGATTTTCGGTATCATCCATTAAAATTTCGGTACCGTAGTACATTTGGAAGATTCTTGGCAAGACAGCCATATAAGCTACGGTCATTTTGGTTTTGGCTACATCTTCTCCAAGTTGGGTATAGATTCGGCTTTTATCGTGATTATCGGGGAAAATCATAATATTTTCAGGATCGGCATAAGCGAAATCGTTGGCTAAGCCCTCGTAAATTTCTACGAGCCCGGTGCCCCAGGTTTCTTCGGCTTTTAAACCGGTAACAATTTTTTCCTGCATCGCGAAATCCATGGTAGATTTCAGGTTAGAATCATAACCATTATCTACTCCATCCTGCCAGTAACGAATAAGTAACGGATTTAAACTCCACTCCTCGCCTACGATATTAAAGTTTGGATATTCGGCCATAATCGCACCCGCCCAATCACTCATAAATGCTTTATCGGGATAAGGATAGGTGTCCTGGCGAATTCCTCCTAGACCAAGAGTTTCAATCCACCAAACACTATTCTGAATAAGATATTTGGCCATAAAAGGATTTTCCTGGTTTAGATCTGGCATGGTTTCTACAAACCAACCTTCTGTCATTCCTTTTTTATCGGTTTCTGAAGCGTATAAATCCTGGTTGGTCGTTCTACGGTGATTGGAATAAACCAATTCTTCCTCATTTTCAAATTTTTCCTGGAAATTGATCCAATTGTCAAATGGCAGATCGTCCATCCACCAATGCTCAACGCCGGCGTGATTAGCTACCTGATCCATAACCAGTTTTATTCCACGATCGGCAGCTTTATCGGCTAATTCTCTGTATTCTTCTAAAGTTCCAAACCGCGGATCTACCATATAAAAATCGGTCATCGCGTACCCGTGATAAGAACCCGATTTCATATCGTTAATCACTAAAGGCGATGGCCAAATAGCGGTAAAACCCATTTCATCTATATAATCTAAATGATTGATGATCCCGCGAATATCACCGCCGTGGCGACCATAATCATCTTCGCGGTTTTTCGTTTTTTCATTAAGAAAATTGAAGCTATCATTAGATTTATCTCCATTCGCAAAACGATCCGGAGTTATTAAATAAATCGCATCGGTATTATCAAAACCAACATATTCTGATGCAGCTTTTTCCCGACTTTTCAATTCATATTCATACACTTCTTCTGATCCGTCCTCAAACTCGAAAGTAAGGTCAAAAGTTCCCCGTTTTGCTTTCCCGATTTCCAAATCGATAAACAAGTAATTTGGACTATCGGCTTTTTCGATATTTTCGATGCTAACTCCCGGATAATCGATATTCGGAGTGGCATTTCCAATATTTTCGCCGTAAACCATTAACTGGAGTTCGGTTTCTTCAAAACCCGTCCACCAGTTTGGCGGCTCTACGCGCTCTATTTGCGCAAACCCGGTTAAACCAGTGAGGAGAATTAAAGTGATTAGTATTTTTTTCATAATCTTTTATTTTAAATTTTTGTGTTCTCAATATTCCGTCATTGCGATCCCGATTATTATTGGGAGAAGCAATCTGTTGTAATTAGGGAAGAGATTACTTCACTCCGTTCGTAATGACGGTTATTTGGACTTAGATCCTGAAACATCCCGAAGCTTCGGAACAGGATGACGTATTAAACCGCTAAATCCTGATTCGGTTGTACCTCAACAGCTTTTCCATTTACATTAATTTCAATCGCGTTATCGCCTTCCAGGAAGAAAACCGTTTTATCTGCAGCAACTTTTACTTTTAAGATCTGGTCTCTAAAATTCACTTTAAATGAATAGGTTTTCCAGTCTTCCGGAATTGTAGGATTAAAAGAAAGTTGATCATCTTTAACGCGCATGCCACCAAAACCTTCTACAATACTCATCCAGGTTCCGGCCATACTGGTAATATGGCAACCTTGCTCTACTTCTTTATTGTAATCGTCTAAATCCAGCCTTGAAGTTCTCAAATAAAACTCGTAAGCCTGCTTGGTTCTTCCCAGAAGTGCAGCCTGAATGCTATGTACACATGGAGAAAGTGAAGATTCATGAACCGTAATAGGTTCGTAATAGTCAAAATGTTTTTCGAGCTCGTTTTTGCTAAAATGATCTTCAAAAAAGTAGAAGCCTTGCAAAACATCGGCCTGTTTAATATAGCAGGAACGTAGAATCCTGTCCCAACTCCATTTTTGGTTAATTGGTCGCTGAGATTTGTCTAATTCGGCGATTGGAACGATCTCTTTATCTAAAAACCCGTCTTGCTGAAGGAAAACCTCGTGCTTTTCAGAATATGGGAAATACATATTTTCGGCAACTTCTCTCCACTTTGCCATTTCGCCTTCGTTAAGCTTTGTTTTACCCATTACACGCTTATAATCTTCGGCATAAGCATCCTTAACCTTTTCAATAGTTTCCAGGCAATATTCAATGCACCATTTCGCTAAATAGTTAGTGTACCAGTTATTATGCACGTTATTTTCGTACTCGTTTGGCCCGGTAACACCAAGCATTACGTATTTATTTTTCTGTTCGCTGAAATTGACTCTTTGCTGCCAGAATCTTGCAATTGCAATCATTACTTCCAGGCCTTTTTCCGGAATATAATCGAAATCGCCCGTGTAGCGTACGTAATTATAAATGGCATAAACCATCGCGCCATTTCTATGAATTTCCTCAAAGGTAATTTCCCATTCGTTATGGCTTTCTTCTCCATTCATCGTTACCATTGGATAAAGTGCCGCGCCATTGGTAAATCCAAGTTTTTCGGCATTCTCTATGGCTTTGTCTAAATGATTATAACGATAGGTTAATAAATTCCTGGCAACCTGCTGGTCTTTGGTTGCCATATAGAATGGAATACAATAAGCTTCGGTATCCCAATATGTACTTCCGCCATATTTCTCGCCGGTAAAGCCTTTCGGGCCAATATTTAATCGCTCGTCTTTTCCTAAATACGTTTGATTTAGCTGAAAAATATTAAAGCGGATTCCCTGTTGGGCTTTTACATCCCCTTCAATAGTAATATCGGCCATTTCCCAAATTTTCTCCCAGGCCTCTTTTTGCTCCTGAAGCAATTTGGAAAATCCAGCTTTAGTGGCGTAATCTAATACTTTACTAGCCGCATCAACTAAATTTGCACGTTTATGGTTCATATCGGTAACGTAACCGGCGTATTTTCTAAGGCTTACTTTTTGTCCTTTTTCAGCTTTAATTGAATAGGAAAAAGTAAGTTTATCTTCGGTTTTCGTTTCAGTAAAATCTACATCTTGTTTTTCTCCATTTAGCAAAACTTCAGATTGCATATAGGTGTTCACGTGGAATTCGGTTTTCAGGGTTTTAGAGAGCACAAAACCCTTGTTGCCTTCAGATTTCACTTCTAAAGTCTTCCAAAAACGTTCTTCCCAGTTGGCATCGGTATTTGTGATTCCGCCATCTAGATAAGGCTCAAAACGAACCTCAGCATCACTATTCAAAACTTCAATTTCAAAATCTATTGCGCCAAGTTCATCTTCAACAATAGAAAGAAAGCGCGTAGCTTTTACCGAAATTTCGATATCGTTTGGAAGCGTAGCTACAAAACTGCGGCGGTAAAAACCTTCTTTCATATTAAGCTCACGCTTAAAATCCTCCACTTTTTTACAATTAAAAAGGTCTAAGGCTTCATCGTTTATAAAGACGTTTATTCCAATCCAGTTGGGTGCATTCAATACTTTCGCAAAATATTCAGGATAGCCGTTTTTCCACCAGCCTACTTTGGTTTTATCGGGATAATAAACCCCGCCAATATAGCTTCCCTGGAAACTTGGCCCGGAATAATTTTCTTCAAAATTGGCTCGCTGTCCCATAACGCCGTTACCTATACTAAATAGGCTTTCAGACGATTTTACGCGTTCTATATCAAATCCTTCTTCCAGAATGGACCACTCGTTAGGTTGTATATAATCTTGGTTCATTGCTTTATTTCTGTCTCGTTTCTAATTAAATAACACCGGCACAAGGCCGTAAGGTGCAAATTCTTATATTTTAAAAATCTTACTTAGTGAGTAATTTCTTTATAAATTCTATATCAATTTCGGTGAAATCGGTAAACACATAATCGGCTTCGCCCAGTGTTTTTTGTTCTCCAATTCCTATGCTTAGCATATTTGCATTATTTGCGGCCTGCACTCCTGCAAGCGAATCTTCAAATACAATACTGTTTTCGGGTTTTATATTTAATGCTTCTGCAGCGATTAGAAAAACCTCAGGATCGGGTTTTGCTTTGCTAACATCTGTCCCATCAACTATCGCATCAAACTTATCCAGTAAGTTGACCTTTTTTAGAATATTTCGCGCATTTTTACTTGCTGATCCTAAAGCGAACGGAACATTATTTTCAATTAAATAATCAATTACTTTTTGAACGCCGGGTAAAATTTCGTCTTCGTCCATTTTAGCAACATAAGAGAGGTAATTTTCATTTTTTAGCGCCATTTGGCGTTTAAACTCTGTTTTAGAAAGTTCGAGTTCTCCCCAGTCTAATATTTTCTTTAATGAGTCTTCGCGACTTACACCTTTAAGCTGCTCGTTTTGCTCTTCGGTAAAATCGAATCCCAAGTCATTGGCCAGTTTTCGCCAGGCCAAAAAATGGAACTTTGCGGTATCTACAATTACCCCGTCTAAATCGAATATTACTCCTTTATTTGTCTCCATCATTTCAAATTATCTCTCTATCTGTTTAATATGTAGTATTATTATTTGCCAATAGAACTTTCATCCTATTTTATACTGTCACTTCGAGTGATTCCGACTATTACCGAGAAGTTCTCGATATATTTTGTTTTCACTGTTTTTCATTAAGTCTCCTCGAACTACCATTGTTATGCTTTAACGGGTTCGTCTACATCGTCTATTCTAAAAGTAAGTATAGCGGCGATTAGAAAAGCAATTCCGCTGGTAACTAAAGCGTAGATTGGGTTTCCATCGTAAAGATATTTTACCATTAACCCGCCAACAAGTGCATTTACAATTTGCGGAATCACAATAAAAAAGTTGAAGATCCCCATATAAACTCCCATTTTTTTCGGGGGAATTGATCCTGCTAGAATTGCGTAGGGCATTGCCAGGATACTGGCCCAACCAATACCAATAGCGAACATGGAAAGTAGTAGCCAATATTCATTCGGCATTATATAAATGGAAAGCATTCCCAGCGCGCCAATAAATAGCGACATAATATGGGTGCTTTTTCTTCCAATTTTTAAGGCTATAGCCGGAAGAAAAAATGCAAAAACCGCTGAAACAGCATTGTAAACCCCGAACAGAACACCAACCCAGTCGCCGGCATCCTGGTAGGTTTCACTGCTACTATCTGAAAGTGGTAATCCATAAATATGATGGGCAATTGCGGGAGTTGAGAATACCCACATTCCAAAAAGTCCAAACCAGGAAAAGAATTGTACCCAGCTAAGCTGCCGCATAGTATGAGGCATTTTGGCAAAATCTGAAAAGATATCCAGCAAACTGGATTTTTCCTTTTCATCGACCGGTTCTTCAACATGGTCGTCCATCTTTTCCAGTTCTTCGGGCGAATATTCTTTGGTTGTAATTACCGTTACCAGAATACTCCCAACCAGGATAGCTGCTCCAATTACAAAAGAAAGCAAAAGGTTCAGCGGAACTTCCCCTACTACCGCTCTGTTGCTAATATCAAACCAATTGGTCAACACATAAGGCAACCAGGAACCAATTACGGCCCCAATTCCTATTAAAACAGTTTGTACACTAAAGCCAAGGGTTCTTTGATCTGAAGGTAATTTATCTGCCACCAGGGCACGAAAAGGTTCCATCGCTACATTAAAGGAAGCATCCATTATAAAGAGCATCCCGGCACCTACCCAAAGGGAAGGCAAAATAGCAATAAACCAATCGGCGTTAGGCATTAAAATCAAACCTATTGCCGCTAAAATTGCTCCAGTTAGAAAGAATGGTCGCCTACGGCCAAGGCTGGTCCAGGTTCTATCGCTGTAATAGCCAATAATAGGCTGAACGATTAGACCGGTAACCGGCGCCACTAACCAAAACCACGAAAGTTCGTGAATATCGGCACCAAAGATTTGTAAAATTCTACTTGCGTTGGCATTTTGGAGTGCAAACCCCATCTGAATTCCAAGAAAACCAAAACTCATGTTCCAGATCTCCCAGAAACTTAATCTACGTTTTTGCATATCGTACAATTAACGTTTACGATAAGCGTAAGGCTTATCAAAACTTATTTTAGGTAGGAAGTAAAAATATAAGTTCTGATAAAATAATTAAGCTGGGGTAAATATATGCAAAATTTTAAAGCTAAGACTTCAAAATTACTCGATAATCGAGATTTAAATACTATAAGGATTGTTTCAACTAGCTAAAAACCACTTAATAGCCCGTAAATTGGATTCCAGGTAGTTTATAATTTGGTGGAATTTCTTTCTATTAAACTCGTTTCTACAATTACGGTTTTATACGATTCCTCTTCTTCTGGTTTCCTTTCCAGTTTATCAATTAATAAGCGTGCAGCTTCTGCTCCCATTCGTTCACCATGTTGACTTACCGTGGTAAGACTCGGGATAAAACGTTTAGAAAGTTCTCCGTCAGTAAAGCCAATTACTGAAACATCTTCAGGCACTTTTAATCCTTTTTCCTGAACGGCTTTTATGGCGTGAATGGCAAAATGTTCGTTTACGGCAAACACCGCATCCAGGTCATTTTTATTTATAAAATCTTTTATTTCGGCCTCGCTGTTGTCCATATCCTCTATTTTAAGGATAAGATTTTCATCAATTTCAACGTTATTTTCTCTTAAAATATCAAGATACCCACGGGTTCTAAGTTTTCCTACACTAACATAATCTACGGTAGAAACCAGACCTATTTTCTTTGCTCCTTTATCTATTAAATACTGCACCGCTTTTTTAGCACCAATTACATCGTCTATAATTACTTTATCGCAATGAACCTCATCTATCACACGATCAAACAAAACCAGCGGCATTCCCTGGTTAGTCACTTCGGTAAGGTGATGGTAATCTTCTTTTTGAAGGGTCTCTTTAGCCATAGATATAATAAAACCATCTGTACTACCATTGGCCAGCAGCTCCATATTAAGCACTTCTTTATCGAAAGAGTTATTAGAGAGACATACAATTACATTATAACCTTTTTCGTTGGCCACTTGCTCAACTCCGCTAATCACTGTAGTAAAGAAATAATGAACTATTTCAGGAATAATTATTCCTATAGTTTTTGTTTTTCGATTTTTGAGACTTAAAGCAATATTATTAGGCCTGTAGTTATAAAGTTTCGCAAAAGCTTTGATTTTCTTCTTGGTCTCCTCTCCAATTTCAGAACTATCCCTTAATGCTTTCGAAACCGTAGAAATTGAAACATCTAATTCTCTTGCAATTTGCTTTAAAGTTAATTTTGGCCTCATATAAAACTATTATTTAGAAATAACCGAAGTATTATTTTTAAGATGTCGTAAAAATACCACAAAAATTACGCGAAACCCTTAAAATACAAAAGTTTTCAACACTCAAACGTTTTCGCAAAATAGTATTAACGAAGATCCTGTTTCTTCACATTCTATTTACATACATTTAACCTCAGGAAGTAAAAATATAAGCTTAATTTTTAGTAAAAATCAATAGAAAAATTTATGAAAACACTATTTAAAAGCACGTTGATGTTGCTCTTTATGCTGCCAATGAGCTTTTTTGCACAGGAAACCGTGAGCGGTGTTGTTAGCGAAAGCGCAACCGGTCTTCCGATTCCGGGCGCAAACGTTATTGTTAAAGGAACAACTAATGGTGCAGTTACAGATTTTGATGGTAATTATACCATTACTAATGTAAGCGAAGACGACATTCTTGTCTTTTCGTTCCTGGGTTTTGCTACAGAGGAAATTCCATTTGCAGGACAGGAAACTCTAGATGTTCAACTAGACGAAGATCAGGCTACTTTAGAAGAAGTAGTGCTTATTGGTTATGGTAGTACCTCAGAACAGGATGCTACTGGATCTGTAGAAAAGATTTCTTCGGAAAGCTTTAACCAGGGAGCAGTAGTTTCACCAGAACAATTAATTGCAGGTAAATCGGCCGGGGTTAGAATTACTCCCGGAAGCGGTGAACCAGGTAGTGGATCTGAAATTAGAATTCGTGGTGGTTCATCTCTTTCAGGGAATAATTCACCGCTTATTGTAGTAGATGGGATTCCATTAGACCAAAGAGGAGTTCAGGGTGTAAGAAACCAGTTGAATTCTATTAACCCGAACGAAATTGAAGATTTTGTAGTTTTAAAAGATGCCGCAGCGACTTCTATTTACGGATCAAGGGCTTCTAACGGGGTTATTTTAATTACTACTAAAAAAGGTAAAAAAGATAGTCCTCTTTCTTTAACTTATGATCTTAAAGTTTCTGCCGGAAGAATTATCGATAAAGTAGATGTTCTTGATGCAGAGCAATTCAGAACCCTGATTGAAAACACTCCGGGTACAGATCCTTCTCTATTAGGAGATACCAGCACCGACTGGCAGGACCAAATTTACCAAACTTCTGTAGGAGCAATTCATAACTTTACAGCAACACAAGGTTTCGAGAATTTCTCATACCGTGTTAATTTTAACCACACTTCTCAAACAGGGGTTTTAAAAACCGATGTTTACGAAAGAAATGCGTTAAACATAGCTCTTAATCAGGATTTGTTTGATAATCACTTAAAATTGACCTTGTCTTCTAAAGCGATTGTAGATGAAAACCGTTTTGCCGATGATGGAGCTATTGGCGCCGCCATAGCTTTTGATCCTACGCAGCCGGTTTACCAGGATGGAAGTTATTTTGATGGATATTTTGAGTTCACTACCTCTCCTCAACAACAGCAAATACAAGCTACACGTAATCCATTAGCGCTTTTAGAGCAATTAGATGGACGTGGAACTACAAAAAGGAATATCACAAACTTAAATGCTGAGTATAAATTTCATTTTCTTCCGGAATTGAAGTTTAATGTAAATGCCGGTTTTGATTATTCAGAAAACGACGGTTACAATAGAAGACCTTTAACTTCTGCAGCAAATAATCAGGATATTGCTTATTTTGAAGACTATGGAGGATTCAACAGAAACACACTACTAGATTTCTACTTCAACTATAAAAATGATATAGATTTTCTAAATACTGAGCTAGATCTTACTGCAGGACATTCCTACCAGGAATTTTTTATTACAAGTAAGAGAATTGAAACAATCTCTAACGATATACAGGATTTCCCAAGAGAAATTAATCGTAATGCATTAGAATCTTATTTTGCAAGAGCAAGTTTTGATATTGCCGATAAATATTTGGTTTCAGGTAGCGTGAGACGTGATGGTTCCTCAAGATTTGGAGGAGATAATAAATGGAGTATTTTCCCGGCATTTTCTGTAGGTTGGAAATTACAAAATGAAAACTTCCTTGCAGATTCTAATGTAATAAACCAATTAAAACTTCGTGCAGGTTACGGGGTAACCGGAAACCAGGAAATTGGACCTAATTATGGTTACTTCGGGGTTTACAATCCTAGTGTAGGTGGAGTGCGTTACCAGTTTGGTAATCAATTCTATAATACTTTACGCCCGGAAGCTTTTGACTCTGACCTAAAGTGGGAAGAATTAAAAACTTACAACGTTGGTATTGACTATGGTTTGTTCAACAATAGAATTTCGGGTACAGTAGAAGCTTATTACCGTGAAACCGAAGATCTTCTAGCTACAGTACCGGTTCCAGCTGGTTCCAACCTTACTGACCTTTTAGTAACCAACGTGGGTAGTACTGTAAGTAAAGGTTTAGAATTTGCAATTAACGGTGCTATTATTCAGCAGGAAGATTTTAACTGGGATGTAAATTATAACATCACTTTCCAGGATTTGGAGATTACCAACCTTACTTTAGGTGAGAATCCAGATTTTGAAATTCCACAGGGTGGAATAAGCGGAGGTGTTGGTAACAATATCCAGCTTTGGAAAGAAGGTTACGATCCTACAACTTTTAATGTGTTCCGCCAGGTTTACAACGAAAATGGGCAACCCATTGAAGGCGCTTATGTAGATGTAAATGGCGATAATGAAATTACTGAAGAAGATCGTGTTCCTTATAAAAAGGCCACGCCAGATTACTTTATGGGTCTAACCAATACTGTAAACTATAAAAACTTTGATTTCAGCTTTACCTTTAGAGGTAACTTCGGAAATTACATGTACAATAACACGCAGTCTGGAAATGGATTTATTGGAGCAGGTACGGTAACACCGCAACCTTATTATTCTAATTTTAACAGCAATGTTTTAGAAAGTAACTTCAAAAACAACCAGTTCTTTTCAGATTATTACATCCAGAGTGCAGATTTCGTAAAATTAGACAACATTTCTGTAGGATATTTATTCCCAGGAGAAGATTTGGATGTTAGAACTTCACTAACCGCTACCAATGTATGGACTATAACCAACTACGAAGGCTTAGATCCTGAAATTGCTGACGGTATTGATAATAATTTTTATCCAAGATCAACTACAGTTGTACTTGGCTTAAATCTTTCATTTTAAGAAATAATATTTAATAAATTAGTTATGTTAAAAACACTAAAACCATTCTTTATCCTTTTTATAAGCGCAGGTTTATTCTGGGCTTGTGAAGACGATTTAGATTTGCAGCCTGAAGATAACAGGCTCACGGCAGAAACTACTTTTGAAGATCCAGAATCTTACAAGCAGTTTTTGGCTAAACTTTACGCAGGTCTTGCGGTTAGTGGCCAGGAAGGCCCTGCCGGAGATCCAGACCTTGAAGGTCTTGACGAGGGTTTCTCACAGTATCTAAGGTTATACTGGTCTATGCAGGAACTTACTACAGATGAAGCTGTAATTGGCTGGAACGATGGAACAATTCAGGATCTACACGGTCAAAACTGGACCGCAGGAAACGAGTTTATAAGAACTATGTATTCCAGAATCATGTATCAAGTGACGTTAACTAACGAGTATTTGAGACAAAGTACTCCTGAACTTTTAGAATCCAGAGGACTTTCCGCTGAAGAAAGAGAAAATGTAGCGCGCTACCGTGCAGAGGCTAGATTCTTAAGAGCCTTACATTATTACCACGCGTTAGATCTATTTGGTAACGTACCATTTGTAACCGAAGAGGATCCTGTTGGAGCTTTTCTTCCACAGCAAATTCAAAGACCCGAGTTATTTGATTATGTAGAAAGCGAACTTCTAGCCATAGAAAGTGAAATTGTTAGCGCAAATTCTAATGAATATGGTCGTGCAGACCAGGCTGCAGTTTGGATGTTACTTTCTAAACTTTATCTAAATGCTGAAGTTTATACCGGTGAAGGTCACTATACTGAAGCTTTAGATTATTCTGAAAGAGTAATTAATGCTAATTATTCTTTAGCTGAGGATTACCAGAAACTGTTCCTTGCAGATAATAACTCTAATGGAGCACAATCTGAAGTGATTTTCCCTATCACTTTTGATGGGCAACAAACTCAGTCTTATGGTGGAATGGCATTTATTATTCACGCCTCGATTGGTGGAGATATGGATCCTGAAGCTTTTGGTGTAAGCAGTGGCTGGGCCGGACTTAGAACTACTTCTGCATTAGTAGATAAATTCCCTGATGGAGCAGATTCTGAAGATAACAGAGCATTATTCTTTACTGAAGGACAAACAAAAGAAATTGAGGATATTTCCAGCTTTAACGACGGATTTGCAATTACCAAATTTAAAAACGTAACTGTAGATGGAGAGCAGGGATCTGACGATACCGGAGAATTTCCAGATACCGATTTCCCAATGTTTAGACTTGCAGACGCTTACTTAATGTATGCTGAAGCACACTTAAGAGGAGGCGGTGGTAGCCAGGCGGCTGCATTAGGATATGTAAACGAATTAAGAGAGCGAGCTGATGCTGGTCAAATTGGTAGTTCAGACTTAAACCTGGACTTCATTCTAAGTGAGCGCGCCCGCGAGTTATATTGGGAAGCTCACAGAAGAACAGATCTTATTAGGTTTAACCAATTTACAGAAAATGGAGTTTGGCCTTGGAAAGGTAATGTTCCCCAGGGAACTACCACCGAAAGTTATAGAAACCTAATGCCTATTCCGGCTTCAGATTTAGGCGTAAATACCAACTTAGAACAAAATCCAGGATATTAATTTTATAAAAGAATTAAAATGAAGAAATTTTCAATTTTATTATTAGCATTTGTCGCGCTACTAAGTTTTAACGCGTGTACACAAGACGACGATATTGTATTCGTTGCACAACCAGATCCGGAAGGAATTCAGTTTAGCAATTCTTTGCAAAGTATGTATACCCTGCCTTCAGGGAATCCAGATAATCTTGCCGAAAGATTTGTTTGGAATGAAGTAGATTTTGAAGCTCCTACCACGATCTCTTACGAACTTCAGGGTTCTGCAAGTGAAAGTTTTGATGATTATATGGTAATAGGAAATACCGGAAGCAATAACCTTGGTGTAACTATTGGCCAAATGAGAGAACTTGCGGCAGATGCAGGTTTGGATAACGATCCTGAAACCGAAGCGCCAAATACAGGAACCGTTTATTTTAAAGTTCGTGCTTATGCAGGAGAAGGTGAAGGAAACGCTTTAGAAGAATTCTCTGAGGTGGTAAGTGTTAATGTAGAACTTCCTGAAGCCGAAGAAGAAGGTGAAGAAGATCTGCCTAAAATATATATGGTAGGTAATTTTCAAGCTAACGGAGGTTATGGAAGTGACTGGACTCCAGCAGACGGAGCCCCATTAGCAGCAACTACTGAGAATGAAAATTTATACGAGGGTTTTGTTTATATAAACAGTGATAGCCCCGAATTTAAATTTACACCTACAAATGAAGGTTTTGAAGGCGATTATGGTGATAGTGGAACTGAAGCTGGAGATTTCAGCGAAAGTCTTTTACAAGACGGAGAAGTAAATGCGGGTACTCCAGACGGCACAGGAGGTTATTATTTTGTTGAAGTAGATCTTGAAAGTTTGACATATAATTTAACCAAAGTTGAATTTGGTGTTATTGGCAATGCTACTCCAACTGGTTGGGATGCCGATACAGATATGACTTATGATCCGGAAACAATGATATGGAGCGTAGACCTTTCACTTACCGCTCAGGAAGCACCTGATAATGGATTTAAATTTCGCGCTAATGATGCGTGGGATATTGAATATGGTGATAACGAGGCCGATGGAACTCTCGAGTTTCAAGGAGCAAACATAGGCGTTCCTGAAGAAGGTAATTATACAATCACAATGGATCTTAGTAATCCAAGACAATATACATATTCCTTTACTTTAAACTAAAGGATTTATTTTAGGGCTGCCTTGAAGGTTATTAAATCGTCATTCTGAATAAATTTCAGAATCTAAGTTTTTGATTATCAAAACATATTAGAAGCTGAAACCAGTTTAGCTTGACGCAAATGCAACCTTTCAGACAGCCCTTTTTAATTCTTAATTATTATGAAAAAAACTAATATTTTATTTCCTTTTCTTTTTAGCTTACTGTTAGTGATATCAGGTTGCTCTAAAGATGATGACGAAGTTGTTGATGAAACAGATGATATTACCGGTGGCGAAGAACCGGAAGAAACTCCTGATGATCCTGAAGCCTTAGACCTTACCCAATATTCCAGCGGGCAAAAAGTAATGATGCAAACCTTCTACTGGGATGTAGAACCTCGTTTTGAATGGTGGAATAACCTTTCAGATAAAGTTGAAGGCTGGGCAGATGCCGGGATAGATAGAATATGGCTTCCCGTGGCTACCAAAGGTCAGTCTGGCGGTTACTCTATGGGTTACGACCCTTCAGATTATTTTGATTTTGGAGAATACGATCAGCATGGCACTGTTCCTACACGTTTTGGAACTCGGGAAGAGTTGGAAAATCTTATTGCTAAATCTCACGATCTGGGCTTAGAGGTGATTGCAGATATCGTTTTAAACCATAATTCGGGGGGCGGCCTGGAATACAATCCATATCGCGAAAAGGATACCTATACCTTATTTAACGAAGAAAATGGAAACGCTTCGGGGATGTTTAATAGAAACTACGAGCATTTTCATCCAAATGATGTGAGCCAAAGTGATGAGGGCGATCTTTTCTTTTCTGAACAGGATGTAGATCACGATGTTCCTTATGTACAGGATTGGCTTTGGAAAAATGAAAATTCTGTGGCAAAATATTACAAAAATGAAATGGGCTTTGACGGCTGGCGATTTGATTACGTGAAAGGTTTTGGAACCTGGGTAATTGAAGACTGGATGAACGAAGTTGGCGGATTTGCTGTTGGAGAAAATTTTGATGGAAATGCAGATGTTTTAGTAGATTGGATTGATGCCACCGGAGTTTCAGCTTTCGATTTTGCTGCTTTCTATAAAATGGAAGAAGCTTTTGATCGCTTTGAAGACCTAAATTATTTAGACGGAAATACACTTCGTAAGGTTAATCCCGACAAAGCAGTGACTTTTGTAGCCAATCATGACACCGAAAAAGACGAAAATGAAGACAATCGCATCGCTACAGAAAATAAAATGAAGGCTTATGCATATATTTTAACACACGATGGATATCCCACAATTTTCTACTCAGATTACGAAAATGAAGCTTTCAACGAAGAAATCAAACAGTTAATCGAGATTCATAACAGTCTGGCTGTGGGTGATGTACAAGTACTTCATGTAGATAATGACGAATATTTAATGAAAAGAGAAGGGAATGCTGAAAACCCCGGATTAATTCTATATATTAGCACCGGAAGTACTACCAAGCGTAGAAACGTTCAAACTAATTGGAATAACGTTACCCTGTTAGATTACAGTGGCAACTCAACATACACCCCTACCTCCGATGAAAACGGAATGGTAACAATTGAAGCTCCGGCGAATGGATATTCAATATATTCCATCACGAAATAGGTTTTATTTTGAATTTTCATAGGTGTTAATTCAAAGACTGGCTGGTTGTTAATTCAACCAGCCTCTTTTTTTTATACTAATTCGACTTTTACTCTTCAAAATAATTTCGATCAACTCTAATTTTTCATTGCTTTCCGATTTAGATATCTTCTAGAATTTTTGCGAATTCAGGCTAAAAATTTTCGAGAATTACCGGTGTTATTTATAGAAAATAACTTTCTTTACTTCAGCTTCAGCAATTTACTCCCGCACAAACTTTAAGTCTATTTTTTTACAAATTTGTCAACTTTCGAATGTTGATAAATTCATATTACACTGAAAATAAGCTTATTAACAATTTTTGTTTGATAACTTTTTTTAACAAGATTTTATATTCTTGTACTTCTTTGTCTATATTTACATTCCGCTTGAAACAATTACTAATCCAAAATCTAAAATTAATATGGGTGTGAACACTACTACCGCCGCTCCTAAGACGTATAGCCAGGATGAGGCTTTTAAAGCTTCCCTGGAGTATTTTAAAGGAGATGATTTAGCCGCACGGGTGTGGGTAAATAAGTATGCGCTTAAAGATTCCCAGGGGAAAATTTATGAGCTTACGCCAAACGATATGCATCGTAGAATTGCAAAAGAAATTTCCCGTGTAGAGCAACGCTACCCGAACCCAATGAGTGAAGATGAGGTTTTTGACCTTATTAAAGACTTTAAATATATTGTCCCTCAAGGTAGCCCAATGGCCGGTATAGGTAACCCTTACCAAATTGCCTCTCTTTCTAACTGTTTC
>VMHT01030499.1_pt1 | contig 28294 bp, 32 predicted proteins | sample 4693611 | NCBI WGS metagenome assembly VMHT01 (sample SAMN12280063, study PRJNA550983) | marine metagenome | isolation source: seawater sampled from same location over 5 years 0.02-0.2 micron viral filtrate | place: USA: collected off the coast of southern California halfway between the port... ... | reverse complement strand
GCAGCGTCTCCGCGTCGATGACCTCGCCGGTCACGCCGACCCGCAGCGCCGCGAAGCGGGTAGCGGCCTCGGCATCGGCGTACAGCGCTTCGATCTTGTCGGCCAGAGCCTCGGCGCGAGCCGTGAGGCTTCCTGGGGGCGGCCCGGCGGGCTTGTAGAGGTCGATACCGGCTTCGGCGTATGCCTTGGCGACCTTCATGCTCAGGTTGGCGAGCCCCGCTGCGGCCCTGCGCGCCTTCTGGCGTTCATCGGAGTGCCGGCTCTCGTCCTCTGCCATCGCATCTTCGGTGTTGGACAGGTCCGTCAGGCCCGACTCCACCAGCCGGCCCAAGGCGGGGTCCGCCGGGAGGGACAGGGTGCTCTTGCCGTAGTCAAACAGCGCGTCGAGCAGGAAGATCGATCGCAACTCGTCCTCGTCCATCGCGTCATGGTAGCCGCTGTCGCGGGCGACCTCGTAGACGTTCACCTCAAACGTCGAGATCGCGTAGCCCCGCACCGGGAGGCGGACGGGCTTGCCGTTGACCATGAGGAGCGCCGGAGCGCCGGGGCCTCGGAACGGGTTGAGGCCCATCCCCGTCTCGGCGGGAGCGGCGGGAGCGGCGGCGCGCACGGGCTCCGGCACGTCGCCCATCGGCATCACGATCATGGGCCGGCTGGTCGTCGCCCTCTGGCGCAACTCGTCCAACAGGGCGTCGAGAATGTACTGGCCCCGATAGGATCGCTCTTGCACAAAACTGCCCGTGGGAGCCTGTTCCCACAGCATGTAGTAGGTGTCGGGATCGATCTGCGCGGGCTGGACAAGGCCCGGGGGCATGTTGTCCGCGTAGGGAATCGGCGACAGGTCCGCAGCGGCGGGCTCCGGCTCGCGGAACTGAGCGCCCGGGTCGGTCAAGGTGAACGTGTCGGGGTCGAGCACCTTGATGAACACTGACCCGACGGTGGGAACGTCGATGTAGACGTTCTCCTCACCGCGATCCGTGATGCGGAGCCCCCCAGGGTCGCGGTTGAGGGCTTCGATCTCCGTCCACTGGACCTCGACCGGAGCAGGGGCCGGCGCGGGGACCGGGGTGCCGCCGAACAGGTCGGGCTCGGGGGCCGGCGTCGGGGCCGGCGCCGGGGCCGGGGCCGCAGCGGGGGCCGCCTTCGCGCGCTCGACCAGCACCCCGATGACCGCCTGCCACGCGGAGCGGGCCTGGGCAGAGACCTTGTCGGCGACGAGATCGCCCAGCGTCTTCACCGCGAGCCCTGGGGGCAGCGCCGGCTTCGCGCCGATGCCGGCGCCGAAGAGTCCGCCCTGTCCGGTGGCCTTGCCGGTGTCGTACTTGTCTTCCACGCCGAACGCCGCCTCGACGTAGGGCTGCAAGGTGTCCTCGATGGCGTAGAGCGGATCCCGCAGCCGCTCCGCGCGGACGAAGACCATGCCGAGAAGGATCCCCAGGGGGTCCATGCCCTTCAACAGCGCTTCGATCTTCTGGCCTCCTCCGCTGAGAAGGCCAAGAGATTGCTGCTTGAACGCGGCTTGCACGGCGCTTGCGATCTGCCCGTAGGGCTTGCCTCGGAACTTGCTGGCGAAGGCGCGGGCCTCCTCCATGTGCGGCAGGAGCGCCCAGGACGCGGGAACGTCGCCCCGCTCCACGCCCGTTGCCAGGGAGACCATCATCGGCAGGGACGCGAGCACGGCGCGCTCCTCCCGGTCGTTGCCGAAGCCCTGTTCGATGACCGACCGGGGCAGGAAGCCGATCAGCAGCGCGTTGACGGTCTTCGCTGCGATCTCGGGGACGCCGGCCAGCGCGGTGTTGTAGCGCTCGCTGCCCATGATGCCCCGCAGGGTGTCTACAAGGCTGCGGTGGGCGTCCAAGAACTCGGCCACGTTGGTCCGGTCCACGATGGTCCGCCAGTCCACGCTCCCCAGGGCGGCAGCGAGGCGGTCCTGGGGGATGCCGAGGCCGCGCACCAGGGACAGCGCCTCGCCCAGCGGGTCCTCCTCTCCAGCCATGCTCCGCTGGGTCGCCCCGGCGAGCGCCTGCGCCCGCCCGAACGGCATCTGACACGCCGCGTTGAGCGCCTTCGCGTCCTGCATCGTCGGGCAGTCGTCGGGGAACGCCTGCCGCACGATGACCGTGCGGAAGCCGTCGGGGGCGGGCTCGTCGGGCCACACGTCGGGCCAGAGGCGGGCGGCCTGCTCTGCGTAGGCCCGGTAGCGGTCCTCGGGGGCCCGCATGAGGGCGATGGTGCGGCTGTTGCCGCCGAGGACGTAGTAGGTGCCGCGCTGGGTGTCGCGCTCGCCGTTGCCCTCCCACACCACGGGCGCCCCGAACGTCGGATCCGCGTGGGGAAGCAGCAGGCGGTTGGGGTCCAACTCCCGCGCGATCTTGCGGATCTTCGCCTGCTCGCCGGGGCGGGAGAGGGAGCGCGCCTGAAACTCAACCGGGTAGCCTACGGACTCCTCAAACTCCGGCGTGTTGGACGGGAGAAGCGGCCCGGCGCCGTCGGTGCGCGTCTGGATCGCCCGGTAGAGGACGCGGTACTTGCGCCCGTTGGCGTCGTAGAGCACCCCGTAGACGGGCGCGCGGCTTGCCGACGGACAGCCCTCGTCCAACTCCGACAGCGGGCGCGCGGTCTCTTCCTCGTAGGAGGAGACGATGCCCGTGCTCCCCTGGGCAAACTCGTCCTCTGCCGCCGCCTTGAACGCTGCGAAACTGAACGGGTTGCGGCGCCCCTGAGACGCCCTGGGGCGCTTCTGGCGGCTCTGACGACCCCGGGGCCCTCTGCCCGGCTTGAACGCAGCGTAGGCCGGCGTGCGGCCCTGCTTGGGGACGTAGCAGGTCACGTCGTCGGCGCTCACGTCCCCCTTCACCTTCTCGACCGGGTAGACCTGCCCTTCGACGGAGGGCCCGGCGAGCAGCACCAGGGAGCCCATCGGCGTGTCCCGCCAGAGGTAAGTGCGGACGACGTTGCGCCCGTTGCGGTGGGACTGGACGTGCGGCTGCTTGCGGTGGCCCACAGCAGACAGGATCTTCGCGATGGCGGCCTTCTCACCGGATTCGGTGCGGGCAGCAGAGACAGCGCGACGAAGGGCGGTGAGGCTCATGGGTGCTCCAAGACGCCGGTATCGTAGCGCGTGTGGCTACCTCCGAGCGAGCGGTGGGGGCAGATTGTAGGAGGTAGGCTTGCTCTTGCGCCGGTTGGCGGCCTTCGACGTGTTGCGCCGCTTCGCAGGGGCCTTCCGCTTCTGCATATTGAGGGCGAGGTTGGCCCGACGCATGGTCGTGACTGTGACCCGCTGCATCTTGCCGGTCTTCTTGTTCTTGACGCTCTTGTGACCCGCCTTCCAGCGCTTCATGATCGCTCTGGCGAAGGCGAGCGCCGACGGGTAGCCCGCGCGCTTGGCCTGGGCGGTGAACACGCCTTCCTTGCTGCCTGCGGTGGCCTTCTGGATCCACTTGCCCGACGTGTTGCGCTTCGACGTGTTCTTGCGCCGCTTCGCAGGGGCCTTGCCGGGGCAGGAGGGGCAGGAGGACCCGCTGCCGGAGACGATGGCCACCTTGACGCCTGGAGCGCCCAGGGAGCCCGCGTCGGCCAGGGCGTCGGAGCGCTTGGCGTAGGGTCCGAACGTGCCGTAGACCGCGCCGTTGCGGCGGATCTCGACGTGGTAGTGCTTCTTTCCAGCCATCGGGCTCTCCTACCGCTTCTTCTTCGCCATGAATGACACGCGCTTGCCGCTCTTGGTCTTGAACGACACGCGGGGGTTCTTGCGGCGCTTCGACGGGTTGCGCTTCTTGGTCAGCATGTGCCCATAGACCAAGTTGAACGCCTTGATCTTCTCCTCGTCGCCCTTGTTGAGCGCGGCGGTGAACGCCTTGATCTCAGCAGTCGGGCGGTAGCGGAACGTCGAGGCGGCGCGACCCCGCTTGGTGTGCGCCCGCTTCTGTGCCGCAGCCTCCTTCTGATTCAGAATCTCCAGAATCTTGTACGCCTTGGAGTAGGCCGCCGACGCACCGCGCCAGGAAGGCAGCGTGTTGCGGCGCTTCCGACCCCGCCCGTTGTTGCGGAGGGCTGCCGGGACCTTGTCGGCGGCGTAGGCGGCCTTGCTGTCCTTGCCCACCTTCACAGCGAAGGCGGCGGCGTTGAGGTCGGGTCCCCCTCGGGACGTGACGACGTAGCCGTCCACCACCTTTCCGCCTGCGAAGGTCTGACCGACGAACGACTGCGCCTCGACGTTGGAGAGCGCGTACCCCTTCACGGGGGCGATCCGCCGGAGGAGCGTCTTCGCGTCGGACAGGGCGGCACGGGCGCTCGCGTAGGGTCCGAGGTTGCCATAGATGGCGTTGTTCTTGGCGATGACAAGGCGGTAAGGGCCTCGACCATGGCGAGCCTGGGATTCCCGCTTCTTGGCCGACGCAGCGGCCTTGCGGGCCTTCTGCGTGGGCTTGGGCTTGCGGCCCTTGCCGGTCTTGGCCTCGTCAATCGCCTTCGCCAGCGCGGCCTTGTTCATGCCGCTCCGGCCCTGGATGCCGAGGGTGCTGGCCTGGGCGCGGAGGTCCGCCAGCGGCTTCTCGGCCAGTTTGGCGCGGCGCTTGCGGGTCGCAGCGGCCTTGGATGCTGCCTTGGACTTGGACTTGGGCATGGAGGCTTCCTGGGCGATAGCGTCTGCGAGCATCCCATCGACCCACTTCTCGGCCACCTTGCGCCCGTTCTTGTAGCCCCCACCGACGAGGGATGCGGGGGACACTTCGCGGTTGTCGAGCGCACGCCGAATCGCTCGCCAGTAGGCGGGGGTGTTTTTTCCGTGCTCTTTCTCCAACGCGCGCTGGCGAGCCAGGGAGTCCAACTTTCCGGGGGAGCGGCGGCGTGCCATGGGGGTTCTCGGGTAGGTCGTAAAGATGAGGAATGGAGCGGGCTACTGCGCGGCCATGACGGTGACGGTGACGATCACGTCGTTGGCGACCGGCTTCTCAACCAACACTCGGATGAACTTGGTGGGGATCGCACGCTCCACAGCGACCGGCGCGTTGAGCGGCGTCAGGACGAGAGATCCGACCTGCACGAAGTTGTATGCGGTCTGCCCTACCTCAGTCTGGTTGGCGACGGACGCCTGGACCGTGAGGGTTGCCGGCTCGACGCCCCCCGTCTGCGTCGCGCAGATGAGCAGCCGAGGCGCTCCGCGCGTCAGAATGACCGGGATGAGGTCGGTGTAGTTGGCAACCGACGAATCCACCCGGTATTGCTGGGCCAGTTGCGTCGAAGCCACAGGCTGAGAGCCCGACTGCCCGCTGTTCTGGAAGGCCATGGGGGCTCCTCAGTAGTAGGCCGCCGAGAGGCGGTAGAGAGGGTCAGGCCAGCCGGGCTGCGCGGAAGAGTCTTCCAAGAACTGAAACTTGAGCGCGACCCGGTAGTACCGCATAGGATAGCCCGACCCGGGCGGCAGGAACGACCCCAGGGCGCAGTCGGCGGTGCCGACAAACTCCGTGGTAATGTCCTCGGGGTCGGTGATCTGGCGTAGGTCGTTGCCGTCGCGGACGGATGCAAACTCGGTTGCCGTCACCCGGAGACCCGTGAGACCCCAGTTGCGAGCGCCCAGGTTGTCCACCTGCACCCACAGTTTCCCGGCACCCCCACGGGGGAGCCAGATCGGGGTTGCTCCGGTGTTTCGCTGGGTCCCGGGAGATTCCATGATGCCGCGAAGGTCGGGGCGCAGGTCGTAGGTAGGCGACTGCCACGTTGCCTGGAGGAACACACCGCTGGGAAGACCCGTGGTGGTCCAGCCGAGGAACGTAGGCGTCTGCTGCCACATCGCCACGGGCATGTTGGAGGGATACGGAAACGGGTCCGATCCCAGCGGGTTTTTCAGGTAGCCCGCGTCCGTGACTCGGTTGGGGAGGATCCCCGGGACCTGCACCAGAGGCATATCAGCCGCCGAGGGTGTAGTTGGACGGCCCGCGTGCTTCCAAGCAGACGAGCGTAATGTCGATGCGCTGGTCCGCGAGAAGCGGCGTGATGCCGAGGACGACGCTGGCTCCGGGGTTGATCGTGTAGCCGTAGCCGCCGATCTCTCCAGGGTTCTCCTGCGTGCCGAGGACGGTGCTGGCGAGGCGCGCAGCCGTCATCAACTTGTCGCCCGTGCTGTACTCCACCCGGAACAAGTAGGTGTCGTTGGGGGCGTAGCCCGCCGGGAACGCCGCAGCGCCGTTGCGGAAGCAGGCGCCGTTGATTGCGACCAGCGTACAGGGCATATCAAACTGCACGATCCGAATGGACTCGCTGTTCTGGTTGTAGTCGCTGTCCGTCGTCAGGACCGTCGCACCGTAGAAGCGCGTCTGGTAGCCGACATTGGGGCGCGTCGAGTAGTAGGGTGCCGTCGGAAAGAACGGCATCCGAACGAAGGCCGGCTGCGTCGGCTGAGCGCCGCCAAGTTCGCTCATGTTGGGCATCTGGATCACGGCTTCGCGCTGCATGGCTTCCTCATCGAAAGGGGTGAGCGTACCCTACCACGCGGAGCGCTGCGGGGCCGCATCGAAGCGGTTGGGGGAAGGGCAGACGCCCCACCCGCCGAGGGGCGAGCGGGGCGTCGAGTCGAGGGTGAGGCGCCGAGACGCCCCACCCAACGGAACGTCGGAGATCAGCCGATCTCGATGACGCTCTTGTAGTAGCCAAGGAGGGAGACCTTGACCGCGAGAGTGCTGTTGGCCGCGATGTTGGCAGCGTAGTTGCCGAAGCGGAGGAGCAGCGAGAACGTGGACTGGCCGGGGAGGGCGACCGCGTGCTTGCGGTACATCCACACGGTGCCAGCACCGTTGTTCATGTTTCCGCTGTTGGCACCGGCAGCGTTCTGGGACACAGCACCGAACGCACCGCCACCGGCACCGATCATGTGGATCGGGCTGATATCGACAGTGGTCTGGAGGAAGTCCCAGGCGAGTACGCCGTTGTTCTGCACGTTCACGAGGTTGCCGATGAGCGTCTGCGTGTCCACCGGGGTCCCGAAGACGGTGCCGGGCATTGCAGCATCGCTACCGGGGTAGATATGGCAGGAGATACCGAACACGTCGAAGGCGACGCCTGCGGGGATACGCCCGCCTTCCTTCAGCGAGGTCTCAGCGATCGAGAGGGGCTGGAAGCCCTGGCCGTTCTGGCCGATCGGGGTGCTGAAGAGACGGAAGGAGGAGGACTGGATCGCCAGCGCGCCAGCGGAGGCGTCGAAGAACTGCGTGCTCCAGATGGACTGCTCGCCGTACCGAAAGAGGTTGGTCGGCTGCTTGAAGGGGACGGGGGGGATGCCGACGTTGGGCGGGGCCACCATCGGGATGCCGGGAGTGCCGTAAGCCATGGGATTCTCCAGAAGAGTAGAGGGGAGGAGGGTCGCTTAGCCAATCCAAGCGCCCAACTCATTCGTAGGAAGTGGAATCAGAAGACAGAGCCAGCGTGCAGCGTCGCACCCAGGTCCATGCCAAGGCCGCCGAGGTCAACGCCGAGACCGCCCAGGCTGTTCGCCTCTGCGCTCATTCGCTGCTCGTCGGCCAGAGCGATTGCCTGAGCCTTCATCTTCTGGATGAGGGCAACGCGCTGCTGGGGGGGAAGGGCCGCGATGGCCTGGAAGCGCTTGAATCCGACCAGCCGGATCAGCCACCCGAAGCGATGCCCCGGTCGGCCCACCAGCGGGCTTGCGCCTGCCACCTTGCGACTGCGAACAACCGGGCAAGGGCCGAAGGCAGCGCCGAAGTGCTGCGCGCCGGCCAGAGCCATTTCGCCCTCTTCGACGGACAGATCGTCCGGCGCGAAGAGGGCATCAGAAAAATCCGCAGCACCATACCCCAGGTCGTGTGCGCCCTGGAGAGGAACCACGTCGTAGGCACCTCCGTCTCCAAGGTCCACGCCAAGACCGTGCATGTCGTGAGCACCGTTCATGTGCATACCGCTCATATCGACACCCAGACCCGAGTAGTCGTAGAGGGGCATCGACTCACCGAGGTCCACGCCGAGACCGTCGAGGTCCACACCGAGGCCCGAGAAATCGTACAGCGGCTCCTCTGCGCCGAGGTCGCCCATCGTCCGCGAGAGGTAGCGGTAGGTGTCGAGGCCGCCGCCCAGGATGAGGGCAGCCGCAGCGACCTGCTTGCGGGTCTTGGCGCTGATCATCTTCAGGCCGGGCAACTTGCCGCCCGCCAGGAGGATGGTGGCGACCAGGGAGCCCGCGACGGTGAACTGCACCGGCTTGACCCGCTCGGCAACGCCGGGGGCGTAGCGCTGGAGGGCCTTCACGCCGTAGTAGTGGACCGCGCCAGCGGCAGCGCCGATGACGAGCGGAGCCACAAACTGCTTCGCGATGCTGCCGATGACCGGGACCTTTCCGACGAGACGCTGAATCGGAGCGCTCAGGCGGTTGCCGAAGACGCCCATGGCGTTCGTGTTGCGGCGACGCCGGGTGTAGGCGCGACGAGCGGTCTTGCGGACCATCCCCTTGCGCGTCCCGTTGCGGCGGTTGGCCTTCAGCGCGAGGCTGTTGCGGCGACGGGTGGTGCGACGACGCTTCGTGCTCCGACGACGCCGACGGTTCACGGTGGCGCCAGCGGCGACCGTGCTGTTGCGGCGGTTCATGCGGAGCGCGAGGCTGTTCCGACGGTTGCGCGCCACCTTGCGCTTGTTGCGCCGGTTCCGCAGGCTGCGGAGGGCTGCTGCGCGGCGACGCTTGGCAGCGGCGCTGGTGCGGGTGGTCTTGCGGCGGTTGCGCTTGGCGGCAGCACTGCGGGTGGAGGCGGTGTTCCGCTTCCGCTTCCGCGTGCTGGCCTTCCGCTTCCGCTTGCGCGGGTTGCTGACGAAGAGGGCACCCGACAGAGGCGCACCGTTGGAACGAAGACGAAGGGCCACGGGGGTACTCCTTTCAAGACAGGTAGACAGTGCCGCACCCGTAGCGTTTCGCACAAGGTCAGAGCGAAACACGGAGGACCCCCAGGGGGGTGTGTTATGCTCGGCGCATGAAACGACTCGACGGACACAAGCGGACCAAGAACCCCGATGAGGGCTGGGTTGTTGTCAAGGTCAAACTGCGTCCAGCCATCGTGCAAGCGCTCCAAAAGGAGGCCACACGCGAGTCCCAGGCTCTCCACCGTCGGGTCTACGTCTCAGACCTTCTGCGCGACGCCATCCGTCTGTTGCTCCAGGCACGACGAATCGACCCCTACGCCGATGAGCGCGGGGTGCGACGGTTCATCCCTTCAGACAGAAGTGAATGATTACGCGGCCTTCTGTCCGCCTCGGGCGTAGATGGCGCCGCCGATGACCACGATTCCGACCAGCCCGATGAACCAGGGCTTGGTGTAGATTGGCTTGTCTGCGGCGAGATCCATCCCGGTGTCGAACCCGTTGTCGAGTCCGGTGTCGATGCTGGCGTCGGGCAGTTCATCGGATGCGGGGAGGTTGCCCCCCTGACGGTCCATCATCCTCTGCATGAGCGCGCCTGTGCCTCGACTGCCTCGACGCTTCTTGCGCCGTCCCTGACGTGCGAGCGCGGCGAGTTGCTTCTGGCCGGGCATCGCCTTGCGGCCACCGACGCGGAGCCCCAGGGCCCGTGCGAGGCGCTGCTGGCGGGCGGTGAGGCCCTTCTGCTTCGACAGGCGGCGCTCGATGCGCCGCTTCATCACGCGCTCGATGCGGTCGAGGCGCTTCTGCGCCCGGCGGATCCGGCGGTCGTAGCGGCGCTTCAACCGGCGCTTCTTGCCGGCGCTGCGGGCTGCGGACACCTTGATCTTCATGGTCTCGCGCAGCCGCTTGATCTTGGCCTTCAACCGGGCGACGTTCTTGACCGACGCGCGCCAGGAGGCCAGGGCTCCCGCCGTGCCGCCAAGGATCGCCGAGCCTCCACAGACAGCCCACCCGATGGGATTGCTGACGCAAGCGGTAGCCGTTGCTGCCGCCCACGGTGCCGCCGCACTCACACCGAAACCTTTGGCTGCTACCACCCCAGCGGCCGCGGGCACCGCTGCGGCACCTGCCGCAGTACCCGCAGCGGCTCCACCGGCTCCGGCAAACGCGCCCAGGTCGGTGAGGTCGCCGTAGTCGGAGGGGGGTCCGTAGACAAAGCCCCGTTCCATGGCCGCGATCTCAGACTCGACCGCTCCGAGTCCGTATTCCAGATCAGCGTCGTAGCCGATAATGTCGTAGTCGTACATGGTGTTCTCGGGTAGGTCTACTGAGTGATGCCATCGACGGGCACGGTGTAGGAGCCGCCGCAGATCCAGAGGTTGCCGTCCGAGGATACTGCGAGGACGGGTTCAACACCACCCTCCTCCCCCATCCGGTGAATGTAGATGGACGGCGACGGCGTGCCGCTCTCGTCCTCTTTCAGCGTGTAGTACGACGCAAAGTAGAGGATGCCGAGGGGCTGGACCTGCACGTCGGGGTAATCGTCGCGCTTCGCGTGGTGTCCGCCCGCCATCTGAGCACACTCAAACAGGGAGAAGGTAGGCTCTCCCTTGCGAAACAGGCTCTTGGCATCCTTCCTGCTCGACGGCGACAGGTTGAGGTAGAGCCGCTGGTGCGGGTGCGACGGGTCCCAGGACAGGTGGTTGTCGTTGAGATCGCGCTGGTCAACCTCGATCACGCTCAACTCAGCGGGCTCGTAGCCCATCATGGCGGCGGCATCGTCCATGCGGTTCGTGCGGATCTTGGGGAGCCGCACGCCGGGCATGGCGTCAAGGTGGAGGTGCGTCAGCAGCCCCATTTCGGTCAGCGGGTAGTCCCTGGGGAGCCCCGGCAACGCGACGGGCTTGCTGTCCGTCGCCGCGTAGCCCCAATGGTGGGTCTTGTAGGCGTCGGCGGCCCGCTTCTGGGCGGCCTTGGATGCGGGCTTGCTCACGACTCGCTCCGAGCGGCACTGACGGCGGCCTGCGCCTTCCGCTTCGTCCGATCGTAGGCTGCCCGCCCTCGCTTGATCGCAGGCTTGGCGTAGACGAAGTAGCCGATGAGGCCCAGCACCGCCGCGAGGCCCACACCGATCCCGATGGCCTTCCGCTTCCCCTTCTTGGGATCGTCGCCCCCCACAATGGGAACCTCCTCCAGAGCGGTCGTTAGGCGACCCTCGGAGTCGCCTGCGCCGACAAGACGGGTGAGAAACCCGCCCTGCTGCTTTTCGATCCACTGAGCGCTCTCCGTCTGCGTAGCCTGTGACCCCAACGTCGCGCGGACGTAGGCAGCCCATCGCCCCTTCTGGTTCTGGATGGCGACCAGGGCGCGGTCGAAGACGCGGCGGATCGCGGCGACGCTGCGGTCGTTGCCGGAACCCTCCCTGTAGAACCGCTGAGCAACGGACGCGAGCCGCTGGTCGCGGTTGGCTCGACCCAGCACGGCGATCCAATAGGCTGCCTTCATGGCTGCCTGCCCCGTAGTCGTTGCTCCCATGCGGACCCGGTTGCGCTCCCCTCGGGGGACCGCTTGCATCGGGTTGGAGACGAACTGACCGGCGTTCAGCGCCTTGATCTGCGCGCGGACCATGCTGCCCGTGATTGCGCCGTAGCCCAGGAGGACGTTGCCCATCGGGGCATAGACGTTTCCGTAGACGTGCTGCATGTTCTGAACGTGATGACGGCTCATTCTCTGCTCCTGCGGCGCTGCTTGTAGACTAGGGCCGCGCCGCCCAGGAGCAGCGCACCGCCCGCGAGCCATGCCCAGGTGGGGATCTCAGACGCACCAGACTGCTGCATCGAAGGGGGGAGGGCGCCGGTCTGCTCTGCCAACTGACGGGCGCGGCGATCCTGCCGCGCTTCACGCCGCCGCTGGTAGGTGCCCTCGACGGCTTGGATGAGGCCCAACTTGGCCTCGACGCGGCGCCGCTGGTTTCGCAAGCGCTCCGGCCCGCGCTTGATTCCGAAGGTCAGCACTTGGAGCGTTCGCTGGCCCCCGGGCCGCTGCTTCCACTTGCGCTGGCGCCGCTTGATCGCGCTTAGTTTCCGTGCCAGCCGCGCCTTCTGCTTCTTGCGCCACGCCTTGTCTTTCCGCTTTTTGCTGAGCCGGACGACGAAGGCGGCGACCTCCTTGGCGTCCTTCATCGGCAGTTTCATGGACCGGGCCCACTTCAGCGCCTGTTGGCGGTTGACCTTGCCCTTCTTGACCCCGCCGACGATGGCGACGGTGCCCGCCGCAGCCGCCAAGACACCGCCCACGACCCACCCGACGACGGGGACCGTCGCCGAGGCCCCGCCCGCTGCCAGGAGGGTGCCGGCCTTTACGCCCGTTACCCCGGCGCTGGCCGCTCCTCCAACGCCCTTGTCTACGTCTCCAGCGACCTCACCGAACACGCCCGGGATCGGGTGGTCGAAACGCTCAGAGTAGATGGAGGGCTGGAAGCGCATGGGTCACCCCTGAGACTTGGGGCGGACAAGGCGAATGATGAGGGCCACTCCGATGAAAATCAGCACGACAGCGCCAGTCTGACCCAGGACCCGGTAGGTGCGGGTGCTGGATTCGCCCTCCTGCTGAATCCGAATCCGACGCTCTGCGGCTCGCAGACGGGCTTGCAGTTTCCGCAACCGCATCTGGAGTACGCCCCGGAGCCACGGCTGACGGCGCATCAACTGCTTCGTGTTCTGGATCTGGGCCTTGTAGACCTCGATCTGCTGGACGGCGTCTTTGCCCGCCACGGCAGACGTGACAACGGACTCCACCAACGGAACGTAGGGAGCAATCGCCGTAGCGTAACTCTCGGCGGTGGAGCCAGCAGACTGCTCTGCCCCAGGCTCCCCGTAGGACAGGGCTGACGGCTGGAATCTCACTCGTCGTCCTCTTCATCCTTGCTCATGTAGAGGAACCCGCCCACCAAGGCGAGACCCCCAACGACGAGAACAGGCACAAGCCAGGGTGGACGCGCAGGAGGAGGAGGAGGCATCGGAGCCGGAGGAGGTGCCATCGCCGCCTGCTGCGCCTGACGCTTCCGCTGCCGGCGCCGTGCCGCAGCCTGCCGCTCCCGCTGCCGCTTCTGCGCGACGGCTCCCCCGATAGCGACACCCGCGCCAGCACCCGCCGCGACGAGGTCCGCGACGGCGGTGATCGCATCGGGGTTGATTTTCCCGTAAGAGAGGGAGGAGGGCTGAAATCGCATGGTTCTACTTCTTCCCCTTCAAAGCGACGAGCAGGACCAGACCGAGACCGCCAGCGACGACAGGGATGACCCATCCGGGCAACTTCTTGTCCTCTGGGGCGATGAACTCGGGAGGCGGACCCTGGGGGGCGCCACCGCGACCGCGACCGCGACCGCGCCGACGCCGAGGACCCGTAAAGGCTCCCGTGATCTTGTTGATACCCTGAGCGGTTGCGGAAAGAGCCGAGAACGTCTGCTTCTGCTTGTTCTGGCGGAAGGTCCCAACCGTAGCGATGATGGCGTCGTACCCCGGCTCACCGGGGTTGATGATCTTGCCCTCTCCCCCCTTCGGAGAACGCAGAATCCGAATCGCACCCGAAGAGTAGAGGCGGTAGACGTAAGGACCGTCTGTCACGTCAATCTGATGCTTCTGGGCCTGACGTGCCAGAGCAGCACGATCTCGGCGATCCTGCCGATCTACCCGTCGCTCCTGCGCCGACCGTCCGAGGTCGGGCCCTGCGTAGCCCACGAAAGGCGTCTGACCGGGGACAGGTGTGTAAGTGCCCGGCGTCGCGTAGGGGTAGCCGGCCCCGGTGTAGGAGTGAGGAGTGCCCGGTGCTACTGCGTAGGCCGGCAGGTTGGGTCCGCCGCGACGCATCGGACTGGTCCCGCCGGGTCCGAGAAGCGGCTGGGAGTAGGCGATCTGCGGGTGGCCTTCCCAGGGGTAGCCGGGGATGGTGCTCGCGTGTCCCTGGGGAGGCTGCGCGGGCTGCTGAATGACCTCCAGACCCCCCATGCTGGACGGGATTGCGTTGTTCCCCGTCCGCATGACCGCATCGTGCTTGACGACACTGGCGCTATCGCTGTCAGGAACGCCGCCGGAAACACCGGCCAGCGCGTTAAAATCGAAGCCGAACACCGTAGGGCTGGCTTCCCGAAACTCAGGCCGCGCGCTCATGTGCGCTCCCAGGAGAAACAAGGTTGACTGCGAGACCGGCCAGCAATCTCGCCGCCGCCTTGCGTGTGTCGGCGTCGGCAAGGCGACGCCCCTTCATAACAGGGTCCCACTCTTGCATTTCTCCCTCCAACCACGAAGCCAAGGCATCCGGGTCAGGACGCACACCAGAAGCGGCGTCCACCGCAGCCCGCTTGATCGCGGTCTGAAGATAGTCGCCCATTTGCTTCAAAAGGCCGATGATTGAGGGAGAAACACCGAACATGGGTCAGTTACCCTTCTTGCGGCGGGAGTAGAAGTAGTATGCTGCGCCGGCAGCCCCGATGAGGACCAGTGGCCGCTTGTAGAAGGGCGTAGGCTCCTCCAGAAGCAGATCCTCATCCTCCAGATCCTCGTCCAGCGCAGGATCTTCGGTCAGCATGGCCTCGGGCATCGCAGCCCCGGGGACGGAAGACGTGCCAGGGAAGGGCTGGAAGGCCCCGCTCTGAATCATGTAGTTGGGGATCGCATCGGGAGACGTGAACACGGGTGGCGGAGCCGTCGGCAGCGTCGGCATGGGGACCGGACGCGGAGCGAAGAGTCCCGGGAAGAAGCGACGAGGGCGCCGCAACAGACGACGGACGCGGCGCACGACGAGCCGGTAGAACATCGCGGGCGTTCCGACCCGCTTGGCCGCGTAGCGCGCTGCGAAGCGACGACGGCGGCCTCGGGCGACCAGCCGGCGAGCGATCGGGAGGGCCTGCGCGACGTAGCGCTGGATGACCGTCTGCGGAGAGGAGGATGCGACGTTGGTGTCACGGGGACGCACCACGCGCCGACGACGGATCACCGGAGGCTGAGGAGCCTGGGGCATCGGCACGGGCTGGGGGAAGTAGGGCAGTTGCCGCTTGGGTCCCGGGGACGTGATCTTGGGCAGGCTGCGCCGCAGGTTTTTCATCGCCTGCCGACGACGGGCTTCTTCTGCACGCCGACGTGCGGCGGCCTGACGTGCGGCACGGGCACGGGCACGGGCCGCTGAGGCGCGGGCACGGTCTGCCGCCGCACGGGCCGCACGGGCGCGAGCGCGAGCCGCCGCTGCCCGGCGTCGGGCTGCCGCCAGTTGGGCGCGCAGTCGAGCCTTCTCCGCTTCGTTCCGCGACTGTGTCAGCCGTGCAAGCAGCGAAGCGACCGCCTCGTCTGCCTGCCGCTGCTCGACAGTCGCCTGGGGAGAGGGCTGAATCAGCCCCGGACCACCGGGGCGCATGGTAGAGGGATCGACAGGCACAGGTAGGCTCCGAGGAAGATCGGGGGCATCATACCGATTCGATCCCTCCCAGGCAACGACTCAGAGTCCAGCGAGCATCGCTGCCGCGCCGTAGATCCACTCAAAGTGACGAGTAGGCGTACCTTCATCGCAAATACGATACGCCTCGCGCCACAGGCTGTATTCGGTGAGGTCCACTCGCTGCCCATAGGGGGTCGAGGCGTCGCGCTGTGTTCGCCCGATCTGACGCTCCTGCATCGCCTGCAACACCTCGGCGGACGCCTCCAGGGCCTTCAGCAAGTGCGGATCCCGCGCACGGGCGGCGCGCATCCCCCGGTCAGCGAAGCCCTGCTTGTGCATCGCCTGCGACCTAAGCGCCTCGCGATAGGCCCGCTCGACGGTGTGTTCATTGATCCACTCAGGAATCTCGATTCCGGCTGCACCCATGGTTCCTCTCCTACTTTCGCTTCTTGAACAGGGCCTTACGGACCCTCTCGGACATTGCACCGATAACGATGCCGGAGATGATGATCGGCACCACCTTGCGCGGCGTCAACGACTTGCGAACCTCTGCGACGATGTGGTCAAAAAACGGCTTCTTCCGCTTCACTTTCCGCACCATGAGGGGCGCGCGCTCGCTTGGCTCATCAAAGGCGTCGGCCCCCGCAGCAGGCAGCGCACCCACGTCGGGCCCCGCCAGTTCGGGCAACACCACGCGACCGCTGCGGTTGGTGGCCTTGACCACGTCCCAGCCCAGGGGGACGCCTCGGATGGTGGGCTCGGCAAACCTCCACCGCTTCGGAGAAAACGGCTGATCTCCGATGGCGATGTAAATATGCGACCACTGTGCGCGGGGGATCCGTGTCCCCTCCATCCACCGGATGACCTTGCCCCGGCTGTTCTTGCCTGACAGGACAAAACGCCAGGGAATACGCAGGCTTTCACACAGTGAAGCCAGCAGCATTGCAAGGTCGTCACAGTCGCCGTAGCCGACCTGCACGGTGTAGAGGGGGTCTTGCAGCCGCTCACCGGGCTCATTGACGTAGTACAGCCCTTGCACCCACTTCAGGAGAAGGGCCGACTGCCCCTTGGTGTCGCGAGGCTTCGCCCCGGGCACCCTACGACCCCAAGCGGAAGCGTCCCCTCGGATGATGGAGACGGCGAGGGTCGCCATGCGCGGGTCGCGCCCGGCCTTCATGGCAATCTCCCGCAGCGCCCGAATCCGCACGGGGTCGCCCCGATGCTTCCAGCCGGGGAGGTGGTGGACCTTCACCGACGAGTCGAGGTTGACCCTCCGGGCAGAGAAGGCACCGATCCGTCCGATTTCGGATGGAAACGCGGTCGAGCCTGCGGGCACAAGAGACGTGGCAGGACCGACGTGCGCTGCCTGGGGACCGGATGACTGCATGGATTCCTCCGAGACCCCATCTATCGCACGCACCCGGGCCGGGGTCAACCGGCCTCGGGAACCTCACCAGCGTCCTCGGAGGGGGCGTCTTCTGCCTTCTCCGCCTCTTCCTCGACCTCTTCCTCGGGCAGCAGCATGGCCGCGTCGATGCCCAGGGTCTCACAGAGGGACGTGATCTCGGCGCCCAGACCCTCCACACGCTCAGCCGGAGCGACGTAGAGCGTCTGGGTGTCCACGATCGTCCGCTCGTACTCGCGGCGAGCCTCCAGGGCGGCAAACTGCGCCTCGATCTGGAGCATCACAGCCCCCGTCACGTCGGGCGTGCGACTCTCGTCGGGGATCTGGGAGAGCAGTTGCATGGCGGTCAGTTCCTTGACCTCCTGCACAGCCTCCCAGGCTGGGTTCCCGCGACGCATGGTCACGGTGATCTTCGTCCATCCCTCGGGGAGATCGGTGTGGTCTCCGACGTAGTCGTCGGTGTCGGCGTAGTCATCCTCGGTGGCGGTCACACCGGACAAAGCACAGGTCAGATCAAGCATGGTGGTACTCCTCTCCAAGATATTCGGGATCGTATTCCAGGGCATCCGAGATCACCGGAATACCGGCGGCACTCGACACCTGGGCAATGTGTTCTGCGAGGCGGCGGGCCTTCTTTTTGGGCATGTGCGCCATGAGGCTGCGGACAAGCCGCGTCAGGCCGCCGTAGTGCCGCAGCGCCGCAAACATGCGACCGCCGCCCTGCGTGACCGCCTGCGCCAGCAGACTCACGCGATCGGGCTGCTCAACGCCTTCCTCTCCGAACCCCTGCTGCCACGTCGTCAGGAGCCCCATCCAGAGGTCGGCGCCCTCGGCCAGTTGCTCCTCCGTGGCGGGGTCCAGCGTCGGCGCTCCGCTGTCGGGGACCGCCTGCTTGCCGCCCACCCAGGGAGCGTCAGGGGCGACCGTGGGGGCGGACTCCTGCCCCCGGCGCTGGATGACCTCGCGCAGAATGGCCTTCGTGGTCTCTGCGGGCTTGGTATCTGCCCGGTCGGCCAGGAGCCGCAGCGTGGCATCCACCAGCCGCACAAGATCGTCGGCGTCGGCTTCCAGTTTCGATTCCCAGCGGATCATGCTGCACCTCCGTCACCATAGTTGAGATCGTCGGGCACCAGCGGGCTTCCGCGCAACGCTTCGATGATGGCAGCGGTGAAGGGCGCGTCGTTTCCGCTGGACTCCATGACCGCGTTCTGGACGCTCACAGCCTGACAGTAGTGGTAGATCGAAGGCTCCGAGGTAAGGGCCAGCGTGATTGCGCCCTCCCACCCCTCGCGCGGGGTGTTGCGGAGTTTGGTGGAGAGGTCTCGGAGCGCTCGACGTGCAAGACGCTGGACGGCCATGCGAACCGGGGGTCGCTCGGGCTCCTCTGCGGACTCCTCTGCGGGCGCTGGGGCGTCCCCAGCCTCCCGGGCAGGGGTCTGGCGCCTGCGACGCGCCTGGAGCCGCTGACGGGCCACTGAGACGGGCCGACGGGGCATGGACATTGGCTGCACCGGCCCCTCCAGGGGCATTCCCTCTTCGTCATCCAGATCGTCATCTTCGGGGGCGTAGACTGCGCCGGGCGGCATCCCCGGGACCATGCCCATTCCAGGGGGAGGGGGCATCATGCGCGGGTCCACCTGGGCGATCTGCCGAGGGTCGGGGCCTGCGATCTGCGGACGCCCCTTGTGGGCATCAGCGATCATCTTCGCCTTCGCGACTTCGCCAACCGTACCCATCAGTTTCCCGGCAAGTTCGGCCCACTGAGCGCCGCCCTCGCCGCCACCACCGCCCCCAGCCATGAAGCGCTGGACGAGGTCGCCGGGTTCGATCCCCAGCATGGCGAGGACCCCCGTGACTTCCTTGATCGTGCCCTTGATCCCGCCGCCCTTGCCGGCGGCCTGGGCCATGGTGGCCGCGAGTTGGGCCTGCTGGAGTTGCATCATGCGCTCGGCGTGCTCGCGCTGCTGCCCCTGCTCCAGTTCCGCCATTCGCATCTTCATTTCGTGATCGCGCTGGCGAGACGCCTCGCGCTCTGCGCGTTCCTCGCGCTCCATTTTCCACCGACGCTCGGCAGCCTCGGTCTCTGTGCGGCGCTTCGCGTCCTCTTCCTGCTGACGGCGCTGGTTTTCCAGCCGCATTTCTTCCATGCGGCGCTCCCACGCCTCGCGCTCCTCCCGACGGCGCCGGTCGGCCTCATCGATCTGCCGCTGCCTCTGCATTTCCATTTCCGCCAACGTGCGTGCGAACCTCTCTTCTGCGCCCATGCGTTCCCTCTCCGCTCGGTCGGAATCCTTGTCGCGCTCCTGGCGCATCAGATCCATCTGACTCTGAAAGAACGCCGCTTGGTTGTCGGCTGCCTGCTTGTGGTACGCACTGGCGCTGTCGAGAGCGAGACGGGCCCGCTGCGACTCCGCGTCCAGCATCTTCTCGCTCATGGACTGGATGCTGGTGGTGGCGTTGCTCGCGACGTTCATGCGCTCATCGGCGATCTGCTCCATGAGGTCGCGAGACCGCGTCCGCTCCGCGTCGAGGCTGGCCCGCGTCTGGTCGATGGCCCGCTCCATGAGCCGGAGCACGTCAGGCGCGAGGCTGCTGCCCCCGCCCACGACGGGCGCCCCTGCCGCCGCTACGCGGCGCTGACGCTGGAGGGCGGCGTGGTGCTCGCCGATGATGACGGACGCCTCCATGCCCATTTCCCGCCCGTCGGTGTCAATGGGTCGGACCTTGAACACCGCGCGCCCCTCGCCGGGCTTGGGCATCGCTGCCGCAAACTCCCGCACAAGGTCGTCCTCGCTTGCGGTCGCGTCGATGGCTCCGAGTCCCACGGGGACACCGTTCTCAATCTTCCACACGCGCAGTTGGTTGACCGTCGGGTGGCCTGCTGCCTGGGTGAACAAGCGCGGGCTGGTGCTGCGTCCCCCGACAATGGAGGCGCCGGAACCGTGAATGTCGGAGTAGCCGGGAGATCCCCCAATCTCCGGTGGAGGCGGAAGGTGCTCAACGGCACGACCAGACCCCTCCCCGGATTCCCCGTAATCCGGCGTCTCCTCGTAGTTCTCATCGAACGACAGATCAAACTGCGGCATGACCTCTCCTTTCACGCGCTGTAGTGTGTGTGCGGCAGCCTAAGCGCGGGTTGACGAAGCGACAAGGGGGATCTATTTGTCCTACCTGATAGGAGTACCCTTATGTCTATTCTGCGACGGCTCCGGGTTGAGCAGGGCCTTGACCCTGAGCCCAAAGAGGAACCCAAGCCGGCGCCCAAGCGGCGACGCAAGGGCACCCGCACCTTCGACACGAACCGCAAGGGCGCGGGGCGTCCGCCGTCGGGCAGTCCGGCCTACACGCGGAACAAGCGGGTGTCTCTCCCCCTGTCCCTGCCGGAGTATGAGGCGCTGCACGCGGCGGCCTCCTCCATGGGTCTCCCGCTCAGCGTCGTGGTGCGGAAGGCGCTGTTTGGGGAGGTCTCCCTGACGCGACCGCACTCCGAGCACCCCAAGAGCGAGGTCGCCGTGGAACGCCTGTCCGGCGTGGAGCCCAAGATCGATGGCCGCACCCGCGAGGGGAAGGCGCAGAAGCGGCGCAAGCGCAAGCGCACCAAGCCTCAAACGTAGAGCGGCCCGGCGGGATCGTCCTGCCGGGCCGCAACACACATACACACACTGAGAGCCGCCGTACACCTACGGGACACGCTCTGACTCTAAACCCAGCAGAAACAGGTGTCAAGATGGATGAAGCCACCGCACAACGCCTCCTCCACATGCGAGCGGCCACCGAAAACACATGGAGGGAGGTCTTTCCCGACGCTCCCCTTCTCTTGCACGCCTCGGACGAGCACTTTCAGGGCTATCGGGTCCACGGAACAGAACTCGGCATCGGCCTTTTCGACGGAGAGTGGGTGTTGGCGTTCATCGCCAAGAACGGGGCCGACTTTACGCTGTCTCAGGGTCCCTTTGATTTCGCGGAACAGGCGGTAGCGGCGCTGCTCGCCCAGGTGGCGGGGAACCGGGCGATGCGCTTCCTGGGGGGCGAGTCGTAGACCGTGCCATCGCGGCGCCCGCGTGGTAGCCTCCCCTCGACCCTTGGAGCACCGATGTATCACGACGCCTATGAGCAGCAGCAGGCTGCGTTCTACCAGCAGGGTGCTGGCGGTTACCCTTACCCCGAAGGGTACGAGCAGACCGGCTTCCGGGTGCCCACGCCCGCCTGGGGCGAATACGACGGCTTCCGTGAAGACTACCTGCAAGACGAGTCCTTTCAGAAGAATCTCCAGTTTGGGATCATCGACAACGGGCTGCTGGTCGCCATGACGCTCGCGGGCGTCAGTCTGGAGGATCAGATTGCAGACCGCGTCGGGGTCAAGGGCTACGGCGCCATCATGGGGGCCGCCATCGGCAACGCAGTCTCGGACGGCGTCGCCGCGCTCCCCCAGGGCTACAAGGCGGCTGCGGGTGTCACGCTGGGCTGCCTGCTCCCCGTGGTCCCCCTGGGAATCGCGATGGCGATGGGCAAGGAGATCAAGGGCACCACGCGCAACGTGCTGCTCGCGTCGTCGGCGGGCCTTCTCGGCTACGCCTTCCTCTCCAAGAAGATGAAGGCAGCCGCCGGAGAGCGGGCATGAGTAGGCGAAAGACCCGTAAGAACGCCGAGACGTTCGGCTATTCATCCTCCGATCAAGCAGTAGCCAAGGATCTCGGACCTCATTCCCGTGTAGTCGAGGTAAGTCTGCCTTGGATCAAGAAGTACCCCCAAGGGCGGTCAAACTACGCCCACATGATGTATGGCGGAGAGGGAGGCATCGAGATCAGCCTCGTCAAGAGTCGGGTCTATGTCGGTGGGAGCGAATACGAAGACCTTGAACCCGCTTGGTTTCTGATGATCCGAGACGAGATCATGGCGGTCATCCCAAACATGCCGCTCGCCGAGGCGATTGAACAGACTCCAGAGTTGCTGGCTATGTCTCTGCTCGACAAGATCCTTGTCATGCCCGAAATGCACGGTGTGACGCTGCGGCAGTTTTTCAAGACCGACGACTAACCTGAGAGAGCGATGGCCCGCGACCCTGACAAGATTGACCGCTGGGTAACGCTGGAAGCCGTCGAGGCGGCCATTCCGGCGATGGAGGCCACTGGCACGTCGGAGGTCGCGCGAGGCGTGAAGCCGTCGAAGCAGACCAGCGTGGGCTTCATCGAAGCCTACCGCTTCGCGGAGGGCGACCCGAAGACCATGGACGATCTTCAGGCGACGAAAAATCAGACCTGGGCAGAGCGGCGCCGTCAGTTCATCGGGCGCCACCTTGCACAGATGAGGAGCCGCGACACGCACAGCGACGGGTTCAGGCCCGACGGGACCCCAACGAAGAGGATGCTGGGTCTCATTGCGTGGGCGTACCTGCCTCCAGAGAGCCAGAAGAAGGCAAAGGCGTGGTTCAAGAAAGGCTGCCCCATGAAGGCGAGCCGCAAACGGCACAGCAAGCGCCGCAACCCAAGCCGGCGCGAAGCGCTGCTGCAAGCGCAGATCCTCCCGGTCCCCAAGGCTGCCGATTCCCTGGTCCGGCGCCTGGGGCGTGGACGGGTCGGCTCCACCGAGCGCGTGCTGACGCGAGGCGACGCTGCCGAGGTCCCTGGGCTCTCCCGCATGGGCTACCTCCAGATCGTTCGGATCCTCCAACCGTCCGAAACCGGCGTCGAGTGGAAGGTCTACGACGTGACGACTACCCGGCGTCTGCACGCCGCCGTAGACGCAACCCAAGCAGCCCGCGAAGCCTACCGAGAGGAGTTTCAGCAGGCCAGCCTCTTCGGGCGCAACAACCCCTCGGCCTGGGATGACCCCAAGCGCAAGGGCTCCCAGGTCCAATCCATCATCTTCGACGCCTCCCGATTCAGTCTGGGAGAGGCCCGTGCTTGGCTCCGTCGCCATGCCTACGACGGGCTGAGCCCCGACCGCACCGCCAACACGATCCGCTTCCGCCAGCGCCCACCCAGCCGCTACCGCGACGGGAGTTTCCGCACGATTCCCATGGGCCGTGACACCGGCATCCAAGCCGTCGTCGGCGTCCCGAGGTAATCATGCGCCGCAACCGCAAGAAGCCGCAAGGCGTTCACCTCCGCTACCCTGTTCACCAGATCCCCAACGCCATCGAGATTTCGTCGGGCGGAGGTCTGTTCAGCATCGCCGCAGAGGTCGAAGGCGTGGACGTGCAGGTCCATTGTGAGATCGACAAGAATGCCGTCAAGACGCTGAAACACAACCTTGATCCCAGCATTACGGTCTGCGACATTACGACGCTCGACGTGGAAGCCGGGCCGGAGGGGCTGGACCTCTTCATCGGCGGGCCGCCATGCCAGCCGTGGAGCAGCGCCCGCTCTATGGGCGCAGAGGGCGCGGTCGGCGCCGACGACCCCCGCAACCTGTGGGGGCACATGACGCGGCTGATCTCCGACCTCCGGCCCCGCGTCGTGATGCTGGAGAACGTCGTCGGCATCCTGCAAAAGAAGTTCATCCCCGCCCTGGGACGCCCGGGTCAGAAGATCGCAGGATCGTGGTGGAATGAGGTCGAAAACCTTGGCTATGAGGGCGTTATCTACACCCTCAACGCCGCCGACTACGGGACCCCGCAGAACCGCCAGCGGGTGTGGATGGTCCTCTGGCCCGTCGGAGCGCCCTGGGGAGCCCGGCTGCGCCAGCCGCCTCCGGCTACGCACTACGACCCGCGCAAGGGACGCCCCTCTGATCCCCGCATGAGGCCCTGGACGACCGCCTACAACCGGCTCCAAGGGGGCTGCTGCCAGGGCTACGGGCTGGTGACGTGCCGCTTCCTGAACAACCTCGACAACGTCTGCAACGGCTGCATCAACGGGGAGTCGTTTCGCCTCGCCCCCAACGAAGAGGGCGGCGGCGCTCGCCTCACCCCGGCCCAGGCGGCGAAGGCGTTTGAGGAGTGGACGCCCGGCTCCGGCATCCCGCGCATCGAGAAGCAGAAGCCCTACGACGCAGGCGGCGTGCTGTTTGACCGTCCCAAGAGCGAAAGGGAAGCGATCACAGGCCGCTACCTCGCGCCGACGCTGACCAAGGGGCTGTCTCGGATGCCCCGGGCGCGCATCGCGACGCTGGAAGGCGAGGGCTACATGGACACGTCCTGCCCGATCGATGAGGACGCGGGGCGGCTCCGGCAGATGACCGTCCGCGAGGCGGCGAAGTTGCAGGACGTACCTCAATGGTATGAGTTTCAGGGGCCGATGACGGCGCAGTACAACCAGATCGGGAATGGCATCGCTGTGAACATGGGCCGCGCCGTGCTGCGCCACGCCCTCCAGGCCCTCCGGCCCCGGGCGCCGTCCCCCACCCCTGGGTCGATGGCGGCCAAGCAACAGACCCGAGAGGACTACACGGGCCTTTGGCCCTACGGGCTCGGCGTCACCGGCTGCCGATCTGTCATCCCGATCTCTGCGGAGCGGCTGGCCCAGGCAGGCTACCGCGACGGGCGCAAGGGCCGCGAAGCCGCCCGCTCCGCATTCCGGGGCGGCGACCCCAACCGCGAGCGCCGCATGGTGGATGCCCTGGTGGATGCCCTGGACGAGTTGGCGCGGGACGATGCCTTTGTGGAGCCCGGAGAGGTTTGGAATCTGGACGAGTTTGCCCACGTCCTGCCCCGTTTCACCGAGCAGGGCGCGGACTACGGGGTGCCCGATGAGGCGACGCTGCAAACCGCGTTGGAGCGGTCAGCGTCGTGGAAGGCCCAACGTGGCTCCCGGGGCCTCCAATGGCTCCCGGCATGATCACCGAGGCGACCGCTGCCCACGTCCCCATCGAAGCCGCCGACCGCTGGCGGTGGTGGGAGCCCGTGCGGCTGCACCCCGGACGCCCCTGGTTCTACGGCGTGCGAGGCTCTGAGACGCGCTCTGCGTCCCATCCTCACCCGCAGACGGTAGACCGGCCTCTGCGTCCCCTGGTGGGCCTCCTGCGCCGCGCTGGGCTGCCTACGCTGCCCTCCTGCGCCGGGCACCACGTCACCGTCCAAGGACTCCGCGCCACCTACCGCGCCCTCCAACGGGACGCGGTGTGGATTGCGGGGCACGGGCTCACCGTCCGATGCTCCGAGACCGGCGCGCTGTCCCTCCTGCGCGTCCCTGGGTGGCGGCTTCCGCCGTTCCCTGCCTGGGCGGCGCCTATTCTCGCATCCAGTGGGCATGGCCGCATCGGCATCGTGGTGCCCTCCAACGTGGCCCGACGCTGGGCGGCCACCATCGAAGCGAGCACACCCGCCGCGACGGTGCTGCTCCGACCCGCCCAGGGCTCCATCATCCTCGACGTGCGGGTGCGAACGTCAACGCCCGCCAGCCAGAGAGCGGCGTGGCGGGCGGTCACGGCAGCGGTCAGTCGTCTGACGGGTAGCGATCGTACTGGCGGCGGAAGTTTTCAGCGTCGCTGAACACGGCCTGATAAGCCCGCTCGATTCTGGAATCCGACGCGCCGGCCTTCTCCAACACCGCTTCGATCTCCTCCCCCGTCTCGTCATCGAAAAGGTCTGGGTTCTTCTCGACGTACTTGGCGACCCCTGCCCCGTAGACCTCGTTTCCGGGGTAGAGGTCGTTGACGCCCCATTCGTAGGACGTGAGGTAGCCGGCCTCGGTGTAGGTCAGGTCTGCCTCGGCCTGCTGGTAGGCGTCGTCGCCTTCGTAGCCCTCGGCCTCGGCCTCCGCGATCAGATCGCGCATTTCGTCGTCGGTGGTGAACAGACCGTCCATGCCCAGGTCCCGCAGCGTCCCCGCCGCGACCTCCAGACGGTCATCCAGACCCCGGTAGCCGCTGCTGGCGTAGACGAGCACACGGACTCCACCGTAAGGGCCGAAGGTGAACAGGGACGCCGCGTCCCCCTTCTCGGCGGCTTCGTAGGGGTCGCTCTCGTCATCGAGGTAGATGGTCTGGTCATCAACGCGGAAAGAGGGCACAGAGGCCATGGGAATCTCCCAGGGGTCAGGTCAGAGGGAAGCGGCGTTGTCCACGACGTAGTCGGTGCCGGCGAAGGAGAAGGTGTCGATCTCGCCGTTGATCTCCAGATCGCGGACAAAGGCGTCGTAGTCGAAGTAGTCGGAGATCGTCTGCTTCGACAGTTGATCGACGCCGCCCAGCATATCGACGTACTCAATGCCATACTCTTGGTTTGTGAGCCCGCTGACCCGCTCCTCCTCTTCGATGTAGTCGGGATCGTCCTCGCCCTCGTCGTAGTTGTCGGGGTCGGGGTCGAGGGCACCGTCGATGGACAGGTCGCGACCGAAGCGGTCGTAGTCGAAGTAGAAGTCTGCCGCGTTGCCGGGCAGGCCCACGTCTTCGATGAAATCGTAGACGTAGTCCTCGGCGCTGCCCTCACGCAGCCCCACGTCCTCGATCTTCTTCAGGGCGTCGGCGACCTTCATGTTGAGGTTGTCGAGTAGCCAGTAGAGGGCAGCCTTCTCTCCGTCGTACATATCGATCACGTCGTAGTAGTCTTCCAAATCGACGGGGTAGAGCCCGTCGCGCCCGCTCATGGCGGTGAACAACTGCTGCTCGTCGTCGTCGCCGTCGATGAACATGATCGTGTGCTCAAAGTCGCCACGCTTCCTTTTCACCTGGGCCTCATAGTCGGCAAGGTCAGAGAAGTAAAAGCCGCTTCCGCTGTAGGGGTTTGCGTAGAGTTCGGGCACCGGAGGCTCCGGGGTAGGTAGGTCAGTCTGGGCGAGCGTAGCACGAAAGGCCCGCTCAGGGGAGCGCCGAAGACCATCCTCGGCACGCCCCACCCCTCACTCGCACACAGCGACGTGTCAAGACATTTGACCGTTCTCCTGCTGAGAGAAGATTGTGTCAGAGGATCGCCTGCGCTGGTGGTGGTCGTTCTCAACGAATCCGACAGGTCTGCTCGGCTGATAAAAGTTGAACAGGCTTGACGTGTCGCGGTGCGCGGGTGAGGATGCAGTCACCCCGGGCGAGCGCCCGAGGGCCACACCACACCGGAGAGTCCCATGGCCGAAGACGGCAACCACGACAGCACCCCCATCACCCTCGTCTGGACGAAGCCCGACGGGTCCGAGGAGACCGGCCCCAAGGAAGAGATCATGGCCTCCTACTGGAAGGCCGGGAAGGTCGGCACCCTGCGCGAGAAGGGCAACCCCGATCCCGATTGGGCCGTCAAGGGCACCCCTGCGGAGCGCACTGACGCGCAGATCACCGCAGCGGTGGCCGATGGCTGGAGCCCCACCACCAGCAAGGGCTTCAACAACCTTGTCGTGGACAAGGACAAGGCCGAGTCCATCAAGAAGCGGGCCGAAGCCATCAAGGCCCAGGGCTTCGCCCTCCCCGACCCGTGGTTTGCCGCCGGGACGAGGATGCTCCAGATCGGCGTGGACACCTACAAGGCCACCTTCAACAAGTGGGAGTCCCGCCCCCTCGCCTCGGAGTCCATGCGCGCTACCGCGCAGCGCATCCGTGAGGAGCGTCGCACTGACTTTATCGTCCGCATCGGCGACCTCCGCATGGACAGCAGCGGCGGCCTGGGCCGGCGCGGGCTCCGCAGCAGCCCCATCGAGCACACGGCGTGGCCGCGCATCTACTCAGTGCTCCAGGGAGTCGGCGTGCTCCCCGACGGCGTCAAGTTGTTGGCAGCCCTCGACCCCGCCACCCGCGCACAGGTCGTCAATGAGCGACTGGCCTCCCTGGACCCCGACAAGGAGGTCAAGATCGGCCTGCGGCGCAACGCTTCGACGGGCGGCTGGTCCGTGTTCCGCGCCACCTCTGCCCGCTACCCCACCGACGGACAGGCCGACGTGATCCTCGACGGGCTGGCCGACCAGATCGGCGAGGACTGGCGCGGCAGCGTGGTCTACAACACCAGCACGACGGACGTGTCGTTCAACGCGACGACCATGATGAACCCCGCGAGCCTCGACCCGGCGGTCGGTGACGTGTTCCGGGCCGGAATCAAGGGCGGCACCAACGATGCCGCGAGCGGTCGCTTCCACATTGTCCCCTTTGCGGGCCGCATCATCTGCATCAACTGCACGACGATGGATGCCTACGCCCCTGGGTACAGCCGCATCCACCGGGGCAGCATGGTGGAGGCCCTGGAGGCCGCTGCCTCCGTGGCCGAGAAGGCTGCGGGCGTGCTGCCCCGCTTCGCCGACGACTGGAGCGTCCTGCGCGAGACCTCTGTGACGGCGATGCCCTGGGAGGTCATCGTGGGGTCCCGGTCAGCCGACAAGGTCGAAGACGTGCCCAGCGCTCTGCGCGCTCTGGTGGTTGCGGGCGAGGTGGACCACGGCACCGCCCGGGACGCGCTGGTGGAGCACCTGCTGGCCTCCTACGCTGCCGAGCCCGGCACGGGCACCGTGGCCGACGTGATCAATGCCGTCACCCGGGCCGCCCATGAGCGGCTGGTGGACGACTGCAAGCGCGACACCCTGGAGCGGCAGGCTGGGGCTCTGGTCCCGGCCTTCGCCAACCTCCTGCGCCCCGAGGCTGCCCAGGCCCGCTGAGACCCACCGCTAAACGCGGAAGCGCCCAGGTCGCCGGAGAGGCAGCCTGGGCGCTCGTCTGTGGGTGGGACCCTACGGCTACGGCGCGGTATTC
>VMHT01181632.1_pt1 | contig 28295 bp, 15 predicted proteins | sample 4693611 | NCBI WGS metagenome assembly VMHT01 (sample SAMN12280063, study PRJNA550983) | marine metagenome | isolation source: seawater sampled from same location over 5 years 0.02-0.2 micron viral filtrate | place: USA: collected off the coast of southern California halfway between the port... ... | reverse complement strand
GGACCTAAAACCTCGAGTAGCGGTTGTATAGCCTCTTCGGCTCGATGAAATAATTTGACAATACCAAATCGTCGCGGATCGGTATAGACTGAAACTGAACCATCAGTAAAACGAATCTCCATGTGATCATGGCGACCCGCAAAACCGGTTTTTTCTCCAAATGCTGAATTATTATCCGCCCCACTCAAATCGTAATTACTAACTTGTTCACGATCAAATATTGTGTATTTGCCTGACATTCCTAAATGGGAGAGGAATACTAAATCACCATCAGTATCGATCAAGAGATACTTGGCTCGCCTTCTAATTGCGATGATGGTTTGACCCTCAAGTTGTTGGGCAAAGTTATCGGGAAATGGGTAGCGGAGGTTTGGCCGGCGCAAAATCACCTTCGATACCGTCTTGCCAAGCCACGCTTTGGATAAGCCGGTTTTGACGGTTTCAACCTCCGGTAACTCGGGCATGAACTACTCAACACGACGAGTCACAAAAAGAACATGGTTGTCTTCATAGCCGGTTAATCTAATGCTTTCTTCAACCGCAAAGCCATTTTCAACCAACTGCTCCTCTACTTTGGCAAATAATATGTCTTCACCCTCACCAGTCCACCGCTCACTTGCAGCTTTGAGAGATAACAGGCCAACACCGCCCACGTTCAGGAATCGTTGACTGGCTTTGATGAAAATATCTACTTGTCCGGATTGAGCAACATCTTGGAACAACCAATTTACTTTACGAGGTAGTAATACGCCCCATGCAGAATGTTTGCGAGCATCGCCAAGCACAGGCACTAAGCCTGGTCTTGTCGTGGCCAAATGTGTCAAATCCCTCAGGCACCTAGGTGCTAAATCAACCGCAATAATTCTGCCACCGAGGTCGTTATCTGAGCCACAGACATGGTCATGCAGATGACTGATAGATGTGCCATGACCAGCGCCCAAATATAGTACAGTGGACCCTTCTTTAGGCAATAGCAAGGATTTGTCACGCTTAGTTCGCATTATTCCTGCACCTAACTTTGAGCGACTAGGATCCCATCTACGGTATTGAGCACCTCCGAAGTTTCGTAATGACTCACCATATACAGCAACGCCAACATCTGCATTTTCAGACCACAATGCTCGGCCTTCAAGACGAACTGCCCACGATAACATATCGTAGCGATTGCCTCGGTTTTTACCCAAATTAACACCTACCTTTGTCGGCGTTTTGGTTTAGGATGCGCAGCCTTGATTGATTCAATTTTCTTATCTATCTCGTCGACCATAGATTGGCTCCATGACTCGCCCTCAAAAGCATCAACTTTTGCCGCTATACTCGCTTTAGCCGCAATAGTTCGCGCAATCTTACCCCTAACCCACCTTGGTGAGCGAGAAATCCATGGATGCATGAATATATGGCCGTGTTTGGGCGGTGGTGCACCAGTTTTTAGATGGTTAAAAAATGCCTTTTCAGCACCAAGAACTTGGACTGTTCCGGCAGGTAGTCTAGCAAGTCTCATTCTTCCGTGAGCCTCAACACATAACCGTGCAGCAAGTAGAGGTCCTAACATAATTGATAGTGAGGGGAGATGAGATTCTGATAATTCTCTAATTGCATTTTCCAAACGGTCCAACTTGCCTCTAAAGGTCGCTGTCGACTCGCCCCATTCTCTAAGCGACTTCCATTCTGATTTAGAAGGGCCTTTTTCAGGCATAGAAACCGATAATTTGCTAGCCAATGTGGCTAGGGAATCTGCATCCCCAACTTGTTTTGGAAGAGTAGATCTATCTTTGCCAAATCTAACCTCAGGCAGGAATAGTCCAACCCATTCGACTAACCTCGCCTCCATAGTCAGAAAGGTTGCTCGTAATTCATCACTGGCTCGTAGCAGATGCTCTAACCTTCTGTCAGGGTCACCAGCGGCTAATGCAACTCCCTGCCTTGCCATTTCAGTTGCTGCCTTATCTGCGGCCTGCAGAGCTTCATCGGAAGGCAGTGGCCAGTCCGCCTCTGGCAGTTGTTCATCGCCGTGAATTAGGGGTTTAGCGTCTGGAAATCGCTCATGTAACAACATTGCTTCTGGTGTTAAGCCACCATTTGCGATACAATGCAGTCTTTCAATCAGTGCTCTTTGGTCGAAAAACCCATCCCACACTGCTTGGTCATGGATGACTCCTTCGTCATCAGCAACTGCTGCTGCTTGCCAATCATACCATAGCCACATAGTCAAAGGCAAACCGGTCTAGGTTTTCACGATTACCACAAAAATTCATTTTTGGTGTTATTCGTATAATTACCTAATATCAGTAATTTACCTATTAAAATAGGGTTTTTTGCATACATTAATTAATTGGAAACCGGAGGATTGCCTATGTTTTGCCCGAAATGTGGAACACTGTCATTCCCCGACCCAAGTGGTAACATTAGTTGTACCAACTACAAATGTGGTTATGTGGGGCCAGCAAAAATCGTTATCAAAGGCACAGACGGCCAAGAAGTGGACCTTTCTAGTGTTAAATCTGAAACTAAATCTAAGAAGCGTGAGTATGAAGTCATCAAAGATTCTGACAAGATGCAAGGTATACTCACCAAAGACACCTACATGTGCCCTAAGTGTGATTGTGTGGAAGTCTATGCATACCTAGAGCAAACACGCTCCTCTGATGAACCCGAAACTAGAATGTTAACCTGCAAAGAGTGCGGTAATGGTTGGCGAGAATACTAATCAAATATCGCCTTCAACTCTTGGAGCAAGGAAGTACTTGACTTCAACAGCACCATCATGGAATGCAAAGTTGATTGCTAACGGGTAGTTTTCTCCGAAGCCAATCTCAAGAGTCTCTACTCTACCGATTACCTTGGTTAGTGGTTGCAAGTAACCAAGGGAGTATTGGCTATGGGCTTGATTATCATACTCGAATAGTTGCAAATTATCCTTATGGAATTTAACTTGAATATTGCTATTTGTACCGCTTGCACTAACAGTGAAGTGATCACCGCCGATAGATAGCGTCATCATGTCGCCACCTAATGCAGCCGCTTTGAGTATCCTAATGAAGTCGTTTCCACTCAAGTGGACCTTACACTTCGGGTCAAGCGGTGGCAATGCCGGAACAGTAATTGTTGATGGGTCGATTGTTCTTAGTTCACCCTCAACGTTACCCAATTTTGCATGAAGCATTCCTGTCCCTTCGTCGGCCTTAAGATTCAACATCTCGTCTGGCGTTCCCAAACTGACAAGGTTTCTTACCACATCAATTTCGAAGGCTAGTGATGTTTCATCGAGCTCCCATGTATCAAATGCTGCTGAGTCTATGTCCATCTGAATCATTGCAACATGGGAATGGTCAACCACCCTTATGTGAAGACTGTTTTCTTTAAAATCAAACTTAGCGTCTTCAACAACGGCTTTTAACGTATCCAAAATCTTGCTCATCAGGTCTAATCGGGCTGTGACGTTCAACATGAGATAGCACCCCTCTCCAAATCTCCATGCATTTTCGACGGCTTATGAACTTACCATACCGAAACAATGCAATGAGCCACAATATTGTTGCTTTACATTCTACTGATGGCGTTATGTTGAAATATACATTCAAGTAGGTAAATGTATGCAGACAATTAGAAATTTGAATATACTGATATTGGCTTTTTTGTTAGTTTTGACCGGATGTTTTGGACTCGCAGATGATGAAGTAACTGAAGATGCTGAAGGACAAAACACCGGTAATTCAACAACAGATGTAAATAACCCACCTTTCATAGGCGACTCTAGCGATTTATTGAACAACATACTTGTTACCCAGAATCATACAAACATAACTTATGATGTAAATACTGGAGAAGAGATTGTAAATGGATTTTCATACAATCTATATCATTCAGTAGTGGATATAGACGGAGATTCACTAACCTGTGGATGGGATATTGACCTTGACGGCACAATTGATTATCCTACAAACGGAAATACTGGTTTGACTAATATTTATGTTGGAATCAACCACTTCACAGAGATAATAATTGAAGGACAAACAATGAATTTCGCTACTGTCGCATTTATCGCAATCGACGAGCATGGCCTAGGTAGCGCAATGATGCTGGACATCATTGGCGATGAACTTCAAGGGGATTGGGATGGAACAGTAAATGGATTACAAACATATGCGTTTAGTGGTGCAGACGCCCCTGGTTCTGACGGTGCCGTGATTATGACAATGGATCAAGGCTCTGATTTGGGATGGTCATCAATCACCATCAAGGCTAGTGTAGATGGAGCTGCTTCCAGCACCATCCCAGCATGTGACGCAACAACAACCACTGACTGCTGGTCATCCACAGACACTGATGACACAACAGCATGGAACGTTGGTGAAGCGATCACTATCGACACTAACTGCCCATCTGGTACATGCACAATTACCATCAACGTCCTGAACAACATAGAGGGAGTCACATTGGATACTACCGTTGTTGACGTAGAGTGAACTCAATAAATCCCTCGGATTCATAACGGAGTCTATTGTGGAAGCGTCATGGGGGCCAGTGTCGAGCCGTTGTTGAAAGATGATGGCCAGCCTTACAAGGCTGCTGTCTTGATTCCAACCATCAACAACGCTGACGAATTAGATATAGTGCTGGAGCGTCTATCAAAACAAACTTATCCTCACTTCGAAATTGTTATTTCTGACTCAAAATCAAAAGACCATACCAAACAGGTCTGTGAAAAATATGGCGCTACTTGGATTGATGATTCATCTAACAATCGTGCGGATGCGTGTAATTTTGCCTTGAGACAAATGGATCATGATTTAGTACTGTTCACTGATGATGATACGATACCACCTCTTGACTGGGTAGAGAAACTCATTCGTTGGTTCAAAGACCCTGAAGTTGGAGCGGTTGGCGGTCCAAATTTTGCTCCCGATGAAGATTCATTCGGTGCTAAATGTGCTGATGTAGCATTTTGTACTAAATTCATGACTGCTGGAACTAGATACGGCGCACAGCCAAAAGGAGAATTGGTACGGATTAGTCATAACCCAGGAGTAAACTGCGCCCATCGAATGGCAAATTTACGAGAAGTCGACTTCTTTGAAGAAGGCTGTATAGGTGCAGAAGATGTCGTGCTTGACGCCAAAATTCAGCGTAAGGGTCACAAGTTATTCATCGACCCATCCAATGTTATGCCACATCGCAGAAGAGTCCCATTCAAGCCATTTATGAAACAGATGCGCAACTATGGTTACACTAGGATGGTTGCTAACAAACGCTGGCCAGAAATTTCTCGATGGTCACACACTGCCATAGGATTCTTTCCACCCTTAGTTGTACTCTCAATTGTTGCGGTAATCTACGGCTTGCTATCTGGCGGAGCCGCAGACGAATACTGGTTAACTGTATCAGGTGAATGGACCATACCACGTATTGCATTCCACGGTGTTGGCGGACTAATGTTAGCATATGTCGCGATTTGTTGGCTAGGAGCTGCGATAGGAACTTCTCCTCACCGAAGTATTGGAACGGTTTTTCTCGCCCCATTGTTCGTATTTCTAGCTCAGTGGGCTTATGGCCAAGGCGTCATCAAGGCCTGGAGAGAAATTAGTAAGACTGGCGGCAAAGCCGGAGTTGGACACCAAATTGACGACCGAACTCGTACTGTTTGATAACCGTCAAAAACCCGGTTTTTTACCCATTACTAGCCGGAACTGCTTAGTTAGATGAAAGTGGCCGGTACTGATATGAGTGGGCTGTCTTTTATTGAGAGATTGTCTGCTTTGGACAAACCTGATGAGGCAAATGATTCCGAGCAAATTTGGATGATTGTTCGTACTTTTCTTGGGATTGTTAGAGTACTCATCTTTGTATCAATCATCGTTATTGCAGAGATGTTAGAAGAGATATTTATCGCCAATCTTAGTTTAGCCGTCTGGTCATTAATCATCGGAATCCCATTGTTTGTGTTGATTTCATCTCTGATTATTTTAGGCAATAGGAAATTCTTGAACGAATCTAAGAAATCGCAAAAAACCGCAGTTTTACGCCCGATTATGAAAAGGGTCTAGATTACAATCCAGCCATGTCGCCGGTTTGAATGGTCCATTGGCTAGCATAAACTCCACCTGCTGCGACCAAATCATCGTGCTTACCACGTTCGACTACAGCCCCATCTACCATTGATAGGATTTCGTCAGCATTTCTAATGGTACTAAGTCGGTGTGCTACAGCAAGGGTTGCTCTGTCGTTACCACTGGCGATTAGATTTTCTTGGATTCTGCGCTCTGTTTCAGCGTCTAATGCGCTTGATGCTTCGTCTAATATGAGTAATGATGGTTGTTTTAACAATGCTCTAGCGAGTGAAACTCTAGCTCTTTGTCCACCAGACAATTTTGCACCTCGATCACCAACCATAGTCTCCAAACCATCCTCTAGATCTTGAATAAATTCCCAAGCCCCCGCTAATTCCAACGCAGTCTGTAGTTCGTCATCATTGGCAGATTGGTTATAGATTACATTGTCCTTAATCGAGCCATAGAAAAGGAATGGTTCTTGACTAACAAAGCCGATTTTATCTCTTACGGAATCAAGAGTATAATCGTCAATGGATACCCCATTAATCAGTACGTCCCCACTACCGGGGGTGTAATATCGCATTAGCAGTTTCAAGATTGTCGTCTTGCCAGCACCTGTGTGACCCATGATACCAAGGAAATCACCGCCCTCAGCCTTGAATGAGATACCACTCAATACCGGTACGGTGGTATTTGGATAAGTGAAATATACATCTTTGAATTCCATAGAAGATATTTCTTCAGTCAACTCAATCGCATCTTCATTATCGTAAATTTCTGGCTCCAAATCAACGACTGCAAAAACCCTGCGAGCGGCCGCTTCGCCTCTTTGAAGTTGATTTATCAAGATTCCAAAGATGAACAGTGGCATAGTCATTCTAGTGCTGATTAACAGGAAAGTAACCAACTCGCCGGTTGTTATCTCTCCATTACCAGCGAGGGCGCCACCCACTGAAGCGAGAAGCCCGAAAGCAATACCAGCGATAGCATAAATCATTGGCACGAATCTGTTTCGGTCTTGGCTTGCACCTATGGCTTGTTCTCTGTATGATGCTGATTCTCGGTCAACTCTATCAGATTCCCAGTCTTGCGCATTGTAGGCTTGAACAACAGAAATACCGGAGATTAGATTCTCTAGAACAGCAGTGATATCTCCTGTTGATTCTCTCTGTTTGCGATATTTGCGCTGAACTCTGGTTGAAAACCAGTAAACAAGTGGCACAATTAGAATCAGTGGGCCAAATAGTACTCCTGCTAGTTTCCATGAAGTAAGGGCGAGGATTACAAAAGCCGTTAGGAAAGTAACCACTATTCGAATAATAGATGTTGAAGAATCAGCTACTACGTCTTCTAATTGATTCACATCGCTTGATAGTACCGACATTATTTGACCAGTTTGACGCATGTCGTAGTAGGACGCCTCCATGGCGATGAGGGATTTTGTAGCATCCATACGTAAATCGTGTTGGATTTTGTAGCCTAAGGTTTGCCAAGAATATTCTGACAACCCTTGGAATATGGCTAGGAAGAAAAAACTTAGGAAGATCAATAATCCATAGCCGACTTCTACTTCACCGGGTAAGGCGATGACAAAATCCTGCAAGAATTTTGGACCGCTCATGTTATCATTAGTGAAATAATCTATCGAATAGCCGATAGCAACAAATGGCATTAAGTCGAACATTCTAGCCATTGCATTGGCAAAAAATCCGGCTAGCACCCTCCTTGGATATCGCTTTGCATAGGGTACAACTCGCCAAATTTGCCTACCAACAACTTGAGTCTTCTTGTTTAACGAAGAAGGAGACATCGGGTCTTCCTTGGTTGACCTACTCATACCACGAGTCATAACTTACCGCCAGCGACCAAGTTCTTGAACTCTCGTAGTGATTCATCAACAAAAATCAAGCAAATCATTCATGAGGGGCCGGGTACAGTACCCCTCCATGAGCCGGACTCTGTCACTGAAATCTGTAACAATTTGTGCGTTTTTCCTACTGCAAATTATCGCTCCGATGACCATGGCACAGGAATCTCAATTGCCCACTACAGAGGTTGCCCAAACTGACCAACTTGAGGCGCTACAAAGTATTGGGATTATGCCAAGTGAAGATTTGGCAAACGGATGGTTCGACCAGGAACACTCAGCAGGTGGAATCACGCTACTTTACCGTACATCATCTGTAGTTCCAATCGAACAATGGAGTGATTGGACCGCTTCTGATACTCTAAACGGCCGATATGTAATCACTCATCAACTACCTGTACCAACAACTTGGAGGCATAATCTGCTCGACAATGGTATATCCTGTGACTCGTTTATGCCTCCAAATGGATTTAGTTGTCTATTTGAAAACGCAAATTTGAATCAATTATCTCAACTATCGGTTGAAGGTATTGTAAAACTAGATTCGGTCGATAAAATCCGGCATGGACTAGCGGAGTCACTTCTAAATAACGAGATTTTGACAATTGACCTCGTTCTCTCTGGCTACCATTTACCGGACGAAATTTACCAGAGAGATGACATACAATTACTGTCCTACGGCAGCCGGTTTGCGACCGTAAATACCGGAATTTCAGGAGTTAAGTGGCTTGCATTGCAGGATGAGATCGAGTGGATGGAGGAAAAACCTGAAGCATTTGTTTTCAATTCTGTAGCCAATACGATAATTAATTCAGATGACATTCGAGACAATACCAAAATGCTTGGCCTGGATGGTAGTTGGTCTGGATTAGATGGCAGTGGAATAATAGTCACTGTCGGAGATACTGGACTGGATAGCGGCGTTGATGATGCCACAATGCATCCAGACTTCGCAGATCATATTCATGGCATATATTCATGGCCAAGGCCATATAATTACTGTACTTGGAACTCTCCTTCAGACCCCGGACCATGTGATGATGGCGCAGACGATGACAATGGCCATGGAACTCACGTAGCTGGGTCCGTGCTTGGTGACGGCACTTCAAGCGGTGGAACTGTTATGGGAATCGCTCCAGAAGCAGAATTATTGGTTCACGCTTTCGAGTATAATGGTGGATTAGGTGCCATTCCAGATGACTATCAAGATTTCTTTGACGTAGCGGTCGAAAACGGTAGCCGCATACATACCAACTCTTGGGGCAGTTGCATAAGACCAAGTCAAGGCGCCCCTTGTAATGATTACAGCCTATATTCCACTGGCTCAATGCAAATTGACATGGGTGCAGTCACTCACAAGCAACTTGTGATAATGTACGCCAATGGAAATGATGCTGATGATGGAGACAGTGACGGGGAAATCGACGATAATTCGCTACTATGGGAAGCAACGGCAAAAAATTCCATTTCAATTGGTGCCTCGGAGAATTATCGACCATCACGCGGAGGAAATGCTGACAACGCAGACGGCATGGCAGATTTCTCTAGCAGAGGGCCAACCGAAGATGGCAGAATCAAGCCAGACTTTGTAGCACCTGGAACACATATTTACTCAACTAAATCTCGTGAAACTGGTCCGGCAGCATCATCCTGTGGATGGGGTTCAAACAGTGCTGAAACAGAATACTGTTACATGGGTGGAACAAGTATGGCAACGCCAATTGCCGCTGGTGCAACTGCATTATTGCTTGAACATTTGATCGAAAATGAAGGAATTACAGACCCTACATCTTACCTAGTCAAAGCAATATTAGGTGCCTCAACCTATGATATGGCCGGTCAATACGGCAGCCCAACAAATGGTGCTGGTGAGACGATCCCTAACATGCATGAAGGCAATGGACGATTGAATATGTACAGTGCAGTTCAAACCAGTTTTGTCCATAATGAATCATTGTCTACTACTGATGATAGAGGCTGGAGTTTCAATATTCCAGCAGCGGGACATGACTTGCAGATAGCCTTAGCGTATGCTGACCCAGCAGCTACCCCAGGAGTAACTCCTTATCTGGTCAATGACCTTGACTTGTCTATTATTGACCCGTCTGGAACTGTGCACAATTTGAACGACAATCTCAATAATTTGCGAGTAATGAATTTCACTGCACCTGCTGCAGGTACATGGGAAGTTCATGTTGTTGGCACCAATGTTCCAACCGGGCCACAGTTCTTCTCATTAGCAATAAATCACGATGTACCACTGGTCAACTTAACTCTAGATGCTGACCTCGACGGGGTAGAAGATAGCCTCGATGATTGTATGAATGATGCTGGCACCTCAACAATTGACCGAACTGGATGTCCTGATACTGATGGTGATGGTTACTCGGACCCTAGCGGAGGTTGGACAACAGCCAACGGTGCTGACGCTTTCATCAACGAGCCAACTCAGTGGTCTGATCAAGATGGTGACGCTTACGGCGATAACCCTGCTGGATTCGAGCCAGATGCTTGTACTGTATCTCCGGGAACATCGACATTAGACCGGTTTGGTTGTGGCGACGGTGATACTGATGGTTACTCTGACCCCGATGGTGGATGGACCACCGCTAATGGCGCTGATTCATGCCCTACAGTCGTTGGTAGTTCTAATCAAGACAGGTCTGGGTGCCCAGATGATGACGGTGACGGTTATAGTGACCCGGACCCTTCAGGCATCAATGGTCCTGCATGGGATGTAAATGACGGTGCAGATGCATTTACTGGCAATGCAACTCAATGGGTGGATGCAGATGGCGATACATTTGGTGACAACACAACAGGTACCTTTGGCGATTCTTGTATTGGAACACCAGGCTCATCTTATTTTGACAGATACGGTTGTACTGATACAGACAGCGATGGTTATTCAGACCCTAGTGCGGGATGGACCATTGCCAATGGTGCAGATGCTTTCATTAACGAGCCAACCCAATGGGCAGATCTAGATGGTGATGGTTATGGTGACAATGCAGGTGGGGTGAACCCTGATGATTGTCCCATTACTTTTGGAACCTCTTCTCAATTAGGCAATCTTGGATGTCCTGACGGTGATGGCGATGGCTATGCAGATACTGACGATATATTCCCTACCGACAGCACCCAATGGGAAGATGCTGATAATGACGGCTTCGGCGATAACGCAGCCGGTAACAATCCAGATGCTTGTATTGGTACTCAAGGATTCTCAAATCAAGACAGATTGGGTTGCCCGGATACCGATGGCGATGGATACTCTGACGCAGATGGTGGATGGTCTATCGCTAATGGCGCTGATGAGTGGCCAAATGATGCCACACAATGGGAAGATGATGATGGAGACGGCTACGGTGATAACCCAGCGGGAACCAATGGAGACGATTGTCCCGGAACAGAGGGGTATTCAACTCAAGACAGATTGGGCTGCCCGGATACCGATGGCGATGGCTACTCTGACGAGGATGGTTCATGGACAACTTCTGATGGCGCTGATGCATTTCCCAACGATGCCATGAGAAGTCAAGATATTGATGGCGATGGAATCGATGATGCAGTCGACGATGCTTGTCCGGGGTTAGAAGGATACTCAAATCAAGACAGGCTGGGTTGTCCTGATTCAGATGGAGATGGTTATTCTGACAGCGACGGAACATGGACATTCAGCGATGGAGCAGACGTTTTCCCCAACGATATAACACAGTGGCAAGACACTGATTCCGACGGCTATGGTGATAATCAAGTCGGTAATAACATCGATTCCTGTCCATCGGAATGGGGAGATTCATGGCGCAACAATACCCTAGGATGCCCAGATACCGATCAAGATGGTTGGGCAGATTCTGATGACGCTCAACCAAATGAACCAACACAATGGGCAGATACTGATGGCGATGATTTTGGTGACAACCTAGCTGGTGTCAATCCAGACGCCTGTCCAAATCAAGTCGGTAATTCAACACAAGGCAATCGTATGGGATGCCCAGATGATGATGGCGATGGCTGGGATAATGTAATCGATGAATTACCTAATACTCCAACACAATGGTTAGACCAAGATGGTGATGGATACGGAGACAATGCTACGGGATTAGAAGCAGATTCCTGCCCGGGAGAAACCGGCACCTCTAACATAGACCGCTTTGGTTGTTTAGATGATGATAATGATGGAATATCAAATTTGAATGACGCATTCCCTAACGACCCAACAAGAAGTCAAGATACTGACGGAGATGGCTTTGATGATTTGGAAGACAATTGTATTTCCGTTGCGGGTAATTCCACTCAAGATAGAACTGGTTGCCCTGATACGGACGGTGACGGTTACTCTGACGTTACTCCCCCCACTGAAGGAATCCTTGGTTGGAATGTAAGTGACGGTGCTGATGCTTTCCCGCTCGAACAAACCCAGTGGGCTGACCAAGATGGTGATGGCTATGGAGACAATTCAAGCGGACTTGAAGCGGATGACTGCCCTGCCGAAGAAGGCTATTCCAATGTGGGGCTATTTGGCTGTCCTGATGCAGATAATGATGGGACTGCACAATCTAATGATGCATTTCCTGATGACCCTACACAATGGTCTGACACAGACAATGATGGTTATGGTGATAATCCCAATGGCACCGAACCCGATGCCTGTCCTGCAGTTGTAGGAACTTCGACAATTGACCGATTTGGCTGTCCTGATGAAGACTCCGATGGCGCTAGTGACCTCAACGACCTTTGGCTGGGAGACAATTCCCAGTGGTTCGACTCCGACGGCGATGGTTATGGTGACAATGAAGCAGGAACGATGGGAGACAGTTGTCCAAATGATGGTGGTTCATCAGATCAAGGTACTAAACAAGGGTGCCCTGATAGCGATAAGGATGGATGGGCAGATATCGAAGATGCCTTCCCAACTGAAGATTCTCAATGGTTGGATTCGGATAATGACGGCTGGGGCGATAACCAAACCGCTGGCGCCTACAAGTTAGACCATTGGCCAAATGACCCAACAAGAAATGCCGGTGAAGCTTCGTTAAGTTGTAGTCAATCTTCGATAGAAGTTGACTTAGCAGGTGGAGATTTCTTTTCGTTCACTTGCACTGTTACTACAGAAATGGACAACTTAGGAGTAATACTAGAATGGCAAGCCATGAATGGTATTGCTGCGGATACTACCATTGAACTCATGATATTCACCGCCCTAACTGGGGGAACACAAACCGTGGTGTTCTCTGGAGAAGTTCTTGATGCTGGTGAATATCAATTGGTCTTAGTTGCAAAGGAGCCGGGTTCGGAGTTCGCCATGGATTCAATTACCATTAATCTTGACGCTGAAGATTCAAGATTAACACCAAATATTGTCGATGATCAAACAGATGCTATCAACAAATTACTCAAGCAACCAATGGTCCAAGCAGCTCTTGCAGGATTAGTCTTATTTGCTCTGATGGGAGTGTTATTCTTGAGAGGAAAAGCGGATAATAGAAGACGCAACAAGGAACGTCGTGAACATGCAGAAAATGTACTGCGCGCTAGACTTGCAGGCAAAACCTCAACCCCACAGAATCGCCGTGTTGAATTCGGCCTTAACCGTCAAATACCTCCACCTCCACCCGGATTTCAGTAAATCTTGAACCGATTGACTCAAAGGGGGAATACTACTCGCAGGAGACATCGCGGATATGGTGAAGTGGTTATCATCTGAGGTTTCCAACCTTATGTCGTGGGTTCGACTCCCGCTATCCGCACCACCATCGACCAACTATTGACAAATCAATCCCCCCTCAAGTTAAAAAAAGTCTATGAGTGTCCTACATTAGGTGATTACATGCAGGGTTCAACAATCAAAAGTCTGCTACTTGTTCTGATTTTATTCAGTGCATCAATGGCAGGGTGCTTTGGTGAAGATTCAACTGAGAATGAACCAGATATTGCTGGTTTCCAAATTGATTTTACTAATGCAGAAAGCGCAGAGTTGAAAGGTGGAGAATGGCATACATTTTTCCTTGCTGGCAATGGCAGGTCCATCTCAGTTCCAAATAATGTGATGATGTTCATTGATGACGTTGTTGTTCCAAACGGATTTGCTACAGTAAAAGATAAACAAATGAACGGAAAGTTACTTCCCATACCTTACGCAGAAGAAGTTAGTATTACCATCGTTGAAGCCAATGGCAAAGGCAAATCCTTTGAGTATGCAATATCTGAAGGTGAGCCGATTATTAGCGGTTCAGAATGGTTTGACAAAATGGATTTCATTACCAGCGTTTGTACTGATTCAACACTTTGTGGCGGATATATCAATAGATGGATGGGCTCTCCAAATCCGGCATTTGAGAGAGCCGCCTCATTCTTCCACGGCCACTTCGAAGGACTGGGTTATGAGACTCACATAATGCGAGTGACCGATACACTGAGCCTTACTCAACCCGAGAGTTTGAATGTAATTGCCTGGAAGCGCGGATATGATGATTCCTGCGTGCAAGGATTTGGAGCTCACATGGACATTGCGCCACCTGCTGGTCCACCAGGAGGTGGAACCTATGAAGGTGCATATGACAATACTGCTGGAACCGTTGCAGTCATGCTATATGCCAAGGCCTTGCTTGAGATAGAGGTCAGATGTGATACCTTCCTTGCGCTATGGTCGAGTGAGGAAGAGGGCTTACGAGGCTCCAACGCCTTTGCTAACAATGATTGTGATTATTGCTTGCCACAGGACAAAGAACTTCGATTTTACATTAACATGGACATGATGGGTATTTCTTACCCAGCAAAGAAATCCAATGGAGATTATTTTCCTTACCATGCTTGGTCAGGACCTGACTTTGACCCCGAGGTTCAAGATGTTGCAATTACCACCATACTAGATTACGTCCATAGAGATGTCTTGAAAGCACCAATGGACCTTCGTATCGAAGGCTCATATGGTGCAGGTTGCGACCAACATTGGGATGACCACTACAACCTTGTTATGGATGTCCATGAGGACACTTTTGGAAGGTCTGACCATGTAACGTTCAGAAACCTAGGCGCACAGACTATTTTCCACCTAGGTGCGTATGATGAAGACTACAGTGCATACCATTCACCAACTGATACGTTTGACAACATGATTGAAGAGGTCGGCGGGCCAGAAGAATTGAAGAAGAGCATACAGTATGTTATGTGGGCTGCCTTTTTGGAATTTATTTTGGCAGACCAAACTCCTGAAGTTCGTAATGTAGATGTATGAATTAAATTACAACCTTTTTTCTAGTAAAGTAATGAACCTACGACATGGAGAAGAGTGTTTCAACATTCGAAAGCGGTCTTCTAAAGTTCACAGGCAAGCCATATTTCCCACTAACAATATTCTTAACTGGTGTAGTGGTTGCATTAATTGAAACAATTTACCTCCTTATACTTGGTAATAATTTAGAAAATGCAGTTTGGCCATTGGCGATAAGAAACCTAGAATTGACATTCATATTGAGAAAAAACGTCCCCAGTGTTACTATTCTATGTGCTGTAATATTGTCTTTGGGGCTTTGGTTAATGGTCAGAAGGCAGCAACAAAAGTCAATACCTAACTGGATTGGGTATTCTCTAGTGTTTATTTCAGGGCTGATTTTAGGATTGTATGCTGTGTTTGTAATAATGGATTTGCGATACTTAAGAGGCGCATTTCTACTATTGCCGACATTATATGGCTTCGTGCTATTTTCTTGTGCAATAGGATCAAGGGGTATACCAAATTTACCAAAATCAAACAAACCCCTAATCGAAAACTTCTACTCAGTAGCCCACCTTTTCGCAGTCTTCCTCGCTGCCTGGTTAATGATGCCCGGAATACCAGCTCTAGTCGGGATGACTCCATCGCCACCTGACAAGCCAATTTTTGGATATGGAGCAGACCCTGGACCGTTTGGCGAGGTCCTAGAAGTGTATCCGTATCCGATACCAGACAATGTATCAACAATACAAGGAAATACCGAAGATGATATTATATTCTCGGTTTACTTATCAATTCCGGTTTTACCCGAGAATCCTGGAATTGAAGGAGTACCTCTAGCTATTATTTTCCATGCTTTCAACAACCCTGACAGAGAATCTTACACTGATTGGATTGATCGTTTAGTTGGCAAGGGAATGGTAGTTGCCTTCATCCAATATCCTACCGACGTAAGACCCGAAGGTGGTGATGACTGGAATGACCATGAGTTTGAAGGGACATCTGACTGGCCGCATCATGTACCAAGATTATATTCTATTTACTCCGCACTTAAACTGTTGAATACAACAATAAGCGATGATACAAGAGGTACAGAGATTGATGATGTACTAGGTAATTTGACCATAATGCCTCAACACCTGTATATTGGAGGCCATAGTTTGGGGGGAGCATATTCACTCAGTGCATTACAGATGGTACAAGAATTCGGTTGGGGTAGTGAAACAATTGTAGTGAATACTGAAATGGCTTCATCAAGACCGGTTCAAAATCTATGGCAACCAAATTTTGACGACTTACCACAAGCTACTATAGTGCATTTAGCTGTTGGAGAAGATGACATGACTGTCGGTCAATGTGATAGCGTTTATCATCAACAATTGTTCGACTTAATTGAGGAAAATAACTCACTGTTAATTTACATCCCTAGCGATAAATATGGATTCCCAAGACTGGTTGCAACTCATTACATTCCTGCGAATGAAGCACACGATACCTTGGCTGACTGGGCTTTTTATCGTCGTGTTGATGCCCAAGCAGACTGGGTTGTTGCCAGAAGTAGAGGCGATTTTAACACAGAGGAATTCGCTTATTTTCATTTGATTGATGGCCCCAATTTACGAGACATGGGTGAATGGTCTGACGGGACGCCAGTATTACAACTACAGCCATACACTAATGCTATAGAAGAGAACAAATTCAGTGATTGTTAGAGGTGATAGGATGACAGAAGAAGTTTCAGAGCGAAAATCTTTGGTTAAACTAATCTCAGGTTCTGCATTAATCGCCTCAATGTGTTGTCTTCCAAGCGTAGTGTTAGTATTATTTGGATTGGCCAGTGTAAGTTCTGCAGCTGCACTCTCAGATACGCTGTATTGGGGAGATGATGGATATGGTTGGTTCAGGCCGTTGATGTTGATTTCTGCTTTGTCTTTTGCTGTGATTGGATTAATTGTTCATTTCCGTAGCAAGGGTATTTGCACACTAGACCAAGCGAAGAGAGAGCGGAGAAAAATTATCAATACATCCTTATTGGTTCTAATAATAAGTTATCTGAGTTATTTATTGTTTAATTATGTCATACTAACAGAAGTTGGCATTCTACTAGATTTACCATGGGAAGAAAGTCGAGAAAGTTACATGTTTTGGAAGTGATTAAGCATTGGAGCGGGTTGTTTTACAACCTATTGACCAATTAGGATCATTACTCATTGCCATCAATGTCTGGCTCAACAATTCATCCTCTTGAATCGCATCATATCCATCCCCTCGGCAAATTGCTACACTAATTTTGAAAGCATTTAGCGAAGAAATATCCAATTGAAAATTTGATTTTCCAATTGAAATATTCTTTGTTTTATTTCCAATTGGAATTTTGATTTTACGTGGATTTAGGTTCATCCCCAATCTAGCTGCTTTTTGCACAGCCTCCTTACTAGTCCACAATTCTAAAGCATGATGTGGATTAGCAAATAAGAATTCTAGTTCCTCACCTTTAGCCATCATATCAAAAACTCCCTCTGAGATCGATAATTTCTGTGGCTCTCCGTCGATGCCGATAGTCCATCCAGATTCAATCAGTGCTACGAATACCCAGCCATTGGAATGGCCTATTGAGATTGATGGGAGTTCTTTCCTAATCCATGTGCCAGGAAGGTAAGCAATACTTGGCGCACGATACTCGTTCCTCCTGACCTCCAAGAGGTTGGCATCAACGCCCCATTCGAACAATGCTTTCTCTAACAGCAGCCTACTGCTTAGATGTTCATCTCTGCGCTTTGTTGTAACGAATTTAGATACTTCGTCACCAATGGCCAACTGTACTTGCGAGAGTTCTAATCTCTCAATAGGTGCCATCCAGCATATTAATTGAGGAGCATCGGGGCCAAAGTCAACTGGGATTTGATGTACTAATTCCATCATATCACCGTTCAAGAATGAACCTTTGTTCATCTGGAACTGGTGCCATGCTCTTTAGCCTCAGACCTTTCATTGCCAGTACAGGAGCGTCTTCATCGCCGACAATTATCACATCGTGGACGGTAACTCCTCCGTCTTCAACAGCCACACGTAAACTTCTCATTCTCAAAATCTCATAACGGTCTGGAACCCTAATGGTGGTTGACCACTCGACACCTATTGGTAATGAAGAGAAACCTTCAGATTCCATTGCCACAAATCCTGCATTTTGGAATCCTGCTTCAAGTAGCATAGGTAAAGCCTCAAGAAGCACCTCGCCACCATTATTTTCCATCTCGAATTGCTCTGTGATGGGTAATTGATTACGCATTAGCGCGATGCCATCAGCACCAGGCATTTGTTCATCACCAACGCCCCTAATAACACCGCCGTGGGATTGGAATCTAGGGCCATGGAAGTAACGTTTGTAGATGAAAGACGGCATTATCACCAAATCTTCTAAACTTGGAGTACCTAATTTTGGCATTTTCTCAATTTCTGAGTGGAGGAATTCTGTCAAATCTTCACTCTTCTCAACCAATCTAACAATTGCTGAGTGATGTTCTCTTTCTCCGAATAATTCACCCTTGGAATTCATCAAGTCAGAAACTAAGGTACACTTTACAAGATGAATTCCTTCGACCGATTCCTCTAAATTTGCAACCACCCTGACTTTCATGTCACCTTTGAGGAGTTTTACCGGCAGGCCAAAACTTACCTTTTCAAATCCTGCTAGACATGCAGACGGTTTCATCAGTAACGAATTTTCGGCAAACATCTCTAGTGCCATTACGCCTGGATGATATGGAACCCCATCAATGGCATGGTCAACTAGGAATGGATGTAGATCGATAGATAGCGTGGTCTCAGTAGTTATGGTTTTACCTTCCTCAAATGAAAGTACTTTATCGATTAAAGGAAATCTAGCCGGGTCGGAAATCACTGCAGTCATTGCTGAAGGCAATCTAAGAGGAGGTTCTCGGAAACTATCGAATCTATCCATAAGACCCAATGAACCACAGCCAAGTACCCTGCGCTTTCCACCGGCAAGTGCTTCATCAACGAAAATTTCCACTCCTGTCTCGACGTCAAGCGTTTCAATTCCCGCAGCAGCAAATACTGCTTCTATTGAACCTCTAGTAGCCATTCCGACATCTTTCCAACCGGTCCATCCGATGGCTACTGCTCGGCATTTGCCACTTGCCGTCAATCTAGCCATTTCAGCATCTAGAACACTATTTGCTGCAGCATAATCTGTTTGGCCACCGTTACCAAACCGTCCTGCAACGCTGGTAAAGCAAGCTGCAAACTTCAATGCCTTTGTCCCTGAAGCCTCCACAGCAGCCATCAGTGAAATCCAACCGTCTAGTTTAACTCTAACTACACGGTCAAAGATATCATAATCCTTGTCTGCAACTAATTTTGAATCTTCCAAACCAGCGCCATGAACTACACCCGTAATCTTCCGTTTAAGCGATTTGCCTAGTTCAACCATGCCTGATTTATCCATGACATCTACAGAATGATACTTTGCTTTGTTCCCTGTTTTCTCGATACGATCTAGCGTGATGTAAACATCTCTGCTTCTGGTAAACTTTTGCCAGTTACGATTCCAATCGACCATTGTAACCTTGCCATCCTCGCTTTCTTGTATCATGGATTCTCTTAGAACCATTTTCCTAGAGTTAAGTTGTTCATCGTCCCAATCAATCCATGTCTGCGTTTCCTCAATGAGTTGTGAACGACCAAGTAAAACAAAGTGAGCATTAGCATCTGTACTTGCTTGTGCAACACCGATTATTGAAGCCGCAGTAACGCCTGAACCACCACCGGATACAAGCCATGTGTCAGCGTTTGTTAGTGGTTCACGAGATGCTTCCAATTCCTCATCAAAAGCAACTAGCGCCCATCTTCTGCCATCTCTATCAATACCGATTTCAACTTCTCCACCGATTTCAAAGATATCCTTGACTATAACTTCAGCAGCATGAGTTGCATCTAACACTATCTCCGGGTGCAAATCTAATGCTCTTGAACGTAAATGGTTCTGTTCAAATGCATATGATTTTGTTACTCCGCTCGCTGAACACTGTATAGAATTGAATAACTCACCAATATTGCCGTGGCGACCATCTAGAGTCGTTACTGAGGCAATGATTCCGTTATCGAGTTGACTCAGTTTCTCATCCAATCCTTTGAGCAGTGAGAACCAACCGTGAGCAGCCAAAGCAATTTGAGATGAAGGGTAGGTATCCTCTTCCCATTCAACACCCGCTAGTTTCAGTGCAGCCAAATGTATAACTCCGCAGACGTTAGATTTGCTTAGTTCATTACTTACCAGTTCCATGTGGTCGATATTTGCTGGGTCTGCTCTCAATACGGTACGAGTTCCCTCTTTTTGCATTGACATATCTCTTATTTCAGATTCGAAGCCAACTCGGATTGCTGCTAAACCACGTTGCTCAAGAATCAAACATATCTCTTCAGCAATACCCCAGCCATCATCTGTTACAACAACCGTACCTGACAATTCTATTTGCTCGTTTGGTCCATCACATTCCTCGATTTCGACTTGCCATCTTCGACAACCCGATTTGCTTGAGGGCTCGATTGGTGATTCTGCAAGTGAACTAACAGGGGCTGCTGCCTCTTGAATTGGCTCCGCGGGCGTGGTCGTTGCAATGACTTGTGGTTTTGGCTGTGATAATTGAGCATCTTGGCCACTCATCTTGACAATATATGCGGTGAAGTGATTGAGAGTAGGATGATCGCTAAGGACAAAATCTTCGTCGACTGGCAAAGAGAATATATCCCTCACTTCAGCCATTATTTCAGCCTGTTTGACTGTATCGATTCCTAATTCACCTTCTAAATCCTGGTCCATTTCAATAAAATCTGCTGGATATCCTGTGTGTTTGACTACAACTTCAATTAATTTCGATTCAATTTCTGTATTACCAGAAATATTAGGCAAGTTTGGTACTGTTGGCTGCGGAGATGAATCTGCAACAATCTCTGGAGTATTTTCAGTGGTAGGGGCAGTCAAAGCGACTGAAACTTCACCAGTAGTCATCCTTTGTATGTAGGCAATCATATGATTGAGAGTTGGATAATCTGATAGCACAAAGTCCTCATCCACTGGAAGACTAAACTTAGCTCTGATGTCAGCCATTATTTCGGCTTGCTTTACTGTATCAATGCCTAATTCCCCTTCTAGGTCTTGGTCCAATTCAATGAAATCTGCTGGATATCCCGTATGCTCAACTACAACATGAATTACAATCTGAACTAGAGTTGAATCATCTATTGGAGAAGCATTGTGCTCATTATTCGATGAAATTTCACTCACAGTATCTGAAATTACTTCTTCGACTATTTCCTTGACAGCAACTACCGGTGTAGCCACTGCCGCTGCAATAGTTTTGACGCCACTGGTCATTTGGTCAATATATCCAATCATATGATTGAGAGTAGGATAATCGGCAAGAACAAAGTCCTCGTCAACTGGTAGATTGAATCTACTGCGAATTTCTGCCATGATTTCTGCTTGTTTTACTGTGTCAATTCCAAGTTCGCCTTCTAAATCTTGGTCCAATTCTACAAAGTCCGCAGGATAACCCGTGTGTTTGACTACAACCTCAATTACTGTGTTGACAACATCTTCTCCAACAGAATCTTGAGTCATTGGAGGCGTTTCTGGAGTTGCTTCTTGGGCAGGAATTTGTATAACTTCTTCTGCCTCAATGCTCTCTTCGATAACAATTTGAGGGGCTGTCTCCGCTTCGCCAACATGATTTTGTCCTTCGTAATTTTCAGTTATCGGCCACAGATCTCCTTGGATTCCGCCATGAAGTTTTTCATTGCCGTCGACATAAGATACCAACTTACCATCTAAAATACGTAAAACAACATCGTTAGAATCTGCAAGACCACAGATCCATTTCATGAATTTGTCACCGTCAATTCTTTCACCATCAATCTTCCATTTACGAACTAATGACAAAGCAATTTGAGAACCGAAACCTGCTCCAAATCTCAAACCGTACTCGAGGTTAGGATAATCGCCACCCTTTGACAGATTCAAATCGCCTAACTCTGGGTCGTTTTCTTTGTGGTTAGCAATTGGTGGAATTCTTCCAGTAAGCATACCATACAGCATGCTGGCATCTTCGATACCCACCGCCATTGGATGTCCTGTGAATCCTTTGGTGTTGGCAATTACCAAATTATCAGCACTATTACCAAAAGTACTACGCAATGCCTTGACTTCGGATTGTGCAGAACCACCTCGTGCGGGAGTGTAAGTTTCATGCGAGAAGAAAACCGTGTTTGGAGCAATTTTATGTCGGTCTATACTCCATTTTGCTTCCATTTCAGCCATAAAGTGGTCAACAGTTTGAGCAACGTGCTCTACATCTAGCCTGGTGCCATGGTATGCTGAGTTGGCAATTTTGGTTCCCAACAATTCGGCAATCGGTTGCACGCCTCTTTCACTGGCTTGTGAATTTCTCTCTATTACGAACGCAGCTGCACCCATTCCAAGAATCAAACCGTTTCGTCTTTTGTCAAATGGTAATGCTGTATCTTCAACCACGTTGTGTGTTGAGGCGGCGCCAGAGGCAGCAAAACCCCCACCAATCCATTCCCACAAATCGTCGCCTGTGACATCATCGGCCGAAATAATGACTACGCGGTCGGCTCGGCCTGTGCTTATCCAATCCTCGGCTACGCCGAAAGCTGCAGTAGCTGAGGCGCATGCAAGATTAACTGTAGTATTGGGTCCTCTAATTCCTGTATATTGAGCAAATTGAGAATGGCCCATATTCAAGGTCTGGAATAAGAATCTACGGTCGAACCGACCTTCGCCATCATCACCGTTGTTTTTGGCATGTTTCATCGCCATTTGTAGTCCAGGGAAACATGAAGCAAACACAATGCCTGTGCGATCTCTTTGAACTTGAGGAACCTGCCAATTAGTAATCAGTCGCAGACCACCTTTGCCAACTTGCTCTACTGGCGTAAGTGGGATTCCTGCATCTCGTAATGCAAGTAAACCTGAGGCAACAGCAAGTTGTGTTGTTATATCCCAAGCCATTACCACCTTTGCATCGATGCCAAATTCTTGCGCAAGGTCGAACGCACCTTTTACCCCTGCCAATTGTGGAATATCGCTAAATTCTGTTGCCCGTTCCATATTTACGGAACCATCTCTACCTTTAATCAGACGAACTATGTTCTTGTCCAACAGACGTTGCTTGTAGGCATCAGTAACTTCTGTTATACATGTTTCACCATTGACTAATCTCTCGAAAACATCATCAGAGAATACTTTCTCCCCACCGGGTAAACCGAGAGAAATTCCGCTGACGACTATGGGGTCGGATGATGGATTTATGGTTGGAGCATGAGTTTGCTCTAGAGATGGTAACACTGTGGAAGTTTGTTTGGTCATGTATGAGTGAGGAGGAGTTCTAATCCATCGGGATAAATCTGCAGCAACCTCTGCTTTACTCACATCGTATTCAGAATCTACCTTACAATCTTTGGCAATCTTGGCCACAACTTGATTGATTTGTGAATCTGAAAGACCAAGTAAGGTTCTAAGATTAACCATGCCGCTACAAAATTTAGCCGGATAACCGGTAATCGGTGCTAAACAATCTCCCACATAATTCGTGATTGCTTCATCCAATGAAACTGAAACTTGAGCGGTTACTTTCACGGTTTCAGCAGGAGTCACTAATACTGGAGCAGGTGATGTGACTACTTTGGTGGCCTGAGTTATTGGTGCAGGATTTACTGCAGAACTCAATGACTCGTGTGCTTCAATTGGGCCTGCTCTGAAAGCCTCAGATAATTCAGCAGATGTGGGGTCTGGCCAGTTCAGGTCTTTACCTGCAAGGTAAATACCAGCTATTGCACCAAGGAACGATGCAATTCCACCCTGTTTTGGATGGTTAGTCATTATTGGAAGATGCGGCTTACCTTCTAATATTTGAGTAGCAAACATGGTCAAAGCACGCTTTGGTCCAACCTCAACAAAGACCCTAGCACCTGATTCATACATCTTTTCCATTTGCGAGGTCCACTCAACAGAAGATGCCATCTGAGGTGCTAACTTTTCTAACACCGCTTCCTTTGAATCCTCTCCTACAGTAGCATAGAATTCTCCATCATAATTCGCAGTAATCGGTATTTGTGGCCAGTTAATCTCCAGTGTTTCTAAGAATCTGCGCAGGGGTTCATTAGCAGGAGCTACGATACGGGAGTGGAATGCATGAGAGGTCGCTAATTGAGTTGTTGAGAATCCTTTTGCTTCAAACGCCCTCATTGCAGCCTTAACTGGCTCACTCTCTCCGGCAATAACAGTCATTTTTGGTGAGTTCTTGTTAGCCGCAATAACGTATCCATCAGTCTCATCTAATACTTTAGCCACTTCTGAATATGGCGCAGTTACACTGGCCATGAGGCCTTTGTCATCAATTTGCACTGAGCCCATTTCTGTGCCCCTTGCTGCTGAGGCGCGCAGCGCTCCATCCATGTTCAAAATCCCCGAGGACATCAAAGCAGCATACTCGCCTAGAGAATGTCCGGCAACCATATCTGGCTTTTGACCATGAGCATTCAGTAGCCTTTCAATTGCTAAATCTGCGGTCAGCATTGCTGGCTGAGTATATTCTGTCTGCTTGAGTTTATGTTCCGACTCAACCAATTCTTCCTTGGTCAAATTACTTCTAAGCACAAAACTGGATAATGTTTCGCCGTCAAGCACATCAACCATAGTTTCATCAGATTTTTCCCAAACTTTCTGGACTGAAGTATATCGCTTAAACAAATCAAAGGTCATACCAACATACTGGCTTCCCTGACCTGGATACATGTGAGCAATTTTGGCACCTGGTGGCAGTATTGGCTCATCAGTAACCATGACGCCTTGGGACTGTAAAAAGCCCCATTTGGCCTTATCATCGATTGCCTTAATTGCTAATGCTACTCGTTTATTGAAATCTTCCCATTTTGTTGCAATTATTGCCATTCTATGTGAATCAGACTTATTGAAATTGGATGACTTGAATAATTCGCTTGAGAGTCTTATGCCACATGGATCTTCATCAAAAGATGGCCCATCAAAGGAAATCTGTTCTAGTTTACTGGAAAGTCCTTTGACGCTATTTGCCGAGAGTAATAACAATCCACCTTCAATAGATTTTAGTTCATCATGAGTCATACTTGGTTTTGCTTTATCATCTAAGATTGAAGCAATGTGACCTAATTTACTTGAAACATCTGTTGCTTTTGCCGACCATTCGCTAATCAGAGAATGGTGATAATCCGGTTCATACGCCTCCAGAGCAATATGAAAATTAGTTCCACCAAAACCAAATGAGGAAATTCCCGCACGCCGTGGATGCTGTCCTGGCTTTTTCCATTCAGTGGCACCTGTAGGAACATAGAATGGAATATTGTTCCAATCAACTGTAGGGTTTGGATTTACAAATCCTGCTGAAGGAGGAATAGTATTGTTGTGAAGTGCGAGTATTGCCTTCATTACGCCGGCAATTCCTGCGGCCGCTTTTAGATGACCTATTTGCGACTTTATTGAACCAACTGCTACATGGTCTCCACCAGATAAACCAGTCCACAAAGTTGACAACGAGGACAATTCAGTTGCATCGCCAACTTTGGTTGATGTACCGTGTGCCTCTACCAGTTCAACAGTAGAGGGGTCATATCCAGCTTGCTGGTAGGCCCTTGCAATCGCTTGAATTTGCCCCCTTTGACTTGGCGCAGTGATGCCTTTGCCGCGGCCATCTGATGAACCGCCAACGCCCCGAATTACTGCGTGAATAGTATCACCATCATCGATTGCATCGGACAGTCTTTTCAGAACTAAAGCGCCAGCACCCTCTCCCATTACGAATCCATTTGCTCGGGCATCAAAGGGTGTTGAATGACTTGGCGACAATGCGCCGATAGCACTGAATTTGGCGAACGTTGCTGGATCCATTGTTCGGTCAGATGCACCTGCGAGCATTAGATCGACTTGCCGATTTTGTAATAACCTACAGGCATCTAAAATCGCCGCCATCGATGAGGCACACGCAGCGTCAGTAGCATAATTTGGACCTTGAAGATTGAGTAAATTAGCAACTCTACCTGATACAACATTGGCTAATTCTCCAGGCATTGTATCTTCATCGATTCTCGGACTATGCTCGACCAGTTCTGCTTGGAAACCGTCGGCATTTGCTTGCGGCAAGCCATGTTTCAATGCTACATTCTTTGTGTGATTAGACCATACCCTAATGTTTGATAGGTTGCGGTTTTCCCCACCTAAAGCATTAGCGAAGATTACCCCGCATTTTGAACGGTCAAAATCTTTTGATTCCCCATCATAACCAGATTGTTCAAGGGCAGCAGCAGAGACTTCAACAGCCCATAATTGGCATGGGTCAATCTGTCCTAGTGTTCCGGGCGGTTGACGCCACCTACGCCAATTGAATTCAAAGCCTTCAACAAATGCACCAATTTTTGAGTAAGTGAAGCCTTCCTCCACATTACCTGGCCCTCCAGTTCTCCAAAAGTCTTCTACTTTACCAGGCCATCTTTTTGCCTCTACATCCTTTATGCTGACTTTACCTTGCTGGATGTTTTGCCAAAATGCGTCAACATCTTTGGCATCTGGCATTAGTGCACCAAGTCCAATGACAGCAATTGGTTCAAACAACTCCTGCTCTAAACCTTCAGCAACTTTCCCGTCTGCCGTTGTAATTTTCAAACAATCACCTCAATTATTCATTATGGTTTCTGGGACCATAGTAATAGAATACCCTGCATCGACATAGATACATTGACCAGTGACTCCGCTAGACAAAGGACTTGCCAACCATAAAGTTGCTCCAGCGACATCCTCTTGGCTCACATTTCTCCTAAGTGGGGCATTCTTTTCGACATGGTCCAGTATGTTATCAAAACCCGGAATTCCTGAAGCTGCTATTGTTCTAATTGGTCCTGACGAAATCGCATTTACTCGGTGACCTTCGGGGCCTAAATGGCAAGCAAGTTCTCTAGTCCAACATTCCAATGCCGCTTTTGCCATAGACATAATCCCGTATGATGGTACGAATCTGTTTGACGCAGCATAGGTAAGAGTAATTGTTGAAGAATTAGGATTTAGATGTGGTAAAGCAAACTTAAGGCATCTTTGTAAGGAATTGGCCGAAATTGTCATGGCCGTATTGATATCTTGATCTTCGACAAATAATATCGGTCTATCAAAACATGTCCGTGGTGCAAATCCTATTGCGTGAATCATAATGTCCGCTTTCTTTCCTGGATTATCTTTGCTAAAGGCATCAAAGAATTCCTTAGTATCTTCATCTGTGGCTACATCTAGTGGATAGAATCCCGCAATTTGCGGCAACTTGTCTTTTAATTGGAAAATTCGGCTTCTGAACCTTTTCTGATAGCCCAAATAAAGGTTGACACCACTCTCTGCCAACATTTTACAAATAGCCCAAGCGATCGAATCTTCACTTGCAACTCCAAAGACAAATGCGGTCTTTCCACTGAGGTTCAACATTGCGTGGCCACCTATACTAAGTGTTGCAGACCACACTCGCTCTTTGACTGTTACCATCAAAAGTGGATAAAAATGTCCAAATATCTATGTTGAAAAATATAGCCAAACGCTATACTAAATCAAAATTCATCCAATAAATCATCAAATTCATCGGTTTCATCGGTTTCTATACCGATATCATCTAAATCATCGAATAAATCATCAAATTCATCTTGTTGAGTTGGAGGTTCTGGCTCGTCCAACTCAATTGCTGGTTCTTGTTCAGCATTCTGCTTTGCATTCTTTTTCTTGATGGAACGAGAAACAACACCCAGCAACAAGAACAGGAGAATTACTCCTCCTGCTATTGCTCCATATAGTATTAGATCATCTTCACCAACTTCACTTATCCCACTGGTTAGTGAACCGGATGACTGGCTAGACTCTACTGATACGGGAATTACGGTTTCGCTTAATGGAGCGCTCTGGTCATTGGTGCTACTTGCCTGGAATCGCATTTCAAAGGTTGAGTCTGAATCAAGATCACTTGGCGCTAATATCTTCATTTGTTTATTTCCTGAACTAGCACCTGGTGCTAAATCTTGAGCAAAAAATTCCGAGCCAATGAAACTGAATCCG
>VMHT01171744.1_pt1 | contig 28298 bp, 37 predicted proteins | sample 4693611 | NCBI WGS metagenome assembly VMHT01 (sample SAMN12280063, study PRJNA550983) | marine metagenome | isolation source: seawater sampled from same location over 5 years 0.02-0.2 micron viral filtrate | place: USA: collected off the coast of southern California halfway between the port... ... | reverse complement strand
CCTTTTATGCCTCTCCCTCCTAAAGAGTACGCTAAGATACTCGAAAACAAGCTAAAAGAGCACGAAGTTGACTGTTGGCTTGTAAATACAGGTTGGGCCGGGGGTCCGTACGGTGTTGGGAGCAGAATGTCGATATCTTTAACTCGAAAAATCATAAATTCCATCAATAATGGAGAATTATCGCAATTTCCAACCAAAGTACATGAATATACTGGACTTTCTATCCCTCAATGTGATATATTGATACCAAATGATGTTTTGCAACCGGAATTGAGTTGGGACTCTCTTTCGGATTACAAAAATAAACTTTCTTCTCTTCAAGAAGAGTTTGAGAAGATACTTTGCCCTAGTTAGTGAGTATGGACACCCTAGTATTGAGTTCAGCGTATCAGCCGATGGCTCAAATACGTTGGCAACGCGCTTTTACGATGTTAGCGTCGGGAAGAGTCGAAGTTGTCGAAGAATATCAAGACCGAATCATCAAAACAGTCGATAAAGTCCTAAAAGTCCCCGCAATCATCCGATTTGTTGGCGGAGTCATCAAAAGATGGGACCTGTCGACCAAAATACGCTTCACACGCACAAATGTGTTCCTCAGAGACAAGGGAAAGTGCCAATATTGCAATATTACACTGAATAAGATGAACTTTACCCTCGATCATGTTGTTCCAGTCTCAAAAGGGGGAAAAAAGAGTTGGGACAACATTGTGGCCTCGTGCGGACCTTGCAATCAACGAAAAAGGAACAAAAAACCTCAAGATGTCGGAATGAAACTCATTTCAACTCCAAAAGTCCCCAAATACCTCTCTCCACTAAGAGTTGAAGCGAATGCGATACCCGCTGCTTGGAAACACTACTTTAAAAAGTAATTTTTGTACATTTCTCAACTATTTATAGCAATATGACCCTCACATGCAAAATCCAAACAGTTATTTGCTTTTTAGTCGTTATTTTGTCGATCACGATGTGTACTGTTAGTTATGAGGGCAAAAAGAGCAAAACTACGGAATGTTCGTTGATGCCGGGGGAATGTACGGTAAAAACCGATGAAAATTGAGTTAGACCTTAAAACACTGATCACTCTGGGCGGAATTATCGCAATGTTGAGTGGATTCGTCTATACGACGAGTCTTCGACTCGAAATGGTGGAAAGTCGACTTGAAAGAGTCGAAGATGAGCAAACAACGTTGAAAAAGAGGAATTCTCACTCAAGAAAGGGGAAAAAGACGTCGAAGGAAGCCGCAAAGTGAAAATAACACCTGAATACCTCCAACAGATCATTCAAGAAGAGACAAACATCCTTTTGTTCGAAAAAAGGCTTGGACGAGAGCTTACAACGGAAGAAATTGAGAGACTTCGTGAACTTCGTGGGATCCGGAGCAGTTCCGAGAAAAGTGCGGAGAAAGCTTGGGAAAAAGAACTTGAGAAGATTAGAGCAGGAGAAAGCGACGAGGAGCGCGAAGCGGCAGATGCTCGACAAGCACAGTATGCTCGGGCACTAGCTATTCAACAAGCACAGCTTGATATACCAATCGATCGAACCCCCGGGGGACGGAAATCGCCACAGGCTGCTGCCGACCCTCCGAAGGAACTGGCTCAACAGGCTCAACAGGAGGCGGAAGCGGAAGATCTTCAAACAATTGTAGATCAACAGCATGAAAAGGGAAAAGAGGACAAATTGTTGGGGCAGGTCATGAGTCTAATTGGCGACTCTCGCAAGCTCGCCAGCGACGCCGCGTATAAGATCGAGGACTTGGCCGACGCTGCAGCGGGGATCCGCGCGAAAAGTAAGGATGACCCGGTTAGGAATCACAAAGATTACGGGAAGCTCCTCGGCATACCGAAATATCAGGTCTGGGCGCAGGAATTCGAGAAAATAGGTGGGGAAGGTGAGAAATGGATACCCCAGTGGGAGCAGGGTTGGCACGATTACGACCCCAAAATGAGCGAGAAAGAACTTCGTGACCATATAGACCTTTATATGAAAAAAGCGTACAGGGCTGAGATTTTTCTAAAGCAGATGAGACAGGGAGACCTCAAAGAACTCCTCGTCCCTCTAATAACACAAGTACTAAAGGAAAACACAAAATGAAATTAACAAAAGAACAGCTTAAGCAGATTATCAAGGAGGAGCTAGCTGGGCTCTCCGAAGCGCTCCCTTACGATGACCCTTTGGTTCATAGGACTCGTATCAGCAGCGCCGCTGATGCCCTTTCTCGACTGACGGGAGTATTAGAAACCGATGCTGTTGAGGGTGCCTTGAGCGATAAGGACCGTGATATATTGCGCGAGATTAGAATGTGGGTTGAAAAGTTAGCAAAACAAGAGGTAGAAGAGGTAGAAGAGGTAGAAGACGTAGAAGGTGTAGAAGGTGTAGAAGATACAGGAGATACAGAAGAGGTTGAGGCGTGGAAATTACCGGCTCCGCGGCTCAACAAAGATGGGTTTCCGCTATCTCGGAGCGAACGCGGCGCCGAGGAGCGTCGGCGTAAGCGGAACAAATGGCGAGAACAAAACCAATGAACAAACACAACAAAGGAACTCAAACAATGAAAATTACAAAACAAGTACTTAAGAAGATGATCAAAGAAGAACTGGGAGCGTTATCGGAAACAACACGACCGAGCGCAGGGGATGTAGCCGCTGCGATCCGGCCGGCAGGCGCCACCGTCGCTCACTATGCGACGGACAATAAGGAAGAGAAAAAAGCCCCCGCCAGGGTAGATTCCCAAGAAGGAGAAGAGAAAAGCGTCGCCGACGGGGATAAGATTGATACCCTGAGAGATGCAAACAAAGCTTTGAAGAGGGCGTTTGAGAGGATCAACACCCGACCCGAGATCATCCGAACTCTGGTCGATGTGCTCATGGATATGGAGAATGCAGCAGAGAAGGACACCGTCGCTGCGCTCAAGTTGGTCCTCAGAGATTTATTAAAAACATGAAACTAACAAAACAACGACTTAAACGAATCATCCAAGAAGAACTCCTAAGTGAACTGAGTCCTCCTGCGTATATCCCCTCCGAAGACGAAGGTGACATGCACTTAGGCGACGATCACGAGCATTCAACGGATGAATACCACGATCTTATGAGAAGAGTCGAAGAACTTGTCGAAGCGTGGACTCCTCCCACTGATAATGAAGCCGCACTGCAATACAAACAAGATCTGGCCGATCTTGTTACTGATTTTGGTTGCGGTTGCAAAGAGATGGGAGGCGAACTGGCAGGTAGCACACAGCACCAAACAGTTCCCGCTCTCCCAACATCAGATTCAGAACCCATGCAGCCACCTTTGGCAGGATCCATGTACTAAGGATTATGTGTTTAATATGTGTAGAAATAGAAAAGGAGAAGCTCACGTTTAGAGAGGCTTGGTCTAACTTCAAAGAGATGAAGGAAGAGATGCCTGAGGAACACCAGAAAGAGGTGAAGCAGTTAATCATTGATAAAATGGTCGAGGAAAAGAAAAAAGAGTTCAACTTCGATGAAGATTGATGATAAAATAAATATAAGATTGATAATCATGTCTATATTTCTGGCCCTCGTAGCTTATTCATTCGCAACAGGCTGTGCCATGCCCCAGGACTGCAGCAAGTATTCAACCATAGACGTAAGAATGTGTAAGTGTATTAGAGATAACGGTGACTATAAGAGAGCGAAGAAGTGCAGCGAAGTGGCGAACAGAATATACAGAGAGAAAGCCAGAAAACAGTGTTATCGCACGTGCTATGATATGATTGACTGTGAGAGATGTTTAGACATATGAAACTCCTACTTGAAAATTGTAGATGGGACATATAAATGTTAGAATATATTAAGTATCAACAAAAACAGTTGGAAAAGAAAAGGCGCCGCGCTGCTGAAGTAGAAGCTATAAAAGAAGCTAAAAAAGAAGCGGAAATGGAAGCCGAAGCTCGCATGCAAGAAGAGTCCGCCGCACGTAAAAAACTTCTTCTAGAGCAGGAGGAAGCCGAACGTCTTCGTCAGAAGCAGACTCAAAGAAAAGAAAAACTAACAGAACAAAAATGGAGTAAACAGCTTGACACTTTGTTAGCCCAGGTGGACCTGCACCGTCGCGAGGATGATGAACTTGAAGAAATAAGGGTTATAATCCAAAATCGTGAACCATCTCTTCAAGAATTTAATTGGGCTAGTTGGTTATTAGCCGATCCCCTTAATCAAGAACTGGCTGCTTTAGATTTCGAACGGGCGATGGAAATGTTTAAGCGCGATAATCTGATGGCAAAACTGCGTAAGAGAACGGGTGGCCACGTTCGTAAGAACGCTCCCAATTATGCCTTAGCATTCACCGGTGATACTGCTGCATCAGCAACCGAAAATTACGTAACAACTGACTTTAATCCTGATGACTACGATCTTAATTTAGGATTTACTGTTTCTTACTGGGTTAGACCAGATGAAGTAGGCACTCACATGTTTGCATTTGGTAGAAAATATTCTAATAGTGAACGATTTACATTTGGTATTGATAACAAAGCTAGAATGTATGTTGGGGCTGGTAATGTGAAAATGACATGTACATGGGACACCAATTGTGACGATAATGCCTCTGGTCTACCGGCAGCGCAACTATTCCCTTCACTATTTGATGACGGAGACTTAAAAACAGGTAATTGGCTTCATTTTGCAGTAACATATGCAGACCGAGAAAGTACATCTGAAGGCGGCGTAGCTCGTAAAACATATTTAAATGGTGAACTCATTCAGCAAGCCAATTTAAATTGGAGCAGCACGGGTGGAGTAATGGATGGTGGTCTATATTTTGGTGGCAGGTCTTTAAGAGGTTCAGGAACGTCAACTTCATATAACAATGGATGGGCTTGTGCTGTTAGCCAAGTAGCTATTTTTGATACAGCAAAAGACGCTAATTGGGTTACAAGCGTATATAACGCCGATAGGAATAAATTAGACTTATCGGGCCAAAGTGGTCTTGTCGGATATTGGAAATTTGACAAAGGCGGCGGGACTATTGTTACAGACTATTCAGGAAATGGTAATCATGGAACTTTTGCTCCCATTTCTGGAGATACAACAGCTTATCCAACTTGGGAAAAGGTTTAAATGAAGCTCATACTTGAAAATTGGCGAGAGTTTTTAATAGAAGAGATCTTTCACGTTAGGATAGAGGAGCTAATCGCGACAGAAGAATTGGGACATGGCAAAGACCACGATTGTCCGAGTGAAGAATGCGAGAGACAAATTGAGATCAAATTACAGCAAATCCAAAGTGGGGATTTTGAACCCATAAGTGTTTGCAACCAAAAGCCCGTTGTGACGGCCAAACTTCAGGGACAAGGGGATTATGAATCTCCTCTAAAAAGCGGACAAGGTGAACCATTTTGGTACGTGGTCGACGGACATCACAGGCTGGAAGCGGCAAAGAAATTGGGCATGGAGAAAGTTCCCGTAAGGAGAGTACAGATATGAAACTCCTCCTTGAAAATTGGCGACAATACCTAGATGACGAGGAGAACGAGGAGGGTGACTGCAAGTCCTCGGAAATTGAAGACTTGGCAACTTGGGCTCACGATGGACAAGAGCGAAGGGATGGTACACCCTATATAACTCATCCTGAGGGCGTAGCAAAATTCGCAGAAGAGTTTGGCTATTCAGACATTATTCAAGACGCCGCATGGCTCCACGATGCTGTGGAGGACTTCCAAGGTTCAGAAGAAGACATAAAAGAATTAATAGAGGCAGTTTGTCCAGAGGCGCTCCCCATTGTTCTTGAGTTAACACATGACCCAAGTATAATGTATACTGATTATGTGCTCTCCTTATCAGATGAAGCTCGTGTAGTTAAGCTGTTAGATATTCTTTATAACTCTCAGGATCTCACCCCAGAAGTTAAACAGTTTAAGAAGTATCACAATGCTTTGTTGAGTCTGGGCGGTAAACCGGAGGGCATCAACGACAGCCATTGGGGGGCACTTGAGTCCATATATGGAGATCTCAAATGAAACTACTACTTGAAAATTGGAAAGAATTTCTAGCTGAGGAGAATGATGAACTCTCCGAAATGGCTACGGCTTGGAAAGAACGTGGCTTAGCAGGTCCCTACAAATTAGAGTCTGGCGAGATGGGTTCAACCCTCGACGCATTAAAACAGTATGTAACACCAGACAATGAGAAACCAACTCACTTCATTCACTTTGGCGGAGTAGGTCATCGCGATGCAAAGATAGGCGACTTAGACCGTGGCCCTCAATTCAAGTTCGGTATCAACCCTCGCTCAACTTACAATACCCCTACTGGCATCTATGCCTTCCCTCTCAGCGACGAGATCTTTAGACAACTTGAGAATGGTGATTTGCCATTCGCACAAGATGAACCGTTCATCATGTTGTTCAAACCAAAAGAAACTTTGCCGATAATCTACACTTCCGAAGATATCCCCGACGACGAGTATCGAGAGTACATTGAAAAACTCTTCAGTCAAGAAATGATTGATGCAGAATATAAGGGGCGAATGAAAACCGCAAAGGTCGCCCGAGGTCTGGGCTGGGAAGAGGTGGATGTAAAGGACTCTCTTGAATTCCTTGAGAAAGGAAAAAAGGAGATAGAAGAATTAAGCACGAAGGGGACCTGGGCCACGAAGTCGCGAAATTCAGTATCAAGGTGGGAGAAGTTAGCAAAGATACCCCAACAGTTCTTTGGAAAGATAGTCAACAGAGCTATTGAAATCTATGCGAATAAAGCGTATGGTGCCAGCGGTCTGCCCCCGGCGTTCAAGATACCACCATATTATCAAAAGGCAGGAATCACAGACAAAGAAATTAATATACAACATCTGCGAAACGTATTCGATAACTCCAAACGCCCGGAAGAGGAGGCGGAATCGATGTCACAGTCGAAGGGTTGGAGGCCGAGGACCATCGAGGCGATGATGTATGATCGTGCAGGCGCAATACTCATACAGGATATCGTCGGACCATTGTATAGAGATGGCGAACCCAATTGGGAGGAGGCTGCCAGAAATTATGTACAAGAACTCAAACTTGTAAAGAACCCCAAATATAACCGCACTCATCACAGTAACATAAACTTCCAAGAAGAGGGCGAAAGTGACGAGGATTATTATCTGCGTCTGATAGACCAATTCCAGGATTTTCTCACCAGCGCTGTCACAGGAGATATCGCCTTTTCATTTATTGAGGCGACAGAAGAGATAATGGAGAAGGAGAAGAAGGAAGATGAGTTTGGTCTTTACACTCCACCACTTGGCGACGAATGGCACCCTCGTGATCTAGCATTCGTTCGCGATTCAGAAGCCTCCGCTAAATCATATGTTGCTGATTCAATGAACGGCAAATTCATTGAGACCAACTCAGGCTATCTCTGGAACCTAGCGAGACAGGCCGCGGGCGGGTCGTCGATGACGGGAGGTGACCCAGTTCGGTGGAATGTCCTCCTAAGGAAACTTGGAATTGGCGGCATCGTAGATGACCGAGGAACGGGACACATTCATTCGGCAGAACCAGAGCAAGCAGTATTCTTTGCAAAGGCTGATCCTGAGAAGAATGTGGAACTGATTAAGGTATTTCCGAACACTCATACGAAGAAGAAGATCAAGAGGCGTAGAATGACGGGAGTCACTCAAGATCTCCGGAACATTATTAAACTCATATCATCAGAGATTCATCCTCAGCAAAACTTCAGGATTAGTAAAGACTTAGTTGATGGTGTTGTACAACACATCACGAACTTCTACGATGACGCTTTCTTTAACTTTGATGGTCCCACTACCGAGTCTTCCACTCTGGAAGCACTTAGAGAATTGAAGAATGTCGGATACAGAATTATGCATGACTACTTCGTTCGTTATTATGCCGAGGGTTCATTCAAAGAAATTAACCTCATAGCAGATGAGATTCTTGAAAAGGGTGAGGAAGTTGACTCCGCTCGATGGAAGTATGGCGCTCGTCAAGAAGTCAACACCGCCCTGGGCATGGCTGAGAGCCAACTCAACTACTATCGGCACAGTCTCACAACAAGCGATCAGATTGTGAACAAGATAATGGACGAGGATAAAGGCGCAGCAAAGATTAGGAGCATGATTGTTCAAAAGTTTGAAAAAATAGACGACATTGTGCAAGACTTCAAAGAGATTGCGACTGATTCACTCGAATCCTCCATAAAGAATCCTGGCGAAGATGAAGATAGACCCTCAACGTGGAAAGACGTTGAGCAAGGACCAGGGACGGAGTGGGAGTCCAAGATGGCGGATCTATTTGAAGATACGGGGAAGAAGAAAACGAAAAGCCCAAACTATTTAGGTAGGAAGTGGGATTGGATCGTAGAATGAAACTAATACTTGAAAATTGGCGAGGGTATTTGAGGGAGGAGGAAGAACCCCCAAGACAACCTGGGAGACTCGCCAAATCCCTCGGAGATATAGGTACTTTTATTAGTAAGAATTGGGATCAGATGGACGATGCTCTTAGAAAAGATTACTGTGAAAAAAAGTTCCCTGAAGCCACCGGCGAGGAGGGGGATATCCAAACATTTGGACAGTTAGTCGCATTACTTAATTGTACAGTGGAATACTCCAACAGGAAAAAGGTGCTTACACGACTTACCAATTATATTCCTACAATTGCAGCCGCAAGGGCGATCTTCAACGCCTCAAGTACCGTGAATGATTTCATTTTAAAGATGTATCAAGTTCCAGATAACGAAAGACCTGTAGGTAACTTAGGCAAGTTGGATATGGATGACGCCGTTGCAGCGATAGTGGACGACAAGATAGAAGCGCTTTTCGTTAAAGACTTAATTAACCTAATAAACACCGAGGAAAACCTAACTGATCCAATTCCAGATAATTGGGATATTACCGACGCCTTGAAGTTATTTCTTGCACAGAAATATGATGCACGTACTATTACTGGATACGGAGAAGAAGGATAACAATGAAACTCCTATTTGAAAATTGGCGAAAGCTCCTAAAAGAAAGCAGCTTTAGAGACAGCATCACAAAACTACGAGTCTTCGATTTTGATGAGACGCTAGCGACGACGTCGCAACGTCCGGTGGTTAGGAACGAAGACGGCGAGGTCGTATACACAATAGAAGACCAAGCGGCGTTAGACGAGTTTGAAAGCATCAGCGAAGACGATCGTCATGGTCAGTATATAGACTACGAAGGCTTTGGTACCGTCGAAGGCGCTGTCGAAATACCGGGGATGACACGTATCCTTCAGGGGCTAGTTGAAAGTTCGGAGTCGGACGATGAACCTCAACGGATCAACTTAGTATTGACGGCCCGAAGCCAATTGGCTGAAAACGGCATTAGGGATTTTTTGCACGCTGTAGGGATCCCTCATGAGAACGTGTGGGTCCAGGGCGTAGCGCCGATGGGCGCTGAGGGCAAGAGAGCAGCCATACAGACCATTTTGGACGAACACCCTAACATCACCGAGGTGCTGTTTTTCGATGACTCAGAGAAGAACCTAGGAGCCGTTATGTCTCTTAACGATGATTATCCGGATCGCAACATTGACTTCGACGTAAGAAAGGTGACAGTTGATGAGGAGGGTCGTGTAAAAACCCAGAAATACTCTGATCTCACCCTTAATGAACAGACGGAACCAGCCCAAAGAAGGTACCGAGTACAAAGAAGAAAAGCGAAAAACCGATTACTCGATCGAGGCGCTAACAAGTACAAACCAAAGAAGTGGTCATGGAGAAAGCGTGGCACAACAATTAGTGCTCCTCCAGGAGTTGCTGAGAGTGTTGAAGAATCTGCTGAATTAAATGAGAATCAGGAGTCTGATAATAACGGTGTTGTCGTTGCCATCTTCGGCCCATCTGGTGGGGGCAAGTCCACAGCCAAGAGCGAGTTTATCAAGAGAGGGTTTAAAGAGATCAAATCCTTTGCCACTCGCAAACCACGTGGTATTGAAGGCGAAGACAAGGAATATGATTTCACAACACGTGAAGAATTTATGAGTCAACTAGCCGGCGGGAAACTCATTAACGTCAACGAGTATGATGCTAATAGCCAACTGTACGGGACCAAGAAGGAACTCCTCGAAAGCGACGATAATCTCGTGATGCTAACTGACATCACCAATGTTGAGAGTGGCGATCTTCAAGAACATGTTAAGGATCTTAAAAAAGAGATCATATTCGTATATGCTCAAGCTCCTGACTTGGCTACACTTAGCGAGCGGCACCGAAATCGACGCAATAGCCAAGAGTATACCGAAGAGCAATATCGCAACAGAATGCTTCACGCTGTCAAAGAGGCTAGTGATATGGACGTACAAGTCCCTCTGTTGCAGAACAAGTACCCTATTTACTGGTGGAGTTCCGATCCTCTACATGAGGAAACTGATCATGTTTCAGAAACGCTCAAAATGCTGCAGCCGGGTAAAAATAAAAAATGATTGATTTCGATAAAAGATGGGGCAAATACCTGAATGAGGTAACAATTTTCGAACCCGATCCAATTAGTTTGCCCTCTTTTGAAGTGAGGGACATCCTAAACCCAGCAATATGGGGAGAGGACGGCCAACTACAACCAGAGACACAAGAGAAATTATTAAAAATTGCAAGTGATTTCATTGAAGACGCAGAACTTGGTATTGCAGTTGTCGATATAATCCTGACCGGCTCAAACGCTAACTACAACTGGACCAAGTTCTCAGACATTGACCTCCACATCGTTTTAGACTTCAAAGATATCGACCCCAATACCGAGTTGGTTAAGGAGATGCTTACACAGCGCCGAATCAACTGGAACTTAACACATGATATCATGATTTATGATCACGAGGTAGAGATATACCTACAAGATGTCAGCGAACATCACGTATCCTCAGGCATCTATTCAGTCTTAGGAGATCGTTGGGTGGTTCAGCCCACTCTAGATAAGCCACGCGTGGAAATGGAACCAGTTGAAATAAAGGCCAACGGATTTGTTGAGAAAATCAATAACGTTGAAAAGCTCTTTCAAGAAGAACGTCACTATGAGGCTTATGATTTTGCTAAGCGCCTCAAGAAGAAGATCAAGAAGATGAGACAATCAGGCTTAGAGAAAGCTGGAGTTTACTCCACAGAGAATTTAGCTTTTAAGTATTTGAGAAATACGAACTATTTACAGAAGTTGCATGATTTTTATAACATGGCATACGATCGCATGTTGAGCATAGAAGATTAGGGATATGAGAGTTACAATCAAAGAGTTGAGACGCATCATTAAAGAAGAATATGCTAAGGTTCTTGAGGAAGCCGAAATCTCTGCTCAGCCGGCTGAACGAGATACCGGAGATGCCCTCGGCGCCATATCTAGCCTCTTAAATCCTGAACAACGTAATCACTTAGCTAGCATATTTGATCATACAATGGGCACAGTAAAAACAATAATGGGGGAGCTTAAGCCCGTTTCCGGGAAGAAGCCCAATGACCTGCCCGGTTGGCCGCCGGTAAACTCAAAACAATGGGAGAGCCAAATGGAGCAACTCATCACAGACGCCCGGGCACTTTATGATAATAATGCAAGTTTGTCCTCGGCTCTAGATACTCTAAGTAAGAGATTTGAAGAATTCCAGAATTTGATCGATCCTGACAGAAATGAGCATGCAGAACTACAGAAACAGCTCAAAAAATTCCAAGCCCAAAACATTCCGTTAGATGATAAAAGAGTGCAGGCTTTGCTAGCCAAACTATCGCAATAAACCCCTTAACTTCCCCCACACATATGTCATAATATAGATAGCTTTCAAAGGAGCAGCTATGATCGCAGATGTGGTTGTTGATCTTCAATATGGAGATTGTGGTAAGGGAAAGGTGACTCACGCCTTATGCAAAGATGGGGACTATACACACGTAATCAGATACAACGGAGGATGCAATGCGGGGCACACTATCTACCACGATGGTAGAAAGGTTATTACTCATCATATTCCTGCCGGTGTGTTTTTTGGCATTAAGTCCATTATTGGTCCTGGCTGCGTTATTGAACCTAATCAGTTTTTTAGTGAAATTAAGCAACTGGAAGAAATTGGCATCAATGCCAGAGATTTGGTTTTTGTCGCTAAGAATACGCATGTTATCACTAAAGAACATCTTCGTGAAGACCAAGCTGACAGTGCAATTGGTACCACGAAACGCGGAAACGGGCCTGCCTATCGTGCCAAATATGGAAGAACGGGTCAGCGCGCTGAAGAAGTCGCATCACTAAAAGATTTCATAATCGACATTTACGAGGAGTTACATAGTAATGAAGAAGAAGTTAAGATCCTTTTTGAGGGAGCACAAGGCTTTGGACTCGATATTGACTGGGGTGATTACCCTTATGTTACTTCCTCTCATTGTACTACAGCTTCTGCACTCCTTAATAGCGTCCCGCCGCAAGCCATAAGAAATATATTTGGAGTCGCCAAAGTATACGAAACTTATGTGGGCGCCAAAACGTTCCAACCCGGGGATACGATTTTTGATGCTATTCGCGATGCTGGCGAAGAATATGGTGCCACAACTGGTCGGCCCCGCCAATGTAATTGGATGAGTTGGGATTTACTTAAAAAGGCTATCAACATCAATGGAGTCACCGATCTCATTGTTAATAAAGTTGATGTTCTGGAAAAGATTGGGAGATGGGAGTTGCTGTATGAAGACAAACCCGTTCGTTTTGCAACGGGCACAGCCATGAAGGATTGGCTAATGATTTTTAGCAAGATGCTACCCACGATAAACAATGTCACCTTTTCGGGGAAAAAGGATGGTATTTGAACTATTTAAGGTGTAATCTTGCAACTATAGAAGGATTTTACATCTTAAATGAGCGTTTTAAACAATACAGACAACAACCTCGATGAATTCATTGCGATTGTTGAAAAGTTCCTACCATTCGCAAAAGAGCAACTTGAAATAAATGAGATGCCCTCGATCGAACTTATAAGCGACTCACAGAATGCTGTTGATTTACTTGGCAAAACCGCCTATTACGATCCCTCCGCACAAAAGGTCGTTGTCTACGCAGACAATCGACACGCCAAAGATATGCTTCGCTCGATTTCTCATGAGTTAGTACACCACGCTCAGAATCAAAGCGGCATGTTTGAGGGACAGCTAATGATGGGGGATGATTACGCACAAACCAACCCACACCTCCGTGAAATGGAGGAGGATGCAAACTTGCGCGGGTGTATGTGTGTTAGAGACTTTGTAGATCAAAAAATCCATCTAGAAGAAACCAATTCAAAAAGGAGAGTTAATTCGATGAAGATCACTGAAAAAGAACTAAGGGCAACCGTTAGGAACCTTATTAAAGAGAATATGGGAATGGGAGGAGACGAGGAACCCAGGCCCCCTTACAGCCGAGACTCAGGGCCAGCGTCCCAAGGCGCGCCCACAGATGACGAGCTTCTGCGGTATTTAGCGGAGAAAGGATTAGAGTCCCTTACTCGATACGGACTCGGTCAACGCTCAGAAGAAACTGCTCCTGCGGAGGAAGAAGCCCCGCCGCCAGACATCGCTGCTGATCTCGAAGCTGATCAGCCGGCAGAAGAGTCCGACGAAGCTTTGGAAGAAGAAGTTGTTGAAGTAAGTGACGAGATCCTCCAAGAAGCCAGACGTCGTCGTGCCAGGCGTGCTGCCCGTCGTGCTGCTCGTAAGGCTGCTACTGCCCCTGCTCCAAAGGCTGAGCCTGTGAAGGCTGCTCCTCCCGCCAAGAAGAAAGAAGAACCCAAGAAGGAAGTTATCGCTAAGAAAGCTCCTGCAAAGGAGAAGAAGGCTGTCAAAGAGTGGTACGGTGAAGAACTATTTGGTAAGCTTTTGAAAGAGGCAATCAAGTAGCATCGATGGCTGAGGATATAAGCGAAGGCTACATTATTCAGAATATGTCAGGCTCTAATGAGCAGCACACTGATCATAATGGAGTACCGCTTACTCTGTCAACATCGGAAGGTGCGCCCCTTGTACGATTGGATATAAGGGGTCCCATTAATCTACGTGGACGACCAGTAGACGAAGCATACAAGATTACAGTAGGATAACTAATTGTGAAAATTAACTTTAACGACATGACACGCCGGTTTCTGATGAATGAGGGAAAGGATGAAAACATCATGACCTACATTCAGTCCATTATGGAGACTCTCGACAATCTTACTCCTCGTACAAAGACGGACTTCTACCGTCTTGACGTCGCTAAGAAGCATATTCGAGAAATCCGTAAGGCGTCCCGTAGATTAAATGAGCGCATCAACAAACTAGAAGAACAAGTCAAGGTTCTGGAAGAAGGGAGCGACTAGCGTGGGCGGCAAAGGCGGCCACATGTTGCACCCCTACGAGGATCCTGAAATTGCTTTTCAGAGCCTCGAAGACCTTTTTGAACATGTTGCCCTCAACGGACTCGAAGGCACCATCAAACGAGATGGACAAAACTTAGTAGTTTCATATTCCCTCGCAAGAGAACAAGCAGTTGCTATACGTAACGATGATCATGTATTTGTTAAGGGCATGGGCCTCGACGGCGAAGGTCCTACTGAGAACTTTGCAGATTATTTGGCCCATAGCCAAAAAGGTTGGAAGCGCTTACGAGATGGGGGCAACAGGAATAAGAAAGCCACCCCTCCACATATCGTAAAAGCATTCTCTAAAGCACTAGAAGAACTAGAGCTTGTCGCACGATCACTCCCTCAAAAAACAGCATTGGAGTTATTTGGTGAGGACGCAGACATCTTTTACAATGCAGAGGTAATGAGTCCAATCAGTCGTAACGCAATTGAATACGATGTTGATACTCTGAGTATCCACCGTATCCTGCATCACCTATACAATGAAGAAAAGAGAGAACTAGACACGCTGGGTGCGGCTGACTCAAACGTACGTGCTGACGCACTCAACAAAGCACTAGAGGATTATTATCGTAATACTGACACCACATATGATCCCAGAGATCCTAAATTAACTCCTGGTGTATCTGTAGGCGCTATGGAGCACCTAGCTGAGTTGGCTGACGCTGGTGTTGCCGAGGCTGCCATCAGTGATTTACGACAATACTACACATCATATGGTATGAGTGCTAGTGATACTCTAGGACGACTAGTCTTTAAGGTCTTCCGGGATGCCGTCGACCAATTGCCTAGTATCGGGCCCGACGCTCAAAAGAAGTTAGTTACACGGATGTTCCAAGAGGTTTATACCAAAGATGTATATTCTGAAATTGATAATGAAGAAAGTGTTTGGCATGACTTTGGACCTAGAACGAGCCGTCTAACTGAGGGTAAGATCCACATAAAAGAGATTCTAAAGTTGAGTCTAGACCAAAAACCTATGACCCTCAAGGCAATTGGCGATCTAAAAGATGAAGCCAAGCCCCTCCATCTTCAAGCTATAACTCCTTTAGTTAATATCTTGTTTGAGTTTTCCTCGCATGCTCTTGGCGCACTCAGGGACTTATACGTATTAAACAGAGATGCTGAAATTGAGCGTACACGGGATGATGTTCTTAAGACGATTGCCAATTTGGCCAAATCACTTGACCCTATTAACTCTTCTGACGCAAAAGCCGAAGAGAAGTGGAAGAAATTTCTTCTACAAAGAGACAAGTTCGAAGCTCTCGAAGACAAAATCAGTGAAGCCGAGGGATTCGTGTTTCAGTGGCCACCTGGAAGTGACAACACCTACAAATTTACAGGACTCTTTGCTCCAATCAACCAGTTGTTAGGTATGGATCCTTCGAGATGGGAACAGGCAGAGCCGGTTACTGAAGCTGTCGAAGTGCCTGAGCCATTAGCAGACAATGAGCAAGTTCCTACCGTGGGTCCACGTATCGTATTGTTTCCCGGCTCCTTTAAACCTCCCCACCGTGGCCATTTAAGCATCGTCAAGAGAATGCTCCCTGAGAACGATGAAGTGCGTATTTTCGTATCAGACCCCAAAAAGAGTGTACGTACCGTCGGCGCCAGTAAGAAGCTATCTGCCTCTGATGTTATTAGTTTATGGGAACAATATGTATCTGGTCTGAACGGTACTGTAATGGTTGGTCCTGGTGCTGTCAAAGAGTCACACGATTTCATTACCACTCCTGCAGAGTCCGGAGGTGCGCCCACTGGCGCCACCATAGTGTTGGCTTGCGGCGAGAAGGGATCCGACCTAGAACGGTTTAACAGTTTTAAAGATGCTGCACGTAGCGACTTGACTGTAGTTAGCGAAGCATGCCCCACCTCAGATAAGCATGAGCCGGCATATATGGAACAACTTAAGAAAAACGATCGGATTAAAGAGGGAATGCCGAGCGTGATAGCAAACAAAAGCAAGGGTCCGGAAGACCCAACAAGACCAGCAAAATGGGAATCTGCTGCAAAAGATTTCCATGCTAGCGATTTTAGGTATTTACTAGGATTGGTAGTTGATGAGGGTAATGAGGCTGCATTCGAAATGGTCAAGGATTTTGTACCTGAGGGGGTTGATGTAAGCAGTATAATAGAGATGCTGGATGATGTTAAGGCTCCAATTGCAGAAATTAAAAAAAAACTTTCTATGGATTACCTGTTTTCGTTGGTTGATGAGGTATTGGAAGAGATCTCCTCCTCCGGAGGGGGTGGATTTGGAGGTTATGCTGGTCCTGTTGGTCCTTCAAGAAAAAGAAGCAAGAAGAAAAAAAAGAAGAAAAAAACAAGCAAGCCGCGTAAAACGGAAGTCAACGAAACTTCCGAAGAAGAACTGGACGAGGGGGTTCTTGACAAGCTGCGCCAAGCGGCTCGCGCTGTTGGGGACTATGCCCACAAAAGCGCTTCCGAGTCGACGTGGGATCAACAGGCTCAGTTGATGAGGATAGCGCCGGCGAACGCTGGCGACTGGAGGAAGCTTCGCGACACAGATAAGGCGTTGATGGCACGCATGCTAATAGCTCTGGATGCCGAGACGTGCCACCCTGGGCAACAAAAAAAAGGACAAGAAGATGTCTGCACGCCCACCCAGGACGAGGTGGCCAAGACGATCAAAGTTCTAGACAACCTACCGCAGCCCGGGCAAAAAGATGTGACCGATACCGTACACGACTTTTCCGGGCCGGTGGTGATCGATCCATGGGCGCCCACCCGGGCGAAGATGCAGCAGATTCTCCGATATCTTGACAATGAGAAAAAGGAACCCTTTAAGATAGGGCACACGCTTTATAAAAGAGACACAAAGAAAAAAAGAAGTTAAAGAAGAAATAGAAATGAGTATAATTACTGAGAGGGTATATTAAATGATTAGTAGAGAAGAGTTAATACAAGAATATAAACTTAGAGAGTATGTGAGAACAGCTATAAAAATAGTGAAGGAACGTAGACTAGCTAAGAACAAAACTAAAGGTCAAGTTGAAAATTCTAAACTTGAGAATTTGATAACTCCACTGATCCAAAAAGAAATATACGAGATGAAAGACAAAGCTCGTCTAAATGCTCTTCTAAAAACGTTAATCAGTGAGAAATTCACCCCTCAGCCAAATAGAAGTACCGGAATCAACGAACTAGACTCATTACTTCACAATATCATCCCTCAGATACAGCCAGAGTATGAGCAAATGGGTACAAGCCCAGAACAACGTAAGGATTTTCAAGCTTACTTTCTCAAGGCTGCTATAATCACCCTGGCAACGATATCAAAGGATGGGGTACCTAACTTAGAGCAAGAGATCCCAGGCTTAGAATCGATCGAAGAGCAGAAGTTCAGCATTGAGATCGACGAGGAAGATGCCGATAAATTCATCCCAGTACGAGATGAAGATTTTGCCGCTGAAGAAGAAGAAAAGGAAGAAGTAGAAGAGGTTGAGGAAGCAGAAAAAGAGTTAACAGCTAACGAAAAGACAACTGATGAATTCCGAAAAGAATACGACATTCAAGACGAATTAGAGGATGATACGGGTCTAAAATATGCGGCACGTGCATGGAATCAGGTTCGAACCAACATAATCGACTCGTTCTCCCTACTGGGAAATCCAGAAGACCGCAAAGAGTTCTACGAATATTTTATCACTAACATGAGGCTTTATTTTGATCTATTTGAGGCATCGATGTCACCTGAGGATGACGAAGAACTGCCCACAACACCAGAATATGAGCAAGAGAAAGACGATATCGAGTCAGCTTATGAGCCAGAGACCGAAACGCCTCTCGATCCACCAGTTGAAGAAGAACCAATTCCTGGTGTCTGATGAAACTCAATCCAAATCTGTTTTATGATATCAACATCATTTGGGAAGATGGTAATTTTGCAATTGATCTCGCCCCTTCCAAATCATTGCTAAAGTTCTGCATGACACAACTTAATGAATATGACGAGGGCAAGTACAAGCAGAACATCGAAGACGAAGCCGAGATCATCAAAGTACTCACCGTCTATATTAACAAATACATCCAGAGTCAAGTAGCGATGAACTAATGACTCACAAATCTAAATACGAATCATTCACTCTCAGCAAAGTCCTCAAAAAACAGAACAAACTTGACGACAGGCTGGAAGTAGCCCTCTCTCAGTTGACCATTGAGGAGTTGATTGGGCTTAAGCTTGAATTAGCTTCCCGGGCCGCTGGTAACAAGTTATATGGACTGCCAATTGTTCGTGCAATGCCACGAATCGCTCAGGAAGCCTGCATTCTCTATTCGATGTCTGCGGCCAAAACAAAAGCCGAGGCGGCCAGATTCCTAGGTTTGAACAAGGTAGAATTAAAGAAACTCATATTCAAGTACGATCTTAAGACATATTTTGATGAAATATTAGAATAGACTTGACAAAGAAGAGAAATTGTTGTATATTTATATGAAAGGGTGTTAGGATAAACAAAAGCGATCCACGAGACGATATTACTATAATAATGAAAGATCCTCATTGCCTATAACGAGGGACAATACAAAAATTGAAGGTAGGCTGGCACGGGGAGCGAGGAGAACCGAAACACTCGTGGATCGTTTTTGTTTTACGTAACAACTAGAAAATATAAGGGGACGAACTGGCTTCGACAGGGTATTAAAAACAATATGTGCAAGACAGAGGGAAGCGAGGACTCTGTAAAAACGCTTAAAAAACTTAAACGCCAACATTGACGTTGAACACGCTGTAGCACTAGCTGCTTAAGCAGGGGTCGCTAGCAACCTTTTTACCAAACGCTAGCAAAGGCAGTTTCTTCTTTCTGAGGTAAAAAAGAAGCTCTGGTAGCGGAGGCATATGCAGTTTTTGTTTAACTTTTCTGCGTAAAAAAAGTAAACTAATCTTGTGAACGACATATCGTCAGAGATATTCTGGACCTGGGTTCGACTCCCAGCGTCTCCACCCGTAAGTCTATAAGGAGAAAAACATGACAAACGCAGAACTAAACAAGGAAGTGACCACGCTCAAAGAGGAGAATGGTGAGCTACGCAGCCGACTTTCAACCCTCCGCGACGAGATAATTGACGTGAAGGCAGATCTCAGCAGAACAAAGCAAATGCTACAGAGGGATATTAGAACTCTCGTTGATACCGTCGGTACACGCCGAGTACTTTAATGGATCAGATTGAAAGAGAGTACTTGCAAGCCCGCGATGGCACAAGCTCCAAAGAGGACACCAAGCATGTCGAAGGTCGCCGGTGGGATACCTCGGGCAATTTTGCGACATATGAGGGTGCCAAACTCTTGAAGGAAAGATATGAGCTTACCGAGAGTGAACGGCTCGATATCAAGATTCATAAGGTTAAAGAAAGGTTTGTGGTCAAGACTAGAACGAAAGTTGTAGAAGAGGAATCAAAAACCAAAAAACAGAAGCGTAGAAAAAATAAAAAAAACAAGAAAGGATGATCTAATGGATTGGTACGCTGGAAAAAAAGAAGAGTCCGAGAATGCAAAAGACTCATCGTCTGCAATGCATGACGATGATACAGCAAATCGAGTAGAGGTACTTAATAATAGGATATATTTCTACTCAGAGGTAACTCGAACTAAAGTCCTTACCCTAAATAAGAAACTGACGTCGCTGAATATCAGCCTCGCAAATCAGGTTAATACGCTAGACCTGAACTATATGCATGCTAATATTAGATTGTATATTAATAGCTTCGGAGGAAGCGTTTTTGCAGGGTTTTCAGCGGTGGATTATATCAAGAAGTCAAAGATCCCAGTAGAAACCATTATTGACGGCTGCGCAGCTTCTGCTGCCACTATGATGTCTATAGTGGCCCAACGACGTTATATGAATGAGCATGCATTTATGCTTATTCACCAACTCTCCTCAGCCTGTTGGGGTACATATGAGGAAATGAAAGACGATATGAAAAACAACGACTTGCTAATGAAAACAATTAAGCAAATCTATACAGAGCACACCAAAATTCCCAAGAAGAAGCTTAATGAGATTTTGAAAAGAGATTTGTGGTGGGATGCTAAGACCTGCTTGGAATACGGTCTTATCGATGAAATTATTTAAAAGGAACAACAACATGCTAAAGAACGTAATTATGATCAGCCTTATTATGGCAAGTACTGCTCACGCCGACGAAGAGGGTGAGTGTGCCGGAGGACTATGTGGAACCCCGGAGGAATCCGGAGGTGGCGGAGGTGGCGGAGGAAGCGTTCTAATCGCCAATACTGACCAGGGAGATACCCAGCAATTCGCTGACGACTTTGACGAGGACGGAATGGAAGATGACTTCGATAACTGCCCATGGGCCTCGAACCCGGATCAAATGGATATAGACTCAGACGGATGGGGCGACGCCTGCGACACCTGCCGTACCAATTGGAACCCAAATCAATTTGATAGGGACGCCGATGGTCTCGGAGATTCTTGCGACGAGGATCTAGATGGAGACTCGGTAATTAATTCTGAGGATAACTGTTCGGATATTAGTAATCCAAGCCAAACTGATACAGATGCAGATGGCTGGGGTGATGTTTGTGATTCTGATGATGATAATGATGGAGTTCTTGACCTAACTGACGAGTGCCCGCTGCTTCACCGTCGTGATTATACCAAAAACATGCAGTGTGTAACGGATCACGACAACGACGGCATTAATGATCATGTAGATAACTGTATCTCCGTCTACAATCACCACCAAATCGACTCAGATAGAGACGGCATTGGGGACGAGTGTGACTTTGATATGGATGGCAACGGAATTTCAGACGTATCTGAGTGGAGTCCGGACGATTATTGCGCGAACGGGGCAGTAGGCTTCGTTAATGCCGCAGAGTGCGAGGAAGTGGGAAAGACCGATGTGGTGGGCTCTGGAGAGGAATTGACGGGATGCAACGTTTTGCTCCCACAACCATTGGTGCTCCCTTTTCGGAGATAATAAATGAAGATCTTAAAGCATATCCCTGAGTGTGAGCAGATTCTCACCCCAGAAGCCCTCGGATTCTTAGCTAAGTTAACTGAGGGCTACGGCCAAAAGATTAAAAATCTATTGAATCTGCGTAAAACCGGCTCAAAGACAACATTTCTCTCGGCCACACAGTCAATTCGTGAGGATGATTGGACAGCAGCAGCAATTCCTGAGGATATCTTAGATCGCCGCGTCGAGATTACCGGTCCAGTTGACCGAAAAATGATCATTAATGCTATGAGTTCTGGAGCTAACGTCTTTATGGCTGACTTCGAGGATTCAAACTCACCAACATGGGAAAACTGTATCCTAGGACAGGTTAATCTTCGTGACGCAGCCGTAAAGACAATTGAGTATCACGATAATGTAAAGAACAAACACTATAAACTAAATAGTGAAACAGCCACATTATTCGTTCGCCCCCGCGGGCTGCACCTAACCGAGAAGCACTTGACTCATAATGGCGAAGCTATTCCAGCCTCATTATTTGATTTTGGATTGTATTTCTTTCACAACGCTGCATCACTAATAGAACAGGGAACACGCCCTTATTTCTACCTTCCAAAACTGGAACATTTCCACGAAGCACAACTTTGGGCCGATATCTTTGCCTTCTCTGAGAGAGAATTAGGGATTGAGCATGGTACCATCCGTGCAACAGTACTTATAGAGACACTGCCAGCAGCATTCCAGATGGATGAAATCATTTATGCCCTCCGTGAATACTCTGCTGGACTCAACTGTGGTCGATGGGACTATATCTTTAGTTATATCAAAACTTTACACGGAGATTCAGCCTGCTTGGTGCCAGATCGGGACCAAGTTACAATGACGCAGACCTTCATGAGGACATATAGCGATTTGCTGGTACACACGTGCCATCGTAGGGGTGTTCACGCCATGGGAGGTATGGCGGCTCAAATCCCCATTAAAAACGATTCTGAGTCCAATGAGAGGGCTTTAAACAAAGTTAGAGAAGATAAGCTGCGGGAGGTCCAAAATGGACATGACGGAACTTGGGTGGCGCACCCGGGATTGGTGCAGATTGCAAAAGAGATTTTTGACGAGCATATGCCAACTCCGAACCAAATTAGCCGACAGACGGAAAATACAGCTTTCGAGAAGGATTTAGTAAAACCCCCGAAGGGAACGTTTACCGAATTTGGACTACGTAAGAACATTGAAGTCTCTCTTCGATACTTGAACTCGTGGCTAGCAGGAAATGGGTGTGTCCCAATAAACAATCTGATGGAAGATGCTGCGACAGCAGAAATCTCAAGAGCACAGATTTGGCAGTGGCTGAAGTATGATGTAGTACTGGACACATACCAAGTGGTCACACCTGACTATTTTAATGAGATACTAGATGAGATAAGCGAAGAAGTTTCCAGCACCGAAGAGGCAACTGGATTGTTAAGAAGCTTTTGCTTAAACGAAACATTAGATGATTTTTTAACTATAAAGGCTTATGAATTATTATGAGAGACGACGATATCATCAGACCATACTCATCTGTAGATGTATTGCGGCTGAGAGGTTCAATCCAGGAGACCTATACAGTGGCCACGAGGGCTGCTGAGACACTTTGGGGGCTATTGGAGTCCAAGCCCTATGTTCACGCCATGGGGGCTGTGACGGGCAACCAGGCTATGCAAATGGTAAAGGCTGGGATGCAGGCAATCTACTGCTCAGGGTGGCAGGTAGCTGCCGATGCAAACGATTCACATGAAATGTATCCTGATCAAAGCTTATATGCTGCTCATAGTGTTCCAATGCTTGTACAAAAGATCAATAACGCTTTTCGTCGAGCAGATCAGGTTGAGTGGCTTGAGAATAATTGCCAAACTCAACGTGAGTGGTTTGCTCCTATCATAGCCGACGCTGAGGCAGGATTCGGGGGTCCCTTAAATGCATTCGAACTGATGAAATCAATGATTCGAGCAGGAGCAGCAGGCGTACACTTTGAAGACCAGCTTAGTTCTGCTAAGAAGTGCGGTCATCTGGGAGGAAAAGTACTTGTTCCGGCTTCTGAATTCATTAAGAAGCTTATTGCAGCTAGATTAGCCGCAGACGTCATGAATACTCCCACGGTACTTATCGCTCGCACTGACGCCAACAGTGCCAGGCTGCTAACGTCTGACGTTGATCGTGAGGATACCCCATTCATCTGTTCTGGGAATATTACAAGCGAGGGTTTCCGACATATTTATGGCGGTATTGATATGGCTATCAATCGGGGACTCCAGTACGCCCCATATGCTGATTTGTTGTGGTGCGAGACTGGAAAGCCAGATTTAGATGAAGCTAAGCAGTTTGCTGAGGCTATTCACGACAAGTATCCCAATAAGATGCTGGCGTACAATTGCTCACCATCGTTCAACTGGAAGAAAAACCTAGACGATAGCACAATTGCTAAGTTCCAACGAGAACTTGGGGCGATGGGATATAAATTTCAATTCATTACCCTCGCCGGTTTTCATAACCTGAACTACAACATGTTTGAGTTGGCCCGCGATTATGAGAAGAGAGACATGTCTGCGTATTCGGCACTTCAAGAGAAAGAGTTTGAATCCGAGAAACATGGGTATACAGCAACAAAGCATCAGAGAGAAGTGGGAACAGGCTATTTTGACTTAGTTGCTCAAACGATATCTCAGGACTCTTCTACGTTAGCCCTAGACGGCTCGACAGAAGAAGAACAATTTTAGAAAAACACTTGACACCGTTCCTCAAACCGTGTATCATATTACTATGATTTGGGGAAGTGGTGGAATGGCATACACAGGAGACTTAAAATCTCCCGCCCTCGGGCTTGCGGGTTCAAATCCCGCCTTCCCTACCATAAATTTAACTGAAGGAGGTTATTATGTTTAAAACACAGGCAGCAAGAACACTAGTGGGTTTCCTACTATTGATTTTGTTTAATTTTACGTGCTTCTGGAGTATCACTAGCGATGCTGCCGAAGCTGCCAAAGGTACTTTGGTGCTATATTTCGCACTCGGTGGTCTAGCGACTACTTGGTTTGTTATTGATGATTGGGTTAAGAAAGGAGAAGCTTAAATGAGCAATGTAATTCAAATTGAATCTTATAAGGACGATGAAAAGAAGGAGGTAATTCTTTCAAAAGAAGAGCACGTAAAGAATTACCTTAAGGATCTTGTAGCCACTGAGGATGCTATGGCACCCTTCAAAGAACACAAGAGGGATGTACGTAAATCTTACATCGACGAGGGGTACCTCACCAAGGAAGAGATTTGGGCGGCCGTCAGAGCTTACCGAATGATTAAAGACGAGAAGGATATTGATGCACTTGTTGAAGCTTACGAACAAGTAAAGAAGATGTTACTTTAGTTTTTGATTGGTAAACTTAGCTTGACTAAACGTTCTTAATGTGTTATATTAAGAACATGGGCGATTATCTCCTCGGTCTTATAAACCGTAGAAAGAGTAGCAGGTCACACCTGGGTTCAAGCCCCAGATCGCCCACCACAGTAAAAGTATGAGAGTAACAAGAGTCAAACCAATTAGCAGGACAGCCATGAATGGACAACAAAGATATCTCGAAGAATATGAGAAGTATAAGCACATTGAGATCACCCCGGGTGAATACCATCTGAAGTCCAATCCGACCATCAAGCTTGTTGTAATCAGTATACACGAAGATATCGGCCGGGTTCTTGTTAAAACGGTGAAATCTGGGAATGAAAGGGAACGTACGTTACATTGGTGTAGAAAAAATTTAGTGCCTAACCGATGACCAACCAACTAACTAATAAAGAGAGCGAGGGAATTCAACCTATGGCGACAGCAGCGGATCTACGAGCACTTGCGAAGCAAAAAAGCTTTGTAGAAAAGGTGGCTCTAGCAGAAGTTATCTGCGGCGAGGAGAGTGATAAGTTGTTTCTGCGGGAAGGTGTCCGATACAAGTTTCTTGAGTTTGATGCCGAAGTAAAGCTCGTCATAGTACAGCAGTTGATGCCCTTTGACACAAGACTAACGCATACCATGATAGTCCCCCTTAAAGAAAGAGTCTCCTCAGAAGTACACAAGCGGTGGCATGTAACCATCAAAGTTAGGAATAGTATTTGGCAGGGCAAGACGAAATCGGCAGCGTCGTCAAGATAGATGAATTTTAATTTCGATTATAAGTCATATCTACAAGGATATGGATGTTATACTGAACGAGTTATAAAAGACGGCCGTCAGATTGGGTTTTACACTGTACAAACTCCTGGGAATGAGCTGATTGTTTCATTTCGAGAGTATGATACAGAAGATTCGTCCTGGCGCACGAGGCGACCAACCGTGGTCAGACAGAAGATTGGAATAGCGGTACCGCTCCTTAGCGCCTCTCTGGAAAGAGAGGTAGATCGCGCCACCGCCCTATTACTTGAAGAACTTGCTGTTGGAGCACAAGATGAGTGAAAGTAGGAGACTTAGTCATGATCGACAGTCAAAAGCTCTTCGTGTGGAGCAGATATTACCACGACAAGATTGGCGTGATTGTAGAGATTGATCCGAATTATGAGGGAGATATGGTGAGAGTACTCTTTGATGACATGACAACTCATCTATTCCATATTAATTTTTTGGAGCTTATATCAGCCGGTGCCGAGAAATAGAAGAAAGAGAAGAAGAAACACTCCGGAGATCTTAGATCTTCACGGGCTTGACTATGAAACGGCCCGAAACACCACCATACGATTCTTAGAATCACGCTGGAACTCAGGCAAAGAAGTTCACATAATTACTGGCAATTCGTATGACATGCAACAGCATGTTATAAAGATTTTCTTAGAGTATAGATTGACATATGAGGTCGGTGATCACTTTAATACGGGATACCTAAAGACTTGGCTTTTGTAGGAGCAACAGCATACTTACCATATGTCCAAGCGTAAACCAAAGAAGCTTCTAGACGATAAAGAACACTTATTTACGATGCTCTCTGCTATAATCAAGAAGTTCGGTGGAGAAGTAACGATCACTAGGGAAGACTTGGAGATCATTCAACCCTCCGAGGCATTAAGTCTCATTTATGATCCGGTAAAAAAACAGATAATATTGAAATTTATTGAAATTGGTCTTAAAAAAGACAACGTAATCAACTAAACTAAAATCTGTTAACGAGGACACATGCAAAAACAAAAGCAAAAAATTAGTTATCACTTGTGGGGCGTTAAAAAGCCCTACACCACTCCCGATGGAAGTTTTCTCACTTTTAGAACTTGGGAGTATATCAAGCCATGCACAGCAGACCGCCGTGCCATAACTGGCTTAGATCACAGAAAATATAGCCAGTTAGAGATCCGCGAAGAGAACACCGGCCGTGTTGTAGAAAACTTTGCAATCCTCCTTTCAGAAGAATAAATTTTTAACTTAAACACTTTTTAAGGTTTGTAGACCCTACTTATTTTAGGGTGAAATGGTTATCGTTAACGATTATACTACTTCTGACAACACTAAGCCTGTCCTGCACCCCTGACTCTTTCCCCACCGCCGCTCGCGGCTCCTTCATCAAAGTACGAAACGAAAATTACTTCGAAGTTTGTGACAAGCAAAAAGAATGCACTGTTGTAGAAGACCTCGTTGTGGGTAGTCAAGGTTCTGGCGCCGTTATCGCCACTAATTCAATTGGTGTTTTCATATTGACGGCCGAACATGTCTGTCGCAAGATGGACAAGAAGATCGTTCAGATATTTGGGAATATATTGATTCCGCAGAAAATCAGAAAAAAGAAAAAGATAAGAATTAAAAAGAAAATGCACGTGCACACGTTCATGGGGGATAAGTCGATCGCCGATATCGTGGCAATGGACGAAGAGCTAGACGCTTGCATCCTGTTTGCTAAGAGACTTTCAGTTAAGCCTCTCAAACGATATTATGGAGAGTTGGACGTCGGCGAAAAATACTACAATATTGCTTCCCCTCTTGGCTCAGCAGAGACCAAATTTGTTCCTCTTCTAGAAGGACGCTTTCTAGGTAACTATAATCGGTTTACGACGTCCTTTTCAATCCCCGCCGCCCCCGGCAGTTCTGGTTCTCCAATAATAGACGGTCGAGGCCGTCTCGTCGGCGTTCTTCACTCTGTAATACGAGGGTTCCACCATGTCACTTTTGCTTCTGACATAACTCTCCTTAACCGATTTATCGATGATAACATTACGGACTATTATGATTCATGGCATCGAAATATGTTGGAATTAACAAGACCCAAAACTAATTAAATTAAGGTTAATCGTGGCAAAGAAGACATATATTCTAGATACAAACGTCTACTTGACGGACTCCAATTCAATAAAATGCTACGGAAACAACGATATTGTTATCCCACTCAAGGTGTTGGAGGAAATTGACAAGCACAAGAAGCGTCAAGATGGTGTGGGCACAAACGCTCGACGCACGATTAGGGCTCTAGATGAGCTTAGAAGCGCCGGAAGCTTACGTAAAGGGGTGCGTATAGGAAAGAGCCTTGGGAATGCTAGGGCGGTCCCCTACGACGGCGCATCGACCCTCCCAACAGACTTCCCCACCGGAAACGCCGATAACGAGATCATAGGCGTCGCTCTCAAAGAAATGGAAACCTCTCCTCGCAAAAAGGTGGTTCTAGTTTCTAGAGACATAAACATGCGCGTAAAATGTGATGCCCTAGGAATATTGTGCGAGGACTATATAGACAACCAGATCGTTGATCATATCGATGAGTTATATGACGGATTTTCTAACCTCTTGGTAGACGATCAGTTGGTAGATCGTTATTACAATGGCGAACCGGTTATCATAGACAAAGATGAGTTCAACCTAAATCCTAACCAGTTTATCATGTTAGTTTCGAGCGCAAATTCTAAAAAAACAGCGCTGGCAAGATTCGCAGATCATGCAACACCTCTGCAAAAGGTAACCCAATTCAGTAAGGACGGTGTATGGGGTGTCCGTCCTCGCAACAAAGAGCAATCGTTTGGGCTCGATTTACTGATGTT
>VMHT01006875.1_pt1 | contig 28306 bp, 20 predicted proteins | sample 4693611 | NCBI WGS metagenome assembly VMHT01 (sample SAMN12280063, study PRJNA550983) | marine metagenome | isolation source: seawater sampled from same location over 5 years 0.02-0.2 micron viral filtrate | place: USA: collected off the coast of southern California halfway between the port... ... | reverse complement strand
CTTCGGACCCTGTCGTTGGCCAACAACGCCCTTGCCATTCGGATTATCTTCCCCTCAGTCAGGGTGATTCAGGTTTCTTTCAACCTGACGGGTTTGCCAGCTTCGCTGGGCAAACAAAAAAGCCCCGCGTAATACGCGGGGCAATCAAGCACACTCAACTTGGAACACACTTATAGCTGAAAACATACTTCCTACGTTTTAGCTAACTGCATTAATTTAGTGTGTTTAGCCCTTCGTTAGTTCAATAATTTTTTCATTCGCATCGGCAAAAGCGCTATTCGCTTGTTCTTCACCCATGTTAAGTCCTTCAGCATAAACGAAATTTACATCGCTGATCCCGATGAAATTTAAAAAATGTTTTAAATATGGTGTTTGTGTATCAAAGTCTGAACCAGCGTAAACACCACCACGGGCTGCAAAAACCGTGGCTGATTTATTCTCTAACAAGCCTACAGGGCCTGTCTCTGTATATTTAAAAGTAATACCAGCCCTTGCGATACGGTCGAAGTAGGCCTTAAGGCTAGAAGGAATGCCAAAGTTATACATAGGTACTGCAAGTACAATTTCGTCCGCCGCTTTCACTGCCTCAACAATATTGTCAGAAATTTTTGCCAATGCATGTTGAGACTCGTTCCTTTCAGATGCATCCGTCATCCACGCCTGCATTTCTTCGCCAGTTAAATGCGGCAGCGCCAGTGAAGCAACATCCACGCGGTTAATGCGCACGCTATCGTCGTTCTCAATTTTTAGTAGATACTCGTTGGCGAGTTTAGATGAGTTGCCCTCTGTACCGTTAAGGCTAGAAAAAATCGCTAGTACTGTCTTCATGCAGACCTCCAATATCTGTTATCTCGAAAGGACTCATATATTAGGCCAACCAGCTTGGATGAAAATATCAAAATTAAGAAGGCTTTGTTCTATTTAATAGAACAAAGTCTTGACATGTAAACATTATGAAAACATTACATTGCGTTAACGTTGCAAGGAGGTTGATCTTCTCTATTTCGCTTTGCGTAATCGAGTTTGCCACAACACAATTAAGAGGATACGAAATATGAGAAGGACCAAAGCACTCCTTGCTTGTTCAATACTACCACTGTTTTTATTCGGTTGCTCAGATGACGACGACGATGTGGTTCAAGAGCCCACTCCAGAATTTGCCAATGTTAGGGTTGTTCATGCCGCATCGGATGCCCCCATGGTTAACGTTACCGCAAATGATGCCATATTAAACAGCCTTGAAAATGTAGACTACCAAGTCGCTTCTTCCCGTTTTGAAGTGGAAACGGGTACCTACGACATTGGCGTAACCGGCATTCTTCCAGGTGAAAACGCTGAAGTTTTACAAGCCGATGTAACGCTTGAAGCTGATATGAATTATGACGTTTTTGCCGTGGGGAATGTAAGCGATGAAACACTTGCGTTATTAACGGTAACCAGCATGGAAACCGCCGTTGAAGCCGGTAATGCGCAAGTTCAGATTGTACATGCAGCATCTATGGCACCGACGGTCGACATTTATGTTACTGCCCCCGATACAGACATCACTGCGGAACAACCACTTGTCACTGCTGAATTTACTGATTCTACAGACCTGATTCAGGTTCCAGCAGGAGATTACCAAATTCGTATTACACCAGCAGGTGAAACCACGGTGGTGTACGATTCAGGCACGGTTAATCTCGCCGATGGTGCAGACTTGCTTATCGCAGCTACTAACAATGTTGGTACGGGGGAATCACCCGTTACGCTGCTTGCAGCAGATGGTGATGGCAGCTTTAAAATATGGGACAAAGAAGCGGGTGCAGCGATTCGCGTGGTCCATGGTATCAGCGACGCGCCAGCGGTTGATGTAATTGCTAATAATGAAATTGTGTTGGTAGACGGCATCCAATTCCCTCGTACAACCGATTATCTTTCTGTTGCTGCCGGCGATTATTTAATTGATGTAGTAGCGGATAGCGATAGTAGTGTTGTGGCAATTGACGATGCAGAATTATCGCTAGAAGTCGGCATGTCGTATACCGCTATCGCAAATAATACTCTAGCAGCGCCAGAGTTAGACGTACTGCTTGATATGCCACGTTCTGTTGCAACTGAAGCAAAAGTGCGAATTATTCATGCTGCACCCTCTGCTGGAAACGTTGATATTTATGTGACAGCGGATGGCGAAATTGATGCCATTGACCCCGCCTTTGCAGATATAGCCTATGATACAGGCGAGCTTGTCGAAACAGGTTACGTTAGCCTGGCGGAAGGTGACTATGTGGTAACGGTTACGCCAACAGGCACAAAAACCGCTGCTATCGAAACGGGTGTACTATCACTAGTAAACGGTGAGATATACACGGCAATCGCACTTGATGGTGCGATGGAAGGTGATTTACCGCAGTTAGCGTTACTTGATGGTCTAGCACCACCCCCACCAGCGTTTAATGCTGATATGACTTACAACGTTAATTTAAGCGGATCACAAGAAGTGCCTGCTGTTGATACTATGTCTACTGCAACGGCAGTGATTGAGATTGACGAAGACCTACCCGCGTTTAGCGTAAGTGTTGATGTTTCAGGCCTAACTGACGTTACTGGTGTGCACGTACACGATGGTGGTATTGGCATGAACGGGCCGGTTGCTTTCCCACTGACTGATGCTGGCAATGGTACCTATGTTCTCGCTGAAACTAACATTTCGCCGAGTAACCTAGATGCACTGACTAGTGGTGAATGGTATCTAAATGTTCACACCACAGCTAACCCTAGTGGTGAGGTCCGTGGCCAAATAGTGCCTGACACAACAGCGGTCGTGACATTCTCGCTAAGCGGTAGTCAAGAAGTACCAGCAGTAGATACTATGGCAATGGGTTCTGGCTATGCTCTTTTCGATACCACAAACAACAATGTTTCTCTTGTGGCGGTAACCACTATCGAAAATGCAACCATGGCGCACATTCACACTGGTTTTGCTGGTGTAAATGGTCCTGTGCTAGAAGCGCTTGTCGAGAGCGAAGAAACAGCTGGTGTGTGGATGACCGACGGTAGCTTGATGCTTGATGAAGCCACAGCTACGCAACTTCTATCAGGCGGCCATTATGTGAATGTGCACACAGCAGGCAATACTAGCGGTGAAATTAGAGGTCAGATTACGCCTGACAACATTGAAGTGTACGGCATCGTTGCCGATGGCTTACAGGAAGCGCCTGCAGTGACAACAACAGCAAGCGGTGCGGGCGCATTTACACTTAACACATCCACAGGTGCACTATCTGGTAGCGTAACTATAACTGGTATGACAGCCAACATGGCGCACATTCACGAAGGTGCGGCGGGTGTAAATGGGGGTGTATTACTGGGGCTTACTGACGGTTCAAATGGAATGTGGTCCGTGCCTGCTAATACAACGCTAACGGCCGAACAAATGGGCGTGATGGCTGACGGAGGTCTTTACACAAACTTCCATTCAGACGCATTCCCAAGTGGTGAAATTCGCGGTCAAATCACGCTAGGTTTTGATTAATCGAATTGGTAGAAAGCTTTTTAAATGATAAGTAGCAAGAAGCAACTTGCTTAAATTGAAAAAGGGGCTTTCGCCCCTTTTTCTGTACTTTAACATAGCAAAACATTGTCTAAATCGTGTTTAGCGCTGCTTCGAAATCTGCGATCAGATCCTGAGTGTCTTCAATACCTACCGAAATACGTAGCATGGTATCGGAAATCCCCATAAGCTCACGTTCTTCTGCCGTGTTCTCGAAATAAATAGTAGGTGCCACAGGTAGTGCAAGGGTGCGATTATCGCCTAAGTGGGTAGCGCAGATTACCAGCTCCATCTCGTTTAAAAACGCAACAGGGTCAGCACCATCAATTAGATCAAAGCTTAAAATTGCTCCGTAGCCACCGTTTAGGTATTCACGTGCCATGAAATGCTGAGGGTGATCGGCAAGACCTGGATAAAACACTTTCGATACTTTTGGGTGATTGTCTAAAAACGTTGCTAGCTGCATAGCATTGTGCTGGCTTCGTGCTAAACGCAAATCAAGGGTTTCCATGCCCAATGCAATAGCCGTAGCTGACTGTGGTGCTAATGTAGCACCTAGGTCGCGCAGACCTTTCTTTTTAATTTGAGTGATGCCCCATTGCGCAATATCTGCGACCTGATAAGCAGGCTTGAGATTGTCAAACTTTGTCCAGTCGAAGTTGCCTGTGTCAACCACTGCGCCACCTAATACATTGCCGTGACCTGCGATGTATTTGGTTAATGAGCAAAACACCAGTGATGCCTTAACGTCTTTTGCGTAGAAAACTGGCGGCGGTGTCATGGTGTTATCAACCATAAACAGCATGTGCTTCTCTTCACAGAATTGACCAATGGCGTGGAGATCAGCAACCTGAGTTACAGGGTTTGCGACGGTTTCCGTGTAGACACCTTTTGTATTTGGCTGATACGCCTCTTTAACTTGTTGAATGTCGGTCACATCTGTGTAGGTAACCTGCACACCAAAGTCTTTAATCGTTTCGAAAAAGCTTCTTGTGTTGCCGAAAAGGTATTGGCTTACGATTAAATGATCGCCCGCCTTTAACAAGGCAAATAAAGAACTGCTTATAGCCGCCATCCCGGTTGAGTAGCATAACGTACCTACACCGCCTTCTAAGTCATTTAGCATATTTTGTAATGCAGCCACAGAGGGCGAAGAAGAACGAGAGTAAACGTGAGCTGCGCGCTTGCCTTGAAACGCATCTATAATGCCTTGCGCATCTTTAAACTCAAAAAGAACCGAATTAGATGTGCTGCTGTGTACACCACCATGTTCTGGGGTGTTTAGCATGCGATCAGAATGTACCTGACGGGTTGTGAATCCCAATTTTGTCACGGGTGAAGCTCCGAAAATAGATGTTTGCGATCTAGCCAAATACGCATCGTATTAGTCTATTTATGACAGATGCGTAAATACCACTTACAAAAATGGTTATGACTTTATAATGCAGTTTTTAGGATATTTTGCGCAAACATTATCATAAAACGTATAAATAGTTTGCATTTGTTCATCTATATTAGTCACTTTCTGAATAATTGGCCCCAATACAATTCTTTTTCTAGCGTAGTCCAAACCTATGACTTGGACAGGAATTTCAGCTTGTTGTGCAATATGCATAAACCCCATTTTCCATGGATAAATGGGGCTACGAGTGCCTTCTGGCGCTAAGGCAAGAATAAGCTGATCAGCCTCTTTAATTTTATTTGCAATAGAGGTGACCACGCCGTGGGCTTTACTTCTTTCAATGGCAATGCCCCCTAGCCTCCTCACAATGGCACCTAATGGTGGCTTAAAGATGGTGTGCTTGCCAAAAAAATTAATGTTTAGCTTGAATGAAAACACCACGAATAAGCCAATAAAAAAGTCCCAGTTTGATGTATGCGGTGCTACCGCTAAAATGGCTTTTTTTTGATTAATGAGTTCGCCTTCTACTTGCCAGCCTTTTTTCGTGAGCACCCACGCGGCAAACGACGACAGCCACTGTGGCCATTTTCGTGGTATATCGTTCCCCACGATGACCTTACTGGCTAATTGAGAGTGGTTATTAGGGTGCGAGGGTTTTGTCATTATTATTATGCTCTGCTTTTGTTCTATATTGGGTTTTATTTCAGGCTTGCTTTAGGGCTTTATATTCCGGTGAGCTACATCGGCATGACATTATTGGCAAGTTGCTTTCAATACTTCATAGGCCTTCGTGCTTTCTTCTTCTGTTTTGTACCCGCATATTCTTTTATTACCTAACACACTATACTGCACGTAACACATCATACTGCGCATACATTGACGAAGAGTAATCAAAATAGAAATGTAACGCAATTGTTAACAGAAGCAATTAAGCGATGTGTGGTGAACAGGTTAAGAAAAGGACACTAGGTACGCTATGTGTATTTTATTTATCGCAAACAAGATGCGAGACGACTACCCTCTTATCATTGCGGCAAATCGAGACGAGTTTTACGCAAGACCGACTGCACCTTCAACATTTTGGAAAAGCCACCCGCACTTGCTTGCAGGGCAGGATTTAGAAGCTGACGGTACCTGGATGGGTGTTACGCGTAACGGAAAAATTGCAGCGCTTACCAATGTGAGAGACCCACACAACATCAATAAAAATGCAGTATCCCGCGGGGAATTAGTTGCTAATTGGCTTAAACAAAACCCGGCCCAAAAAGATTATGCCGAGCAGTCAGCATATTTAGCTACGCTTGAAGAAACTCGTCACCAGTACAACGGATATAACTTACTATTTGGCGATGTAACTGCACTTCGCGTTTACAACAATGTAAACAATTCGACCCACTCAATTGATACCGGTGTGTATGGGTTGTCAAATGCTGATATTGCTACTCCATGGCCAAAAGTCACTCAAGGGGTTACTGCCTTAAATGTCTATGTGCAGCAGCAAAACACAATCAATGCTGACGATTTATTTAATATTTTACGCCACGAAAATAAAGCAGAGGATGCCCTGCTACCCGACACGGGTGTAGGTTATGAATGGGAGAAGGCATTATCTTCTATTTTCATTCAAACCGAAAAATATGGCACGCGCACGTCGACTTTGTTGTTGGTTGATAAAAACAATACGCTAACATGGAAGGAGCGTCGGTTCTCAGACAAAGGAAAAACAGTGGAAACGCGTGCTTTTTCTTTTTCAATTTAGGGTATTTCTGAAATGAAACTTTCGTTTACGTTTTCCTTAGCCGAATAATTGAAATATTTTCAACCTTTAGGGGTCGTTTTTTCTACCATCGGTGGCATAATGCCTGCCTGCTAACTTTTGCACACCAACGTAACGTGAGGACATATCGTGTTTGAAGTATTACCCCATCTCGCCCCAGATCCAATTCTTGGCCTGTCAGCTGCTTTTCGTGAAGACACCAACCCAAATAAAATCGATTTAGGTGTTGGCGTATATAAAGATGAGCAAGGTAATACCCCTATTCTTTCAAGTGTTGCCAAAGCACAACAAGTGCTTTTAGACACCGAAACCAGCAAAACCTATATCACGCCTCAGGGTAATCAAGGTTTTATTGATGGCATGTTGTCTTTGCTTTTAGGTAAGAATAGTCCAGTACTTCTTGCAGACCGCGTTGCGGCGGTTCAAGCGCCTGGTGGTTGTGGTGCGCTGCGTATTCTTTCAGAACTGCTAGTTCGTTGTAATGAAAATGGCAAGGTATGGGTAAGCGACCCTACATGGGCTAACCATATTCCACTTATTGGCTCTGCTGGCCTTAAAATTGAAACCTATCCGTACTTCGATAAAGCGTCTGCAAGCATTCGTTTCGACGCTATGATGGATACCCTTCGCAAAACTGAAAAGGGCGATATCGTTCTTCTTCACGGATGCTGTCACAACCCAACAGGTGCTGATCTTACTAATGCACAATGGGATGAAGTACTCGAAGTCGCGAAAGAGCGTGAGTTCTTACCATTTATTGATGTGGCTTACCTTGGTTTTGGTGAACGCCTAGACGAAGACGCCTACGGCATGCGTTTGTTAGTTGAGAATCTTCCAGAAGTAATTGTAGCGGCCTCTTGCTCTAAAAACTTCGGTCTTTACCGCGAGCGCGTTGGTCTTGCAGCTATCATTACTGAAGACTCAGCAACCCGTAAAATTGCACAGGGTCAAATTCAGTCAATCGCACGTGGCATCTACTCTATGCCACCAAGCTACGGTGGTGCATTGGTAGACATCATTCTTGCTGACGAAGCACTGAACAACGAATGGGTATCTGAAGTGAACGAAATGCGCGACCGCATGAAGTCTCTACGAGCCATGCTTGTTCAAAACCTTCACGACAATGGTTCACCGAAAGACTTTAGCTTTGTGAACGATCAAAAAGGTATGTTCTCGTTCTTGTGTATTACACCTGAGCAAGTGCGCGAAGTGCGTGAAAAGCACAGCGTGTACTTTGTTGATTCTAGCCGCGTAAACATTGCAGGCATCAACCAAGAAAACGTTGAAACACTAGCGAAAGCGTTGGTATCAGTGCTTTAAGCGTTAGCCAACGTTTTTAAAAATTCAGAAGGCAGAGTTTAAACTCTGCCTTTTTTGTTTTGTCTCTTCTCCTCACTCCCCTGCGACGAAAGGCTTATAAACGCTTTAAACGACGTCTCGTTACACTTGCTAACAAATTTGTGTTGCACGCCCGGTGCTTTTTCATAGGGCAAACAGGAAATAATCGTTACACTATAACAATGTTGACGTATACGTTAACTTGGTATGTATTAAGTTTGGTTTATAACAATTAGATTAACGACAAGAACAAGGAACACCCATGTCAAAAGTAAGTGTATTTTGTATTTCTGCCGCGTTGCTCGGCACGGCAATGCAGGTAGATGCTAAGGAAGGCATGTTCACGCCAGAGCAACTCCCTTCAATTGCTGGCGATTTAAAAGAAACCGGTTTGGAAATTCCTGCAAGTAGTATTAACAACTTAACCGCGTTTCCAATGGGCGCTATTGTGTCGCTTGGTGGTTGTTCAGCATCGTTTGTGTCTGACAAAGGCTTAGCGGTAACCAATCACCACTGTGCCCGCGGTTCAGTGCAGTACAACAGCACACCAGAAAACAACTACTTAAAAGATGGCTTCTTAGCAAAAGAAATTGGCGACGAACTGCCAGCAGCACCAGGCACTCGCATGTTTGTTACGGTGGATTTTTCTGACGTAACCGACAAAGTTGTTGGCGGTATCAATGATGACGTTCAAGGGCGCGAGCGCTACGACCTTATCGAAGCAAACCGTAAAGCGCTAATTGCAGAATGTGAGTCAGAAGCAGGCTTTCGCTGCTCTGTTCCGTCATTCTTCCAAGGCCTTGAATACAAGCTTATTAAGCAAATGGAAATCCGTGACGTGCGTATTGCTTATGCGCCCGCTGATTCTATCGGTAAATACGGCGGCGATGTAGATAACTGGATGTGGCCTCGCCACACCGGTGATTTCTCTTTCTATCGCGCTTACGTAGGTAAAGACGGTAAACCCGCTGATTACAGTGAAGACAACGTGCCGTTTGAACCTGATCACTTCCTTAAAGTTTCGGCAGCGGGCCTTGAAGACGGCGACTTTGTAATGGCGGCGGGTTACCCTGGCTCAACGAATCGCTATGCGCGTTTGTCGCAAGTTTCGTACATGTTTGACTGGTTATACCCTACCTACCTTGAACTGGTAGACGAATGGATTAAAACCATTGAAACCTCGTCAGAAGAAGGTAGCGATGCTCGTATTAAATATGAAGCAACACTTGCAGGCTTGAATAACTTTCATAAAAACACGTTAGGTCAGCTTTCTGGCGCTAAGCGTGTTGGGCTTGTTCCTCGCCGCGCCGAGCGTGAAGAGCAACTGGCAGCATGGCTTGATAAAAATGGTAAGAGTGAACTAAAACAAGCCCTGGCCGATCTTGATGCGGTTAGCGCAGAACAAATGCAGATGAACAAGCAAAACTTCTGGTACAACAACCTAGGTCGTGCACAACTGTTGTCATCCGCGCAAACCTTATATCGCAACGCAATTGAAAGGGAAAAGCCAGATGCAGAGCGTGAACGTGGGTATCAAGAGCGCGATCAAATTCGTCTTAAAGAAAGCGCAGAGCGCATAGAGCGCCGCTTCGACGCTGTGGTAGATCAAGCTGTGTGGCAAAAAATGATCAGCATGTACCTAGAGCAGCCTGAAGAAAACCGTGTTGCGGCTTTCGATAAAGCAGTAGGCATTGACGGTAGTACTGACAGCAAAACGCTTCATAATAAGTTAAAAGCGTTTTATGACAACACGTCACTGAACAATACTGAAGAGCGTTTGAAGTGGTTAACCGCAAGCCGCGAAGCGTTTGAGAAGAGCAACGACCCATTCATCAAACTAGCAGTTGCATTATTCGATACTGAAATGGCTATTGAAGATAAAAGTAAAACGCTTAGCGGTAAAGCTGCTGCACTTCGCCCTAAATACATGAGCGCGATTATCGAATGGCAAAAATCTTTGGGCAGCCTCGCTTACCCAGATGCAAACAGCACGCTTCGAGTAACTTACGGTAACGTGATGGGCGGTTCGCCAAAAGATGGCCTCATTTACGAACCCTTTACCCGTCTTGAAGGCATTACTGAAAAAGATACCGGCGAAACACCGTTTGATTCACCGAAAAAGCAGCTTGAGCTTATTAAAGACAAGCAGTACGGTCCGTACAAACTTGAAGACATCAATAGCGTACCGGTAAACTTCCTAACGGACTTAGATTCTACAGGCGGTAACTCAGGCTCTGCAACGCTTAATGCAAAAGCAGAACTAATCGGTTTGTTGTTTGACGGTACGTTTGAAAGCGTTAACTCAGATTGGGACTTTGATCCGAAAACAACCCGCACCATTCATGTAGACACGCGCTACATGCTATGGGTAATGGAGTACGTTGACGGTGCAACAAACCTGATCGAAGAAATGACCATCGTAAAATAATTACTAAAACCAAATGGAGTCAGAGTACATTTTTGTCAATGTAAAAGTACTCTGACCCCATCATTAGAGGCGAAATGTACTCTGACCCCATTATTTTATTTGAGGGCGCGGAGGCCTTGGGTTAGGAGGCGGTCTAGCGCATTGGCGAAGTTTTGCTTGTCGCGCTGGGAGAACGCCTTTGGACCGCCAGTGTGTTCGCCACTTGAACGCATGGTGTCCATGAAGTCTCGCATACCCAGTATTTGCTTAATTGACGACTTGTCGTATTCCTCACCACGGTTGTTTAACGCAAGCGCATTTTTCCCTAGTACATCAGCAGCTAAAGGAATGTCGTTGGTGATGACTAAATCCCCCGCCTCGCACTTCTCTACAATGTAATCGTCAGCTGCATCGAAGCCAGAAGGCACCTGTGTAAGGGTTATGTGCTTGTCTGGTGGAACAGACATAGAATGGTTAGCCACCAAAGATAAAGGCAGCTTGGTACGCCTAGCTGCCTTAAAAAGTATATCTTTGATCACTGCAGGGCACGCATCGGCGTCAACCCATATATGCATGGTCGTATCTCGTAATTATCTCTATTTACGCTAGCATACCACCATCTACAACCACTGTCGTGCCCGTGGTATAGCTTGATGCATCTGATACTAAATACAACACCGTGCCCGCCATTTCATCTGGATCGGCTACGCGGCCCAGCGGAATTACTTTAAGCGCATGCTTAAGTATTTGTTCATTGGTAGTAAGCGCAGATGCAAATTTGGTGTCAGTTAAACCAGGTAATAAGGCATTCACTCGAATATTTAGGCTACCGCACTCTTTTGCAAACGACTTAGTCATGCTGATAACCGCAGCTTTGGTGATTGAATAAATACCCTGCATATCGCCCGGTGTTACACCATTTACTGAAGCGGTATTGAGTATGACGCCACCGCCCTGCTCTTTCATCATTTTACCCGCTTCAATCGACATGAAGAAGTAGCCGCGAATATTTACATCTACTGTTTTATTGTAGGCACCAAGGTCGGTATCCAGAATATGACCAAAGTACGGATTTGCCGCAGCGTTATTCACAAGAATGTCCAATTTACCGAAATCTCGTTTAATCGCATCAAACGCTTCGGTAATTTGCTCCATCTCACCCACGTGACAAGCCAATGCCGTTGCTTTGCCGCCCGCATCGCGAATTGAAGAAGCAACCGCCTCACAACCGTCTATTTTACGGCTAGATACAATAACGTGCGCGCCGTACTGAGCAAGTAAACGCGCAATAGATTCACCAATACCGCGACTAGCGCCAGTAACTAGTGCCACTTTTCCTGTTAAATCGAACAAGTCTTTCATTAAATATTCCTTCTCTTGCTGTTTTCGAGCAAACTATGCAGATTGTGATTTATTCTCTTCTTGCATAGTTTCGTAATCGTTTTTAAGGCTTATATAGATAAGGTACACAACCTTTTATATCGCCCCTACGCTTAGTGATAGCGCCATAGTGAAGCTTATGCCAGCATGCCCCCATCCAATACAACTGACTGGCCCGTCATAAACGATGATTCATCGCTACATAACCAGGCAATCGCATTTGCAATTTCTTCTGGCTTACCTAGCCGCTTCATCGGGTTTGCGCCAATCAGACCTTTTTGACCACGCTCATCGAGTTTTGACAGCACACCCTGCACCATAGGGGTATCTACAAAACTGGGGCAAACAGCGTTAATGCGAATATTGGCACGCGCATATTCTACTGCCGCTGATTTGGTTAACCCAATGACACCGTGTTTTGATGCACTGTACGCGCTGATCATAGGCGCAGAGCGAAGCCCAGCAACGGAAGCGATATTAATGATGTGTCCACCACCTGTTGCTGTCATATGCTTCAACGCATTTTTCATGCAGTACCATACCCCCGCTAAATTCACCTGAATATTTTTCATAAACATAGCGTCATCGACTTCGGTAAGCGGTGATGGAAAATGATCGATACCCGCATTATTGATGATCACGTCTATTTTATCGGTGCGAGATAACGCCGTATCGAACATGGCCTTAACCTGGCTAGGTTCAGTAACATCTACCGCTACGGCGTACGCCTTACCACCAGCCTGTTCAATTTCGCTTGCCAACGATTTCGCGTTGTCTTCATTTAAATCGGCAATACCCACTAAGGCCCCACGAGCACTTAAAACCCGGGCAGAAGCAGCCCCTATACCAGAGCCACCACCGGTGATAAGAATATGTTTACCTTCAACATTTGCAGCTACGTTCATATAATGAACTCCAAAAAATGTACTTCAATTCAATGATTGGCTGAACAAGCATGAATGTAATGCTTGCCGCCTGATGCTATAGCATCATTCCCTTTTAAGGCTTATCTCAATTTAGAAATAGCTCGCTTTAACGTTATTACATGTGGCGTCTTGTGACGTGAGTACTTCGATGTCGCGACTAACCAGCGGCAGTTCCCAATTTAAAAAATACTCGGCGGCTGCTAACTTGCCTTCGTAGAAGTCAACGTCTTGTTCGTCTGCCCCTTTCGCGAGTGCTTGTTCGGCAACATTCGCTTGGCGCAGCCAAATCCAGCTCACTACACAACTTGAGAATATATTTAAAAAGCAGCTTGCGTTAGTAAGCAATACCGGTTGTTTGTCTGAACGCAAATCGGTGGCAGCTTGTTGAATAAGTGCCCCTAGCTTGTCTAGGTAAGGCTTTAGCTTAGCGGCAAGTGTCTGTGCACGTGGCGTTTCTGCACGCTTCATGTCGCCCGTTACACGAGAAAGCAACGCCTCTAGCCCCTTACCGTCGTGTTGCCACAATTTTCGACCAAGCAGGTCAAGTGCTTGAATACCATTAGTCCCCTCGTGAATGGGGTTTAAGCGGTTGTCACGCCAGCATTGCTCAACAGGGTATTCACGGGTATAACCCGCGCCCCCCAAAATCTGAATAGCTAAGTCATTCGCTTTAGGACCAAACTCTGATGGCCAGGCTTTAAACACCGGCGTTAATAGGTCTAACAGCTGGGAAAGCTCGGTACGCTTTTCACTATCCGTCTCGGTTTCCATTTTGTCTATCAGCATGCTGCCATACAGGCAAAGCGACATACCACCTTCACAGTAGGCTTTTTGCGCGAGTAACATTCGGCGCACGTCGCCATGATTGATAATAGGTGACGGGTCATCTTCTGGCGCTAAGTTAGGAGCAGCACGGCCTTGGGTGCGATCTTTTGCGTATTCCAATGAATAGCGGTACCCGCGATACCCTATCATGGCAGCACCGTAGCCCACGCCAATACGCGCTTCGTTCATCATCATGAACATATAACGCAAACCTTGATGAGGCTCGCCAATAAGATAGCCGTGGCAATCACCGTTTTCGCCAAACGTAAGTGCCGTAGATGTAGTACCGCGGTAGCCCATTTTGTGAATAAGGCCCGCAAGGGTAACATCATTGCGCACATCTGGATTTCCGTCTGCATCTAAACGGTATTTAGGTACAGCGAAAAGTGAAATACCTTTCACGCCTGCAGGACCACCTGGTATCTTCGCCAGCACCAAATGCACGATATTGTCAGATAGCTCATGCTCACCGCCTGAAATATAAATCTTGCTACCTTTGATGCGGTAAGTACCGTCATCTTGCGGTTTGGCTGAAGTGCGGATATCAGCAAGTGAAGAACCCGCGTGAGGCTCTGTCAATGCCATGGTTCCTGTGAAGTCACCTGTAAGCATCTTTGGCAGGAACGCATTTTTGATATCGCTAGAAGCAAAATGCTTAATGACGTTTGCAGCCGCTGCGGTTAGAAACGGATAAGCTGTAGATGATGGGTTAGCCGCTAAAAAGAAACCCGCACAGGCATTCATTACCGTAACGGGTAGCTGCATGCCGCCGTCTTCAAAATCAAAGTGACCGGCAATGAAACCAGATTCACGGTACGTATCAAACGCGACTTTAACCTCATCGATCATCGAAACCTTTGAACCATCAAACGTAGGCTCATTTTTATCAGCCACCGCATTGTGAGGAAGAAATAGCTCTTCAGCCATTTTCTCAGCCATATCAATAACAGCGTTGAATGTTTCTACGTTATGTTCTTCAAAGCGTGATTTTTCGCAGAGCGATGCGGTATTTAATACCTCATAAAGTTGGAATTGCATTTCACGGCGAGGAATGAGTTGATCGGCCATGGTGTTTTGTCCTTCACGAATACTTGTTAACACATTGTGTCATATTCGTTATCATGCCATTATTGTCAATAATGACACAATAATGGTGAATACCGCCAACAATAACTCAGCCTTATTTTTTAAAATAACTCTAATTACTTTTATGAATAGCACCAAGTTCACTGTTACCGTATTAGGCTTCGACCAAGCCCTTGCCTCAGCCATCACTGGCGCGCTTGATGTCTTCGCTTTTGCTGGCATCAGTTGGCAGCGTATTCACAAACTTTCCCCTTCTCCACAGTTTAGGGTGCAGTTGGCAAGCCACCACGGCCAGCCTTTTATGTGTTCGAACCAAATCATGTTACAACCCAACATCGCCATTGAGGATGTATCACACACCGATATCCTTCTTATTCCCACTATTGGCGGGAATATCGACGAAGTACTGAGAGATACACAGCCTCTACTCGTACATATAAAACGTTTGCAAAAAGTAGGCGCTGACATTGCGGCGAACTGCACAGGAACATTTTTACTCGCCCAGACAGGTCTTTTAACGAACAAAACCGCAACTACTCACTGGGGCTACGCTGACAAGTTCAAATCTATGTACCCGAACGTTAATTTACAGCCAGACAAAATGGTAACGGAAGACAATGCGGTTTATTGTGCAGGGGGTGGGATGGCATGGATAGACTTATCCACGCAATTAATTGAACGTTACTGCGGGCACCAAATTGCAAGTGATACCGCTAAATCACATGTGCTAGATGTGTCTAGAACAAGCCAAACGATTTACGCGAGCAGCAGGCAGCGCCGGCTTCATGCTGACAAAGACATCATGGAAATTCAGTCGTATTTAGAGAAAAACATGCGCAGCAAAACCACGCTTGCAGAATTAGCCAAGAAACACAATATGACTGAGCGCACAATGATCCGCCGATTCAAAAACGCCTGTGATATTACACCTGGTCAGTACTTACAAGCACTACGTATTGAACAAGCTCGCAAACTGTTAGAAACATCTACTATGCCGCTAGAAAACTTAATAAACGCTGTAGGTTACGAAGATTTAAGTTCCTTCACTCGCTTGTTTAAGAAGACGACGGGGCTCTCTCCGTCACAATACCGCATAAAATTTAACCGCAGCTAATACAGGCTGTGTTTATGGCCTGATAACTGTGCACTAATAAAAACCATAGTTGTCTCTCATTGCTTTACCTCAGTGCAATAAATATTCATCGATATATTCACTGCTGCTAATGTTGTGCATTAAGGGGGCAAAAATTTGTAAAGTTGCACAAATTTGAAGTTTTTATTGCAAACTTTGTGTAAAATGCAACGCCAAGCATAGATTGTTAATTTTTGTGCTAAAAACACTACAAAAGTATAATTTTAAAATCATCTTGGTGGAAACATGAGAACACATAAAATCGCCACGCTAGCGTTAGCAGTTAGTGCAGCGTTCAGCTCTTCAGTTCTTGCACAAGAGGCCGCAACGACAGAAAAAAAAGAAGCCTCACTTGAACAGATTACCGTTACTGCGCAAAAGCGTACACAATCAATTCAAGAAGTACCAATTTCTGTTGCGACATTAAGCGGAGAAAAATTCGAAAGCCTATTCTCAGGCGGTGAAGACATTCTAGCACTTGCAGTTCGTGTTCCGGGCCTTTACGCCGAATCATCAAATGGTCGTGTAGCACCACGCTTTTATATTCGTGGTCTTGGAAACACCGACTTCGACCTTGCCGCTTCTCAACCTGTTTCTATTATTATGGACGAAGTGGTAATGGAAAATGTTGTATTAAAAAGCTTCCCGCTTTTCGACGTACAGCAAGTAGAAGTACTTCGCGGTCCTCAAGGCACGCTATTCGGCCGCAACACTACCGCGGGTATTATCAAGTTCGACACCGTTAAACCTACACAAGATTTAGAAGGCTACGCAAAAGCTGGCTTTGGTTCTTACGGCACAATGAATTTTGAAGGCGCAATCAGCGGCGGCTTAACAGATGAGCTTTCAGCACGTCTTTCTCTATTATCACAAGAACGTGATGACTACATCGACAACGCATTCACAGGCGAAAACGATGCAATTGGCGGATACGACGAAAAAGCGTATCGACTACAGCTTCTTTGGGAACCATCAGCAGACTTTTCTGCCCTACTAAACGTACATGGTCGCGAGCTTGAGGGCACAGCGTCTATTTTCCGTGCAAACGTATTCGATAAGGGTAGTAACGAGCTTAACGCTAACTACGATCGCGAAACGGTATATTATGATGGTGATCTTCAAGGCGACGGCATCGATAATAACCCTCAAGAGTACGATGGTTTTGGTGCGTCACTAAAACTTGAGTACGACATGGATGAAGTAACATTTACGTCAATCTCTGCGCTTGAAACAGCTGACGGTTCAAGCCTTGGTGATGTTGATGGTGGTTTCAACCTTGCTGACGGCACATCAGGACCAGGCTTCATTCCTTTCTCAGCGGTTACTCAAGACAATCTTGACGATCTAGAGCAGTACACTCAGGAATTTAGACTTTCGAGCAACAGTCGTGATGCGCTGAACTGGCAAGTAGGTGCATTTTATTATGATGCCTCATTCAACGTAACCAGTATCGACGGTTACTTTGGCGCAACGACGGTTTTCCATGACAACCAAACATGGGCAGTATTTGGTCAAACGTCTTATCAAGTGAATGAGAAATTAAACGTTACCGGTGGAATTCGCTATACACATGACTCTAAGAGCTTGGTTGTTGGCGATCAAAACGTTGACGGCTTCGCACTGGTTACTGGAGATGCGCTGATTCAAGATTATGACGACATTGATGTAGATGATGGTCAAACTAGCTTTGAATTGAGTGCTAACTACCGTGTGACAGACGATATGTCACTATTTGCTCGCTATGCTAACGGTTTCCGAGCTCAAACGATTCAGGGTCGTGACGTTGCATTTGAAGGTGCACCTTCTGTAGCTGATGCAGAAACTATCAATTCGTTCGAAGTGGGTATTAAGTCTGATTTGTTCGACGACTCACTACGTCTTAACGCTGCAGCATTTTACTACACAGTGGATGATATGCAGTTCTCGGCGATTGGTGGCGGCAACAACTTTACAGCACTTGTAAATGCTGACAAAGGCGAAGCGTATGGTTTTGAAGTAGACGCACAATGGCTCGCGACTGATGAGCTTACCTTCACTGCAGGCTACAGCTACAACCACACCGAAATTAAAGACGACACGCTGACCGTTTCACCATGTGGTACTAACCCTGTTTTTGGTTCTACAGGTAACTGTACAGTGACTGATCCTCGTCCAGACGGTTTTGTTGCTTCAATCGACGGTAACCCGTTCCCACAAGCACCAGAGTCAATCTTTAACTTTACTGCGCGTTACACTATCCCCATGGGTGACGACGGTGAGTTCTTTGTGTTTACTGATTGGGCGTTCCAAGGTGAAACTAACATCTTCCTATACGAAGCTGTTGAATTTACTACTGAAGACAACTTCGAAGGCGGTCTACGCATTGGTTACGAAAACTTTGCGCATAACTACACAGTAGCGCTATTTGGTCGTAACATCACTGACGAAGATAACGTTAAAGGTGCTATCGACTTCAACAACCTAACGGGTATCGTAAACGAACCACGCGTTTGGGGTGTTGAGTTTAAGTACACGTATTACTAAGCGAAGATTAGTTAGCTACTTTCAATTTTTGTAGCTATTCAATTATTTAGTATAAAAGCAGAAGCGTTGAAAAACGTTTCTGCTTTTTTTATGCCATTCTACGCCGCCATATGAATATCTGAAGTAGGCGTTTGCACAAGCTGCTGTAGCTTTCGGCACACCTTTACCCAGCGCGCCACTTTTTGATAGTAAACCTGCTCTATCAATTGCCCTTTCTCATCAAACAAAAAGCTAGCAAGCTTTCCTTTATTTCCTGGCATATAAAAGTGATGTACCGTGAACTGGTTAGACAAGGGCGCATTTACGATTTTTTGATACATGCAGAACGGCAGTGTATTAGCTCGCTCATCGCCGCCAGTTAAACGACTACGGCGCTGAAACGTATCTGAACCTAAGTCAGCTAATATGCCGTGCTTTGTAATAAGTTGATCGACCGCTTTGATGCCTGTTTGCATAATCATCTCCAAAAAGGTGCCGACGCCGACACACCACAATAAGAGTCAAAATAAACCATACTGATATTTATACAGTATATGGCCATTTGATTAAAATGCAAACAAAAAAAGCCGCTTTAACAAGCGGCTTTCGTTTAGTGACGGGCGATTAGCATTATTCGAGGGCCGATTCTAAAAATGCCCACTGGTCAGCATAGCCTTCAATACGCATCCACGTTGGTGTACCAGCGCCGTGGCCTGCACGGGTTTCAACACGAAGTAATACGGGGTTATCGCAGCCTTGATCGGCTTGAAGTTGTGCCGCAAATTTATAGCTATGCCAAGGAACTACGCGGTCATCGTGATCGCCAGTAGTAACCAAGGTTGCCGGATAACAGGTTCCAGGTTTTGTATTGTGAACAGGAGAATAAGCATACAAGGCTTCAAATTCGTCGTTGTTTTCACTCAAACCATAATCAGACGACCATGCGCGAGCATTAGCGCTTGGCGTGTGATAGCGAAGCATATCTAGTACCCCTACAGCCGGTAAGGCGGCAGCGAAAAGATCGGGGCGCTGCGTTAACGTTGCACCAACCAGCAAGCCACCGTTAGAGCCGCCTTGAATTCCCATTTTTTGAGGGTTGGTATAACCACTTTCGACTAGGTACTCCCCTGCAGCAATAAAATCATCAAACACGTTTTGCTTATTTAACTTAGTTCCCGCTTTGTGCCATTGCTGGCCATACTCACCACCTCCTCGCAAGTTAGCGATGGCAAGCACATTGCCTTGCTCAACCCATACCATTCTGGACACTGAGTAGCCGGGTTTTAGTGAAATATTAAAGCCACCGTAGCCATACAGTAAGGTTTTATTATTCCCATCAAGCTTTAATCCTTTCTTATGTACAATAAACATAGGCACTTTGGTGCCATCTTTACTGGTGTAAAAGACTTGCTTGGTTACATAATCATCATAGTTAATGCCAGTATCTATGCGCTTAAATAATGTTGACTCGCCGCTTTGAACATCATAAGCGTAAACTTGGCCAGGATTAGTGAAGCCCGTTAACTTGTAAAACGTCGTGTCGGCAGTTTCATCTCCATAAAAGCCGTTTACGCTGCCAATATCAGAAAACGAAATGTCATCAATTTGTTTGCCAGACAAGTCAAATACACTCACTTGCCCTTTTACATCTTTAAGGTACTGAGCGAATAACTTACCACCTAATAGCGATACACTATTTAAGGTATCTGACGTACTTTCAATAACAGTTTCGCTTGACTGAACGCCATTGTCGAACTCAACCTTTACAACCTTACCTGTTGGCGCATCGGCCGTTGATGTAAAGAAAAGCGTGTCTTCTTTTTCACCAATAAAATCGTAGCGACCATCCCACTTATCAAAGATTGGTATCAACTTACTGTTTTTTTCTTTTAGCGACTTAGCGTATACCCCATTGGCTTCATAGCCTTCAAATACCGAGATTAATAGTGTTTCACCGTCTTGAATAACCAGTGGGTATGGGTTCCAGGTAGGTTTGCCGTCAAATGAGAACACTTTTGTATCTTCATTTTGCGCTGTGCCTATTGCGTGAAAATAAATAGACACGGTTTGGCTATCGTCAAACTCACCTGCGTCATTTTCTGGGTAACGCGAATAGAAAAAACCACTTTCGTCAGGTAGCCACGCTACGTTTGAAAATTTAACCCCTTTAATAACATCGGTTAAATCTGATTTGTTGCTGGTTTCACGTATATGAATGGTTTTCCAGTCTGTACCACCGTCGGATAGCATGTATGCAAGATACGACGCTTTCGGGCTTAGTTCAGTTGACGCCATCGATACAGTGCCATCATCACTTAGGGTGTTGGGGTCAATGAGCACTTCAGGCTTACCGTTTAGCCCATCAGCCATATAGAGGACATATTGGTTTTGCAATCCGTTGTTATACGTATAGAAGAGTTTGTCATTTACCATGTAGGGCGTTGAATACTTTTCATAATCCCACAATGCGGTTAAACGCTCTTTGTACAACGCTTTAGAAGATAGCTCAGCTAGATAAGGACGAGCAAGCTCGTTTTGGGCCTCTACCCACGCGTTTACCTCTTCACTTTCTTCTTCTAGCCAGCGATAAGGGTCGCTCACTGTAGTACCGTGATAATTGTCCTGCTGCGCGACGGTTTTTGTTTCTGGATAGCTAGACACTGTCGGCATCGCTGTATGTTGCATCTCGCTTTTCGCCGGCTCTGCATTGTTACTGTAGGACGTTGAACAAGCAAAGGTTACCCCTGCAGATGCTGCAACCACGGCTGCGTATATTAGTTTTTTCTTCATTTTTAGTCCTTATAAGAAAAATGCCGGTGTTACCCGGCATTCTCTACTTAGCTTTCTGTCGTAATTTGAGCCTGTTTTCTGCCTTTAAATACATTCTTAAGGTCGTTAAGAATGAGGTAAAGTGCTGGAACAAGTAGTAGCGTAATCACCGTGGCAAACAAAATACCAAAGGCCAGCGAGATTGCCATAGGGATCACAACTTGTGCTTGTAAACTGCGTTCGAAGACAATGGGCATCAACCCCATAAATGTTGTTAACGAGGTGAGAATAATCGCTCTGAAGCGCTGGGTGCCTGCGCTTATCGCCGCGTCCATTAGTGACATTCCTTCCTTGCGAGCGCGGTTTACAAAATCCACCATAATTAAGCTGTCATTCACTACAACGCCAGACAACGCGATAATTCCGCAAATAGACAATACACTGACTGCCATACCAAGCACTAAGTGACCGACAATGGCACCAACAATACCAAAGGGTATAACTGACATAATAATTAACGGCTGACTGTAGGATTTAAGCGGTATAGCTAGTAAGGCGTAAATAGCAAAAAGCGAAAACAATAATCCTTGCATTAAGCTAAACATTGCATCGGCCTGCTCTTTTGAATTCCCTTGTAGTTTGAATTCTACATTGGGATAGCGCGCTAATAGGTCTGGCATCAGATTATCAATAACGTCATTGGTTACCTCTGATGGGTCAAGTAACGCCTTATCGACTGCTCCTGATACTGTAACAGAACGCTTACCATCAACGCGGATAATCGAGTCGAAGCCTTGACCTACGGTAAACGTAGCGACTTGTTCGAAAGGAATTTCTTGGCCATTTGGTGCGCGAACTCGCATATTTTTAAGGTGTTCTACTGAGCTACGTTCGGCTTTGGGGTAACGTACCATCACCTTTATTTCTTCGTCATCGCGCTGAATTCGTTGTACTTCAGCACCATAAAAGCCAAATCGCACCTGTTGCCCTAAGTCCCGTAACGAAACTCCTAGCGCGTCGGCTTGCGGCTTAAGGGCAAGCTGAATTTCTTCACTGCCGCCAGAAAAGGTATCATTAATATCTGTAACCCCTTCGTAACCGTCAAGCGCCTCTTTTAACTCATCACTAATTGCCCGTAATGCCTTTATATCGCTAGAGCTAAATTCAAAACTTAGATCTGAGCCTCCACCAGGCCCACCCGGCGAACTGATATTAAAAGACTTCACCCCTGGAATTTCAGGTAACTCTTCACGCCACATATTCTGGATTTCAAAGTCGGTAAGCGTTCGCGTTTCGCCTTTGGTAAGCTCCGCGAATATCTCCCCCCCTAGATTACCGTTATCAAAGGCAATGGCGTGTTTGATAACATTGTCGCCTGACTCTTGTGCAACTTTATCGTCCATGCGGTGCATGGCTTCACGTAACGTTGTTAACACGTTATCGCGTTGTTCTAGCGACGAGCCCGGTTCCAGTTCAAAGCTTGCAATCATAAAGTCGCTGGGAATATTCGGGAAAAATACGAATCGGACAATACCGCCACCAAATAAACCTACGGTTAATATCAGCATCGCCATGAAAACCGCAACCGTCGTATAACGATTGCGTACCGCTTTAGCGAGAAATGGGGCATATTTGTTATTAATAAAGGTTTTTATTCCTTCGCTGAAAAAGTCTCTAAACCGTTGAAATGCGTTTGCCTTTGCCGGGTCATATGGCTTTAGCTTCATATGTACAAGGTGAGCTGGCAAAATAAGCTTAGATTCTATGAGCGAGAAAATTAGGCAGACAATGACCACCATGCCTATGGTTTTCCAGATAATACCAAACGGCCCTGACACCATTAACATAGGAGAAAACGCCGCAATAGTGGTAAGTACACCGAAGGTTGCCGGCATTGCTACCTTTTTTACACCCGCAATAACGTTCTCAGCACTGTGGCCCTTCTTATCAATTTCGGAATAAGCCGACTCGCCCATAATGATGGCATCGTCAACGACTATCCCCAACACCAGAATAAAAGCGAATAAACTCAGCATATTTATAGATACGCCAATCATATCTAGCGGCATCACCAATAACGTGCCAAGGAAACATACCGGAAGACCAACGATTACCCAAAAGGCGAGTTTAATTTTCAAGAAAAGAGACAGCACTAAAAATACGAGTAGCGCACCAAAGAACATGTTTTCAAGCATCATATTTAGCCGGTCAGCCAAATAAAAGGAACTATCGCCCCACGTGTCAGCCGTTATATGCGCAGGAAACTCTGACTTTTGGCTGTCTATATAGTTGTTAACTTGCTCTGAAATTTCCAGCGCGTTTTGATCGCCCACCGCACGGACACGAAGGCTTACGGCGGGTTTATCATCAAATAACGCGTATTGGTTATTCTCGATAAAGCCGTCATTGATATAGGCCACATCTCCCAGCGTAACGCGGGTGCCGTTTGCATTGGTCAATAAGATAATTTGCGAGAAGTCCCAGCCCGTGTAGGCCTGCCCTTTCGTTCTCAGTAAGATATCGCCATTTTCCGTGCGAATTGAACCACCAGGTAAGTCAACACTGGTTTGGCTTAAACGCGATACCACTTCAGCAAATGTAAGGTTGTATTTCTGCAAATCGACTTCAGACAATTCGACCGAGATTTCATAATCTCGCGCCCCCACTACTTGCACGCTTGAAATGCCGGGTAAGTTCGCAATGTCGTCACGTAAATCTTTGGCAAACTCTTTCAGTTCCCGCTCTGAAGCATCGCCATATACTGAAAGCCAAATAACATCCTGCTGTATTTTTTGACGGTAAATGACCGGTTTCTCAGTATCAGCGGGAAAACTGGGAATGGCATCCACTTGCACTTTTACTTCATCAAGAAGCGAGTCAACGTCGTAATCTTCTTCTACTTGAATACTCACCGTGCCCATACCCTCAACGGCAGTGGCGTTTAGCTGCTTGATACCTTCTAAGTCTTTTATCGCTTCTTCAATTTTTAATATCACGCCCTCTTCTACTTCCTGAGGCGCAGCACCTAAATAAGGTACTCTTACATTTATGACGTCTATATCGAAGCTGGGAAAGACTTGCTTTTGAATGCTGAATGCGCCGAATAAGCCACCGACTATTAACAGCCACATAAGCAAGTTTGCCGCAACACTATTTCGAGCAAACCAAGCTATCAAGCCTTTTTGCGTATCTATCCGGCTCATTAACGGCCTCCTTCGGAGGTATTGCTTTCCACTTTCTCGCTTTCGTCAGTACTGGAAGATTGTGCATCTGCCTGCGCTTCATCTGACAGCACCGGCTCATCGCCAGGCAGTCTTACCTTCATGCCGTTGTAGGGGTTTGGCACTGCGCTCGTAACCACTAGCGTACCTTCTTCAATACCTGAACGAATAAACACTTCTTTCGCCGTGGTACGCGCCACTTCAACCGGTTTAATTTCAATTTCGCGATTGTCATTTACGGTAAGAACGGTGTTGTCTAAGCGCAAAATGCTTCGGGGTAATACAAGCAACTGCTCATTTTGACGTGACGTGATCTCTGCTTCAACAAATTGACCGAAACGCAGAGGCGCTTTATGAGACGCTTTGAAGTTATACGGGTCTTGAACTTCGACAATGGCATATACCACTCGACTACCCGTGTCTAAAATGCCTTCTGAGCGCACAAGTTGACCTTGCCACGTGCGTTTAACACCGCCCACAGAAGCCGTAAGCGAAACAGGCACGCCTTCACTCGATTGCCCGGCAATATTGATGAACATCAAATCACTATCGGTGATGGGCAATCTTACTTCCGCCGTATCCGTTGAATAAACGGTACCAAGCACAGAGCCCATTGCCACGAACTGACCAAGATCGATATTACGCTCTACCACAATGCCATTATAAGGCGCCGTGATTTTGGTTCTTTCTAAGTTACGTTTTGCGCGCTCAAGTTTTGCTTTTGCCGCTTTTACATTAGCCTGCTCTTTAGCCAACTGAGGCTTTCTTAACCCTAATTCTGGCGGCGCCACACTGCTTACAGAGCGCCATTCTTGTTCAGCAACTTTACCCCGTGCGATTTCTTCTTGAAGCGCCGCCTGTGCCTGCGCTAATTCAGCTTCTGCTAATTTAAGGTCGGTGCGATAGTCGTCCTGCTCTAGGGTTGCTAGCACGTCACCTTTTTTAAACGTTCCCCCAGCAATAAACACGTCAGATAAACTCACTACCTGCCCGCTCACCTGTGCACTTAACGACGTCTTGTTGCGCGGTACCACATTACCTTGCGATTTAACGATGAAGCTTACCTGCTCTGAGTTAACGGCTTCGGCGTCAACAAGAAACGCAGGAATGTCCACGGGGACTTGCTCAGGCGGTTTACGCGATTTGATCATAACAGCGGCGGCGATAAACGCGATTAACACGATGAAAAGTGGCAATCCACTTTTCATTAACATGGAGTTTTTCATTTACTATCCCTAGGAACGAAAGGAAACCAGCATGGCATTAGTCATCACAAACCGTTCGTAAGCAGACATAATTACCAAGCCGTCACCCGACGACTTTCTATTATTATTGTTTCAACACTAGTGTACTGACTTATTAGTGCGTATGCCCACTTAACATTGTTAGATTTTGTGTCTATTTATTGTTTTTTAAGTGAACGCTTTAATCAGTAGTCCTAATATAAAAAATTATCGAAAGAATACAAAGTAAGATTGATAATTATCATTTTTTCGTTGATTATTTAAGCACTCATTGGTTATGAGTTGACCGGTGGCTTTAATTTTAACCTCGTCTAACAACTAGAGGGAGGCACTGGAACAATTTCGCTACGTTGAAGGGAAAACAGATTATGAGCCTTAAGAAACAATACCTTAAATCAAAACCTCTGTGCAAAGTGACATTTCGACTAAACGCGGAAGCAGCGCAAGATGCAAAAGAAGCGGCGCTTTGCGGAGACTTTACCGACTGGAAAGCCCAGCCACTAACAATGAAGAAACTAAAGAGCGGCGACTTTACTTTGACCGTTAATTTAGAAAAAGATCATGAATATCAATTTCGTTACCTTATTGACGGTGAAAAATGGGAAAACGACTGGGAGGCCGATGCTTATATGCCATCTCCAGTAAGTATTGAAGACAACTCGGTAGTTCGCGTATAGCGTCGCCCATGCGGGAAAAACGCCCAAAAAAAAGGCTGCAAAAATGCAGCCTCATATTGTTACAATAAAAGTAGCTTAAAGAGAGCTTTCAAGCTCTGGAAGCACTTCAAACAAATCACCGACTAAGCCGTAGTCTGCAACTTGGAAAATGGGTGCTTCTTCGTCTTTGTTGATAGCAACGATAACTTTAGAGTCTTTCATACCTGCAAGGTGCTGGATAGCGCCTGAGATACCTACCGCAATATAAAGCTGTGGCGCAACAATCTTACCTGTTTGGCCTACTTGCATATCGTTAGGAACGAATCCAGCATCTACCGCAGCACGCGATGCACCAATAGCAGCACCTAGTTTGTCTGCAATACCTTCAAGAAGTTTGAAGTTGTCGCCGTTTTGCATACCACGACCACCAGAAATCACTACTTCTGCTGCTGTGAGTTCAGGGCGCTCTGACTCAGTCAGTTCTGCTGAAACAAAATCAGACTTTTCGCTGCTTTTAACCACATCAATCGCGGTTACTTCAGCGCTGCCGCCCGTTGCAGCTGCATCAAACGAAGCAGCGCGAACCGTAATGACTTTTTTCGCATCAGATGATTGAACAGTTGCGATAGCGTTACCCGCATAAATTGGGCGCACAAAAGTGTCTTCGCTTTCAACACCAATAATGTCTGAGATTTGCGCTACGTCTAACAATGCCGCTACGCGAGGCATGAAGTTTTTACCCGTAGTTGTAGCATCAGCCACAACATGGCTGTAATCACCTGCCAGTCCAAGAACTAAGTCAGCCGTATTTTCAGCTAATTGGTGCTTGTACGCTGCGTTGTCGGCAACCAATACTTTTGCAACGCCGTCAATTTGCGACGCAGCTTCAGCAACCGCTTGGCAACCTTCACCTGCAACTAGTACATGGATATCACCACCCATTTTCTGTGCGGCATTAACAAGCTTATGCGTTTCAGTCTTTAAGCTTGCGTTGTCGTGTTCTGCATATACGAGTACGCTCATGAGATCACCTTTGCTTCATTTTTTAACTTTTCTACCAGTTCAGCAACGTCTGCTACCTTAATACCACCCTCGCGCTGTGGTGGAGGCGTGACTTTCAGCACTTTTACGTTGGATTCTAGTGCTACACCGAAGTCAGCTGCCGCTTTCACGTCAAGAGGCTTGCGTTTCGCTTTCATGATATTCGGTAGAGATGCATAACGAGGCTCGTTTAAGCGAAGGTCTGTAGTTACCACAGCAGGAAGCGAAAGCGCTACTGTTTGAAGGCCGCCGTCGATTTCACGGGTTACATTGACTTTTTCACCGTCTACAACCACTTCAGAAGCGAAGGTGCCCTGAGGCATGCCTGTTAATGCGGCAAGCATCTGGCCCGTTTGGTTGTTATCAGAGTCAATGCTCTGCTTTCCAAGAATAACCAGTTGAGGTTGCTCTTCTTCAACGACTTTAGATAGAAGCTTAGCCACTTGAAGTGAATCAAGATTTTGGTCGGTATCGATTTGGATACCGCGATCAGCGCCTAGGGCAAGCGCTGTACGTATTTGTTCTTGGCAGCTTTTATCACCAATTGAAACAACAACGATTTCAGTGGCCACGCCTTTTTCTTTTAAGCGAACGGCTTCTTCAACCGCAATTTCACAGAAAGGGTTAATGGCCATTTTCGCGTTTGTAAGATCTACGCCTGATTCATCGGCCTTCACTCTTACCTTAACGTTGTAGTCGATCGCGCGTTTGACCGGTACGAGTATTTTCATATTTACCTCAATTGTTGAGTTCGTCGGTGTCTATTACGTTTCACTAATAATTAACTATTAATAATTAAAAACGTATTACTTCACCACGCTTTTTGAAACTTTAACAATGTGCTCTACGTTAATAAAAACACTGTGGAACGTACGTTTTTCAAAGGCTAACCTTAAAACGTCGTTAACACCACGTTTACGAGCAGTTATAATGCACTGCCAGTTGACGTTAACGTAAACTGCTTTGCAATGTACTTACTGTTGACGTAAACGTCAACCTGCATTACCTTGCAAAACGACAATTAATTTACATGTTTTTGACACAAAGCATTATTTGTTTCATCAATAG
>VMHT01061033.1_pt1 | contig 28331 bp, 16 predicted proteins | sample 4693611 | NCBI WGS metagenome assembly VMHT01 (sample SAMN12280063, study PRJNA550983) | marine metagenome | isolation source: seawater sampled from same location over 5 years 0.02-0.2 micron viral filtrate | place: USA: collected off the coast of southern California halfway between the port... ... | reverse complement strand
TGGGTGGAACAACCAAGAATTTAGGCTTCCCTGTAAGATGGGTTCTAGGTGATGTTGAAAATGACAGATGGGTCGAATTATTACCTGATTCTAAGTCTGTTTTGGAATTAGATAAAATGCCTCAGCCTCAAGGTTGGTCTACAAATAAAATTAGAGCATTGCAAACCAATCACACTATTCCTTCGTGCGCATGGCATTTTATTTCCAAGGGTAAAAAGGGTAAATTCAATCGCTTGAGGGCAGCAGAATTGAAGTTAACAGAAAACCAAAGAGCCGGACTGGCTAGAGGAGAAAATCAATCTTTGGAGGATGGAAAAGTTCTGTTAGCAGATGAATTTAGAGGCCCTGATTCTAGTGCGATAAGTGTCGTTCTTTCAGGTGATACCTCTGAGATGTCAAAAGGAATCACGAGTCTGGAGATGTGCAATGTGCTGGTTCATGAATCTACTTTCTTGGAGGAGTGGAAAGGCCACGCAGTAAAATTTCTCCATAGTACTGCGAGTGGAGCTGCTAGAACCGCAATTTCTAGTGGAACAAAACACCTAGTTCTAACTCACTTTGGGGCGAGAATAAAGAGCACTGAAGAGTTATTATCTCAAGCACAAGAGCAATTATCAGATTCACCAATTTCCCTTAGTGCTGCTAGTGACGGAGACCGAATACAGGTTTCAAAGTCAGGTAAATCTACTCACTATTACTGGTCTGAACAAGGTTGGTCTAATTGATTCAAACAAGCGCATACTTGAAGTGTAGACGGCCAAACAGCGTGATATGCGTTGCCAGTTCATTGTCACATTGCTTCTGTGCATGATACTTGCTCCATGTGTTTCAGCGCAAACCGAAGGACGCGCACCACCTGGATGCCTTGAGAGGGACGTCGAAGATATTTCTAATTCTATTTCTATCGATTCTGGAACATGTTGGAAAATTAATCTAGGCACATTACAGCCTGGTGATGTATATGATGTTGAAGTCAATGTTATTACTGATGCTATTGATATGTTATTTTTTGACCAAAATAGTATTCAATCTTATGATTTAGGGCAGTCTTATCGTTCACTATTCGATAATAAATCTTCTACTGAGGACGCCTTGGGCGGGTATAGTTTTCATTGGAAAGTGCCCTCTTCGATAAATCCAAAAACATGGTATCTGGTACTTGATAACCTTGCCCATGATGGCGACCAAGGGCTTGGCGACCAAGGTGGTGTAACCAGTCAAATTTCTTTAGATTTCACAAAGTTACAAGATTCCTATTGGACTCCTTACCATGACGTAATGCGCGTTCCATCTGAATCATTCGAGACATTATTGTCTGGTGATGATTTGAAATTAGATACGGGTACAACAATCGTTCTAACTGCATGGTCTTTGGAAGGTGCAGGAGATGTATATTTGCAGACTAAACAAATGCATGACCTATACTTATCAGGCGGAGTTGGCCAATTATACATCACCACTACAGAAATGCAAGATATATCTTCATCAGACTCAACAACATGGGTAGTTCCCGCTGAACTAGAAAATCAAGAATTGGTTCTTATTGTAGATAATACCGATAATCCAGTCGGCGGAGGAGATGGAACTGAAGATATCAGAATTACAGTTAGAGTCCAACTTGCTCCCCCTATTTCTCCAGTTATTTCTGTTGAAAATTCCGGAGTTACATCGATTGGAACTGGATTAAATTTAGATTCCATGAACACGCCTAATCTACTCGACCAAATTGAGAGTATGAGTTGGGATTTTGACTCTGAAGTCGATGCAGACGGTGATTCAATTCTAGATAATGATGCAGACGCTGAAGGTTGGCAAGTAGTGGGACTGTGGGACTTTACTGGGCAAAAAACAATCACTCTAACTGCAACTTCGCGAGATCAGCAAACTTCGAAGACCACAACCACAATTTCCGTACAAGATATTGTGAGTCCAGTTGCAGTAATATCAAGTTCAGGCCAAGTAATTAGCGACGGTTGGAAAACAGGCTTGAATGAAGATATTGCATTTAGTTGTGGAGATAGTACCGATGATGATTCTGTAGCGACTTGTATTTGGACATTAGATGGCGAAGTCTATGACCAAAATTCATCGATAGTTCTTTCATGGGCAAATATTGGTAGTCATACCCTTGTTTTGACCGTTGCTGATATGGCAGGAAATAGTAATTCGACTGCAAAAAATATTGCAGTTGACGACTCTTCAGTTCCTGTATTAGATCAAAGTAAATTAGAAGTTCTAGCAAATTCAGCTGTCAAAGGTTCACCGTTAGAGTTTAGTGTTTCAGCGGTTGATGCTTATGATCAGTCCTACCAATTGAGATATCATTGGGACCTCGACCCAACTTTCGATAGTGATGGCAATGGTGATTCCAAAGATGACCCTAACTATGTCGGTTCAGATGTCGAAATCACTTTCCAAGAAAGTGGAAGATTAGACGTTGTTCTGACTGTTTTTGATCAATCTGGAAATAAAGATTCTCATCCATTCTCAGTAAATGTCAGCCCCGAGTCAGAGCCAACAAGTGTTTTTGGAATTATCATCGTTGTCTTATTCGTTGGAGTTCTAACAATGGCAGTCTCTATGATTGGGTATAGGAGATGGCAGAAAAATATCGCAATTGAACTACTTGCTGGCAGAGGTCTTTCACAGCCAGAAGCCAAAGAACACATCAAGATGGTAAGTCAAAATACGAAAGTACCAATTTTTGCATCTGCTGCTGTAATTGCAGGATTGAAATCTGAGGAGCCAGTAGTTACTTCTCAAGACAGGGCAAAGCAAGCAGAGAATGCACAATATGAATCGATTTATGGTAAGCAAAATCAAGATCCAAACGCAGGATTTGCTCCACAGACTCAAGATCCAAATGCAGGATTTGCTCCACAATCTTTTGCACCACAACCCGTTGCTCGCCAATTCAGCCAAGGTAGCCAGGCAGCTGCTAATGCCGCGTTAGAGATGTTTGCAGAAGAAGAAACAGAATCAATTATCGAATCAAGAGTTAATGATGAAGCCCAACCGGTAATTGAAGCGAAGGTGAACAGCGGAGGTATAGAATTACCTCAATCTGTTAAATCTCAAATTAAAACTCCAGATTCTAATAAACCTGCTGAGGCGCCCAAAGTGGTAGATGATAGTAGGCAAATAAGTTGTCCAGAATGCCAACATGGATTTAGAATTAGAATTCCAAAAGGAGTGCTACAAGCCGTAGTTGCTTGTCCATCGTGTAAATCAGATTTTGGTCTTGACTTTTCTTGATATTTTGTGAAACCCTGTTTTTGACCTTTTTTTGGAACATAAAAGGGATGGTTTCACATAGAGGTATAATCCCCTTCAATACATGGATGAGTGTAAGCCACGTCTGATTAGGGCAGGCCTGCCTCAGACTGGTGACTCACGTAAGAGCGCAGTATTCCTTGTATTATTGATGTTTATTTCCATTGCCCAGCCAGTATCAGCAGATAATTCCATCTCTAGAGATGACTTTGATGTTCTTGATGCTTTGATGGAAACTCTATCGATGCGAACAGAGAATGGCGAGGCTGAAATTGCAGTCAATAGTGCTGAAAGTGCGCTTAGTGCAGTTGATGCTGCAGCAAGACCAGTGGGTGAAAATGACCCACTCACAGTTGCCAATAAATTTCTTGATAATGTCTCTATGCGCGATGCAAGCCCATATGATTCAGACCACCCAAGGCCATATGAATTTTTGATGGATAGTTCTACCCAACCCGAGGGTTTCCCAGACAATCTATTTGAAACGTTATTTTCAACAGCAGCACTTGGAGATGGAAACCTTCTTGCTATCGGAATTAATACATATGCAGTTTATGTTAATTTCACATCAAGAAATAATGGCCCATCATACGAGGCATGGGAACGAGGGACTTTCACTGGAGAGCTATTTGTCGGTACAGAATTAGTATTATTTGCTAATTATATAGATATTGACGGCGATGGCTCTGATGACTTGTCAGTTGCCTTAACCATTGAAGGAATCATTGACCAAGGGGATGGTTGGGGAGTAGAAACTAATGGTGGATTTATTCCTGTAATCGAGAAGCTGTGGATTAACCCAACGTTCCAATGGGAAGTTAAAGCATTAGATTTAACCGACCCTATCTGGGATTCTCTCGAGAACCTACAAGTCAGTTTGATGAAAGGTCTTGCCTTTGATATTACTCTCGATGATTCTGAATCATATGGGATTGTCATCGATACAAGATTTACTCAAGCACCATATGAATTCACACTTGGAATAGGAATTGAAAGGATTGAATTTGATGTCACAGCACAGAATCTTCTAGGGTTATTACTCTCAACATTTGTCAATACTTTAAACTCCAGTGACCTTGCTTTAACCTCGATTTCTGCTCCTTACTCGGTACAAATTTCAAATAAGAATGAACCAGGAACCACTGACCAAACAGATTGTGAAGACCCGGGATACTATGACCCTGTAGCGGATAATTTGGCTGATAGTGATGATCATAAATGTGGCTTTGGAATTGGTGTTGGCTTTATCCGATTTGACGGCGATGGTGGTGGTTCTTCAGCCCCAGTATTGGAAATGAGTTATCTTGACGCAGGATTTCATCCAGAAATAGGGGAAACAACAATTCCTTCAGAAGTGGATATTACAATCAGAAATGACAATCTTGGTGAAAATACGTTTGATACAGTTGAAATTTTCTCGGATACTGGTGCTGATGTATATTTGCATTATTTTGAAGACCGCTCAAATGTTAGCGAGGGAGAATCTAGTTATGGAAATACAACGGATGCTAGGGTATGGATTCACGGTCTACCGGCAGGAAGTATGCCTACAGAAGAAATAGGTTCTATCTTTACAATGTTAGGTGAAGCCCCCGGTTCGTCTAACTTACCAGGCGAAATACCTTCTCGACTTTCATGGATTATTGGAATTAAAAACTTCACAGGAGACAATACTGGTAATATTGATGACCCAACACTTCCTGTAAATCCGGTAGATGCTCCTAATACTTTGATAGTAATAGCCGGTACAGAGAAGATTGACCGCCTCGAATACAAGTCCACATTCAAGAGAGGAGGATACACAAATGATGCCTCGTCTCTACAAATAGAAATTGAACAAGTTCCCGAGGTAATCGTGATAGAAGGAAGTTTTCTTGTATCGCCAACAGGGATAGACAGAGTAAACTTTGACAATCCAAATCTCAATTCAATCGCCCAAATTCTCGATAACGCATTGTTATCTATCATCGAAGTTGTATTGGATATTGGAGAGATTGTCAATACTCTACCAGATTCAATTATTAGCACAGCGGGCTCCTCTGGAGGAGTTTTAGAGTTACATTGTTTTTCTCAAGTCAAATCCAATATTGGAGGCACTCCTCGTCAATCACAGGAAATCGAACGGATAACTTTTGCTTTTTCCAGCAATGACCATCCTTGGATTCCGGACACCGACCATATCTTAATTTCACAAGATAATTCCATTGATTTAATCGATGGTAAAGAAGGCGCTGTTGAACCATTAGTTCCAGTCGCTTTGAGTATGAGAGTTGCAGGAATTTCCGATGTAACGCATTCGTATGACCCAGATGCTAATATTCGCCAAATCGTTGTCAAGGGAGATAACGGCGGGCCATTACTAATGGGTCACATCAAGCATGATGGCGCAGATTTATCTTCAGCAATAACACAATCAGCCCTATTTTCCAATCGTCCCTCATATCTCAAGATCATTCAGACCTCAGAGGATTTGACCTATGAAGCAAGTTCAACAATCCAGTCCATTACCTATGGTGGAAAGAGTCCTAGTCAACAAAATACAATCAAACTCAATGGTTTACCCACTAACTTCGGTTTGGTACTTGGAGATACTCTTGGGTATTCTGCAAATCAAGCATTAGATTCTATTCAGATTCAACTTTCTAATGCGACCAATCCAGTTACTATGGACGGTGACCACTTCAGATTCTGGGTAGACCAAGATAACTCTGAGGCATGTATGAGTTTACAGATTTCTGATGTTCTGAGTTTGAAGAGATTCTCGCCTCAAATCCCCAATGCCACAGGACCTGAAGGCAATTCTCAAATTGAGATGATTAGAACTCAATCTTCTCCATTCCGTATTCTGCTAGAGGATATATCGAATTATGATGATGATTTCATTGGTATGAACGGTAGGGTCGCTCTTGACCCACTTCCATCAAATATTACCTTGGCTTTCCCAAGTGGCGTTGACTCGTCAGGTCTTGAGTTGCCTAGTTTTGATGAAGGTGAAGGAGTTGAAGCGTTATCCTTTTTCTTGGGAGACTTAGTTGACTTTGGCTCAACTGTTAACGATGTAATTTATGATTTCACCAAGGATTTGGTTGGTAGCGAGGGCGACGAAGAAGACTTTGCAATTGGATTGAATTTATTGACTGGTGAATCATTCAACTTGAGTGTAGATGTCAAGAAAGGAAATAATTTTGATGATGGTCCTGATTGGGCACATGGCATCTCAATGAATGTATTTGAGGCTACAGTTGTCGAATTCAACCTTTCTAGAATGCCAACTTACACTCAATCTACTAAGTCTATTGTTGATGCAGCATTAGTCGATTATAAAATTGATAAAAACGAGCGTCAATCTATCAACAATGCTTTTATTGAAGCCAATATTACACAATTTGGAGATTTATTAGATGCTCTAGAGGATGGAGTAGTATATGATTTTGAGATGAAAGGGTTGAACATAACTCAACTTGAAAATCTAGGAATCACGTTGAACTTTAAGCGCTCATGGCACAATAGAATATGGCTGCCACAACTGCCTGCAGGTCAAATTTCCATCGATTATGATTTCCGCATGGTTGGAGAAATTCCAACCTATGAGGTAGATCTGTACATGTCACAATGGAAACCACTCCGTGAGCAACTGACTATCGAGGTGAATGGAGTTGAAGGTAGAGATATGGATTTAGTTATTGATGGACTTGATACTACTAAGCCGAATGATGTTAGTGCTAATGCAGTATTTTTCACTCAAGACAATTTAACAGTGCCTCGTTTCACCGTGAATATGGATTATGATTTAGGATCTAAATTAGATTCAGTTCATGCTATATTTATTGATAGAATTGAAAACACCAGAGTTGAAACTTTGATTGACGAAGTACCTCAGTCGATGGATTTTTCAGCGACAATTGGAGATATTTTCATAATTGATTTAGAAGTTCCAGATAGGTTCATGACCGAGTCTAAAACTTCAATCGACAAATTGATGATTCAACAATTAAGGTTTGTCGATGGATATTGGTGGCCTGCTACTGCTTTCATGCGAAACTTACCTGGAATAATGAGTTTAAGTGCAGTACCTGACAATAACTTCAACATAAGAGAAGATACTTCTTTCCAAGGCATGATGACTTTGGATTATACTTCCAATGCAGAGAATATGGATTTGTACCTTGAAGCCGCAGGGCGAGCTGTCGATTACCGAGGCGATATCCTAATGATTGCCCAAGGCCTACCTTCAACTTTCAAGGTAGAAACAACCGATGATTGGGGGGTACGTGTTGCGTCATCAGGTGACGGCGTAAGAAGTCTGTACATGAAACAAACCAACATGCCGGCAATGCCAGGAATGATGGTGGACAGAGTAGAATTGATTGGGCAAGATTTGAAATCAGCAACAATTCATGTTCACAGAGGTCCATATGAATATCCAGTGATAATTCTTGATGATATCACCGATGGAAGAATTGTTGCCAGTGCTCAAGTAACAACTCAACCAGGTTACTATGTTGATATTTTTGGAGACAGAGAGTTTGATGGCAGGGCTGTTATGCTTGATACACAGATGACAGGTCCTCTGCCAACCGCTTCGTCGTTGGGAATTAACGGTGTTGTATCTGATCTATCGGTGGTAGGGACATTAACCGGCGGTGCAGTGGACACGAGGCATATCTTACTTGTTGAACCAATGACGTCTATGATCGCAAGTACTTTGGCCATGTTGGGGTGAATAAATGATAGGACAAGATGATGTTATTTTCTCTGAAGAAGGGGATATGCTTGTCCATGAAGATTCGATTCAGTCTAGTTTAATCTCCCCTGAGGAACTAGCGATTTTAGAGGCTTCAAAAGATGCTGCAAGATTAGTTCAAGATTTGAAAAGAGAAGTTACTCCAAATAGAGTGGCCATGGCAGGAGTAATTCTTCTTCTATTGGTGGGCGCATTATTCAGTGGTTGGTACTGGGTGATTCCAAGAGATTCTGTGACAGTTGAAACCTTGTATATTCAGAGAGGGGGGCACGTCATAATGTCTGAAATTCATAATACTGGAAGCAGGGATATTACGGATGTCTCCTTGGATGTCAAATTCCAATCACTTGACGGAGAAGTCATAGAAATGATGAGCATCGAAGTGGAAATGATATCTTCACATTCTTCTGTAGCAGGTGATGATTTAGAAATGCAAATTCTTGGCCATACAGTCTGGGATTCATATGTTATTGCTATTGAAATACAGTGGACTGATTATGGTGGAGAAGCTAATAGAATTATTGTAACTCATGAAGTCGGCGAATGGGCTTGGGAAGAGTTCAAGGATAGAGATTAGAACCTAAAATTAGACCCAAATGACCCGAACCAATAAAACGGGGCAGGTTGGGGAAGAAAACATGCAAAGCATACGCGCTAGCAGGGGAGCAATTCTCCTAGTCGCATTATTTGTTTTGCAAAGCATCTCTAGTATTTTGATGCCAGAGGATAGTTTTCTTGATTCTGAAGACGATTATGAGCAAATAGAATGGGTTCAATTCGATATTGAAGAAGGGACCTATAATGATGCTAAAGGTATACTTGATGAAAGTATAGAATTAGAACAGAGAAGTGTCATCGCAGAGACCACTTTAGGGGTTTATGACAATACAGGACTCACTCTAAGCAGGCCGGTTCCTGTAGATTGGATGCAAGCACGGCACGACCTTTCATTGCTCTTGATTTCAAATAATCTCAACATGTTGGATGCACGTAATGAAATAAATGAAATTCAAGGATTAGAGATTCGAGAATTTATTTATCCCTCTGGACTAATAATTCAAGGCACACCTTCCGCTTTATCTGAGGCAGAAAACTTAGAACTTGTGTCCAGTTTTCATTCTGTTCCGATAGCAATGCTTGTTCAAGAAGAAATTTTGGATATCCTACTTCTTGAAGACGGAGAACAATCCCTTGTCGGCCAGCGAATGAGGATTCAAGGATGGCGTGGCGATTTAGGTCTACTTCAAGCGATATCTTTTACCGATTCTAATCAAAATACATTAAACCAAGATGTTGCTGATGTTGTTAAACTATCTCTCGACGATGTTATTCAATGGGATGAAGGGCGTTATGAAGGGACATTGATAACTGATGAATTAATTACTTTAGTTCTCCAACCATCAATTCATTCATTGAGATATAATCCGTTGTTCACTATTGAAAATAACAACGCAGGTAGCCATATGAAAACTGGTACGATGAAAATATATTTCACCAGCGATCTTGATGGAAGCAACCAAACAGTTGCTGTAGCCGATTCAGGACTTGATGATGACCATGGGGATTTTGGAAATCGAGTAGTTGGAAATTATGATGTAATTAATGATGGTTCAACTGCTGATAAATGGTCTGGACACGGAACTCACGTATCTTGTACTGTGCTTGGAGATGGAAGCCGTGGGGGATATACTGGAGTTGCTCCAGAGGCAGACCTGTATTTCCAAGCAATGGAAAATGACAATACAGGTAATTTTCAATCTCCTTCCTTGAATGGCTTGCTAAATTCTGCATATAATGCAGGAGCAAGAACACATACTAATTCATGGGGTAGTGGTGGAAATAATATCTTTGGAAGGTATACCTCCGAGAGTCAAGATGTTGACGATAGAGCAAATTATTATGACAGATATTACAACGGAGCAGAGGGATTAACAATTCTCTTCGCTGCAGGAAACGATGGCCCAAATCCTGACACTATTGGGCCGCCTAGTACAGCCAAAAACTCCGTAACTGTAGGTATGCATCAGAATCGTTATTCTGGAGCCCCAGATACAATCATGTCAGGTTCCTCGAGAGGTCCAGTTGATGATGGAAGAATCAAACCAGATGTTTTGGCACCGGGCGGATATGTTCGTTCATGTAAGGCACAAGAGGCAGGAGATACTGGTGGCTCTTCTTGGGAAAGCACTTGGTATCTTGAGTACACTGGAACTTCAATGGCGACTCCAAATGCAGCAGGAGCGTCTGCTATGATTAGACAATATCTTGAGGAAATTGCTCTAAGGGAATCACCTCAAGGTGCGCTAGTAAAGGCGTTATTGATTCTTGGTGCTGAAGATGTTGGGACTCGGGATATTCCAAACAATGACGAAGGATGGGGTAGAATCAACATCAGAAATACCCTCGCTCCAGCGGATGGTCAAGGGATTTGGGTCGATGATAGGTCCTTGTTATCAGCATCTGGAAATTCAAAGTCATATTATTTTGATATTGATGTCGCTAATGATGCATTCAAGGCAGTTCTTACTTGGTCAGATGAATATGCCTCAACAAGTTCTAACAAACAACTGGTGAATAATTTTGATCTTGAAGTTACTGACCCAAATGGTAATGTGTATCTTGGAAATGATTTTGCTAATGGACGTTCCACAACTGGCGGTAGTGCTGATAATACCAACAATGTCGAAGTTGTGCTAGTAGACTCGGCTATAGTGGGTCAATGGACTGTTAAAATCAAGGATACATACCACGGTGGAAGTCGTTCTCAACCTTTCGCCTTGGCAGTTATGGGTCATGGAATTAATGATTTACTTCCAGACTTGGCGGTAATTCCTTCTGATTATAGCACAGATATTCAAATTCCTAGTGTTGATGAAGAAGTTCACTTTACAACTAAAATCGAAAACACAGGAAATGTAAAGTCTGACTTCTTTGATGTTGTTTTACAAGTAGATGGAGTGGTTGTTGAAACTAAGAATATGGAAGTCGGTGGAGGTACGGTGAAAGATTTGTACTGGACATGGACTCCTCAAAGCGCAGGCTCTAAGCAGGTATCCTTCATCATAGACCCAGATAATTTAGTTGAAGAAACCTCAGAAAATAATAATCGTCATGATGTTATTGTTGATGTGACAACTCCTGGCGTATCACTAACTTCTTCTCAGAGGGTAAAATCGCTGGATGATCCTCTTCAAACTTCTACTTCATGGGAAATTAATTTGGTTAATACCGGTTTACTGCCCACAAATGCAACGATCTCGAAACAAGGAACCACCCTGTCTGAGACTGGTGCAAGTGTGCCTTGGTATGTGGGGATTTCAACTACAAGTTTTTCACTTCAAGGTCAAGAATCTGCAGTTCTTACCGTCACATTGATTCACCCAGAGACGCCTGCCAAAGGTGTCTATCTAATTCAACTTCAAGCGACAGATACAGACAACGGGGTTAGCAGTCAGTTCACTTTAGAGTTGGACGTTTTTGAAATTGCCAATCTCCAGGTAGAGTATGATTATGACAAGATTCCAGTGAGTCCAATAGAATCTACTACATTCCCAATCTATATTCAAAATCTTGGTAATTCTAATTTAGAATACGACCTTCAAGTTCAATCTCCTATTGGGTGGGATGCATTTTTCACTCAAGGAGAATCTGAAGGTAGGTTTACTAGCACTGGGCCGATAGATGTGAACCAAGTCTCAACATTAAATATTACAGTTCAACCTCCAAATATTGTCCAAGATTCTGGAATAGAGAAGATAGTTACAGTAAATATCTTATCAAGAACAACTCCGATTAAAAGTTGGTTGTTCGAAATACCAATCAAAGTTGAATCTCTCAAATTAGTAGAGTTCACATTGGACTCGGAACTAAATTCCATAGTTCCCAACTCAAACTTTGTCATGATATACTCCATTGAAAACAAGGGAAATGTGGACGTTAGGTTAAATCCATCCTTCATCTTTCCTCAAGGGATTCAAAATACCCAAGGAATTGCCCCTCTCAATTTAGACATTGGTGAATCAAAAGTTTACATTTTATCTCTGTATGCTGGTCCGAATTCGAGGAGCGGTCAGGTGACTTTAAACATGGATAATGGCTCAGATAGATTCTACATAACCAACGATATCGAAGTTCAAATATTCCCTAAACCAGTACTCGAATTCAACAGAATAACTTATCCAGATGAGTCATCGTATACGACATATTCGGGTTCTGGTAGTCACCCTTCTGGTCAGACATTACAATTCGATTGGACCTTAGGTAATTCAGAAGATATACAGTGGAATCCGACTTTAAATATTCAATCAGATGATGAATTATCCGTTCAATGTAGCGGCCTTACGACATTAGCAAAAGATGAACAGGTCGATTTTTCATGCTTTGTTGATATCGATTCGGAAACAGAACCTTACTCTGAACCCTCCTTCACGCTAGAATTGACAGGTGATGGCGCTCAATTTTCAGAGACCATATCGCTTTATATCTCTAGTATAGAGGAAGTATCCTGGCAAGGATTATCCTCTAATACGTTTACAACCGATGAGCAAAAGCCGATTCAGATTCTAGTAACTAATACCGGAAATATACCATTTAATCATCGACTTGATGTTATTTCTGAAGATGATTGGGACATAGAACTTATCGGCGATGGTATATTGAATTTACAAGTAGGTGAATCGGATAATGTCCGTTTCTTAGTCACGGCCAATCAGCCCGGATTCTCATCAATTTCATTAGAATTCAAAACAGTAGAAGTTCCAGAATCAAGTAGTTTTCAGTTTAATGTATCCTCGACTGGAGAATCCAAGGATTCTACCGGGGGAACTGCGAAAATCATAACCTCGTCTTTGTTAGTGGTCGTTTTACTGGTTATAGTCGGGCTTAGTGTAGCACTACTGAAGCCTAAGAAGCAACAACATATGATGCCACTCCCACTTCCCAATCTCAATGGTCAAATGAATCTCAACAGGCCAGCCAATTTACCAAAGACTCTTCCAAATATATCTCCTAATGTAGCGCCACTCCCAACTGTAATGCCGACAGCCTCTGGCCCGTCTGCGGTCCTAGCAGTAGCTCCTGAAGCAGTTAAGGAAGAAAGTCAATCGCCGCCACCAATTTGTTGGTCTTGTCGAAATCCAGTCGAAGGAGCGGTACTCGGTTGCCCGTCTTGTGGTGCAAGATATCACGGCGAGGGGCATGATTCATGTAGTGTTTCTAATCTAGAAAATTGTGTTAGTTGTTCAGGTTCAACCTCTGATTTCATTCAAGGATGACCCTTTCCTAATGATATTTCTGTGAACAACAGAGGATAGGCTTTTGATACTAAGTCTTCCACGGGGGTTCATGAACCCCCGAGAAAACACCCAACTTTCAGCGCATCGTGGCGCTATTTTTCTCGTAATTTTGATGATGTTCTCGGTATTACCGTTGATGGCTCCATCTGTGGCTGCCGACGGAAGTATCAGTCTCAACGTTTCACCAAACTCAATGGAAGTAAACCCTGGAGAGTCTGGAGAATATACTGTAGTAATTTTCAACACTGGCTCTGACCCAGTAACCGTAAGTCTATCGAGAGCGGAAGACCCTAGTGAAGATTGTAATGGTTTTAGCTCAGTAATAGGGCAAATTCCCGGACAAATTGAATCGGGTTCTTCTGAAGAAACCACGATGAATGTAACACTTACTCAAACAGTTGAGCCAGATTCCGCTTGTGACACGACTGTTACAGCGACTATTACTGCAGTGATAGGGGCGCCTGGGGCGGAAGTGCCTGAACCTTCCACTGAAACCGTGACAACTACGGCGGGAGATGGTTCAGGTAGTACTCTATACGGCGTTGACCTTTATTTCGATAATGTAGAAGAAAGAAATACCCAGAAAAAAGTACTTGGGGCGGGAACCGATATGGTCACTTACTTCATTACCGTTGAAAACACAGGTCAAGAGAATAGTCAGCAATCATCAATTGACTTAGTCATCGAGGAAGTAACAGGTAATGGCTGTAATAATCCTCAAGACCTAACTGTGATACTTAGTGACTCACAAGTAACTCTTGAACCAGAGGAGACAGAGCAGATCACAGTCGAAGTTGAAGTTCCTGAAGGTCAGCAAGCAAATGACTACTGCTGGGAAGTCATAGGTACGGTATCAGGCTCTAATCCTGCTCAAAATGCTACAGATACTGTTGAAATGGAACTGGAAGTACCCGTCTTGAAAGAATGTTCAATGGACCTTTCTAAGACTACGTTAAACCTTCAACCGGATGATGTTGGCACTTTGACAGCCACGCTAAGCAACGAAGGAAATAGTGATTGGTCTGTTTCCATGTCAGTTACCGGAGACCCGGGCTCGGGTAACAATAAGTGGGTTACATTCGATGGACCTTCAAGTGGACTGCTGCCTTACAACAGCGGCTCAGGAACCAAATCTTTTGATATTGAGGTACAACCAGATGATTCACGAAGTGCTGGTTCCGAGACACAGATTACCGTTCAGGCCAAAGATGGAGGTACGCTAAAATGCATCAAACAGTTTACTGTAGTTCTAGGTCAAAGTTACGGTGCTTCACTGAATTTGCAGACACCAAACATAGGGCCTATTGAACCGGGTGAAAACCGGTCTTCCAAGGTCACTATTACCAATTTAGGTAATGGGGAAGACACTCTACGTGTGACAGTTTCTTCACCTCCTTCAGGATGGAGTATCAGTTTGGATAAGTCAACAGTCAGTGTAGGTTCCAGGCATGGTTCTAGTAAATCTGTAGATGTATTTTTTACAGTTTCAGTACCTGAAGATGCATTGGCCACTGAAAGTACAGATCTAACTTTCTCAGTTCTACCAAATGGAGGCGGACAAGCATACCAGACCAAGATTCTATCTGTGACAGTCAAGGAAACACACGGCATGGATGTAGAAAGAGATGAAAACCAAACCGGGCGCTCAAATACAATTTTGTTGTTCCCTATCACAGTAGAGAATCTGGGAAATAATGAAGACAGTTTCAGATTTTACACCAAGAGAAATACAGAGAACTGGGAAACTTGGTTCATGGACGAAGCAGGTAATCAACAGTCCCAATTCGATATAGGGGCTAGAGAATCTCAAATAATCACGCTTAATGTAAGAGTTAAGGTTGGTACAGAGAACTGGGAATTTACTGATATCGATGTCGAGATTACTAATCTAGGAGACTCTAATACAGCGGATAACAATCTAGACGGTCTGCCGGATAACAAGCGGTTGGAAAAGTTTAGAGCAATTCGTTCAGATGTTAATTATTCAATGGACCTTCGTTTCGACAAAAATACACCGGGTGTTTCAATTGATAATCGTGTAACTTCAGTCGTTTTACCTCCCGAAGGTGAGGTGACCTTTGACTTGTGGGTCGAGAACACAGGCGATGAAAATTATGATAATGCAGTATTCGATATTAACGGACTGGAAGGTTTAGCAACACGACAGTTAACTTTGAATGGCGAGGTTGTGGATTTGGAGGACAAGTTCAAGGTTCTATCTGGATATGGGCTTTGGAATTCTACTACTGATTCATACCAACTTGACGACGAAGGGGAATTGATTCATTCTTATTCCACACAAGGCATGGAGATGGAAAAGGAAAATAGAAAGATGGTAGAGTTAGAAATTAGGCCTTTCAGGCTACTATTCCAACTCACACTTGAGGTTAATCCAGGCGCAGTAACCGGAGACGGAGGAGTTCTAGAGATCGTTGTAACAAGTGAATCAAATTCAGCCGACCGCTCCGGTTTTACTTCTATAAGTCTAGAAGTTCAAACCATTTACAATATTCAATTTCAATCAGATGTAAAACTTCACCATAATCTTGAATACCCTGATAAAAAGACAATTAACGTTGATGTGATAAATGAGGGTAATGTTAGAACTCAATTCATAATTCTAAACCCAGAAGGTTTGAGGGGCTGGACAGTATCCATGGATTATACCAACGGCTCATGTTCTTCTAATTCTGAGGGGCTCACTTGTTGGCTAGATGTGGGTGAATCGATAGGTCTTGAGGTAAATGTGAGGCCATCATTTGATGCAGAGGTTGAAGATAATTTCACCTTCACTCTATCAGTAGAGCCTATTGAAACAGGAGTCATCGACAGAGAAAATATCGAGTTTTCAGTACTAGGGGAGCCTTATGCTGGTGCATTTGGCTTGGGTATCCAACAAGAGCACATCAAATCGGGAATTTACGCGTTAATTGCAGTACTCTTCCTCGGAGTCATATACCAAGGAGCAAGACCAACATTGAGAGATATGGATGCAAGAGCTAGGGTTAAAAGACAATTAATTTATGTAGATAAAATTTCTGAAGCGAAAATAAAGGGTTTCAAAACTAACAGCGCATTTAGTCTCAACCCTGTACCTCACCGCTCTTCAATAAAACAGTGGCTACTCTTCATTCCTTTGACATTAGGTCTTTATCCAGTATTTATTTTATACAAATGGGGGAACGAATTGAAAGTTCATGCTAACCTTGGCCCTGGGGGAGGTAAGAATCTACTGTTCTTCTTAATCCCATTATTCAATATTTATTGGGGATTCAAATTTATCGGTATGGTCAGATTATTAGAAACCCAAACTATGCACCAAACAAAAATATCTGGTAAGGCTCCTTTGGTTTGGTTTATCCTTTCAATACTAGTGTTCCCTGTGTTATCAGCGGTTACTTTCTTTGTTGGCGCATTGCTGATGATCCCGGTAATTCTCTTGCTGCCTGCTATTATTTCAACTCCGATATTGTATTTATTCTATGCCTTTGTCCTCTGGCTATTCTTATTGCCAACTTACAAGATATGGTCTATGACGCAGAATTCATTGAATACTTCATGGGCTATCTGGTTCGGCAAATCTGCCTGAAATTAGCATGAAATATATCCGGAAAACTGGATAAAATTATACCTTAAAAAACCGGTATCATTTGGGAACCCTTATTGAGGGGTAATTATTGGAAAGATTGCTGAGCGTATGCTTTGCAATTGGGTGAAAAAATGTCCGGACTCGAATCGGTACCTAGCTCGTACCTTTCTATTGGCTTTTTGACGGTTGTTGGCATACTCATGCCACTAACAAATTTCCTCATTACTTGGGTGGTTAGACCGCGTGTTGACCCGGCCCGTCCACACATCACAAGATCATACCTTTTGGAAGGTTATGAGAAAGACCACAGTTTGTATCCTAGAAGACTGACTACCTTCGAATGTGGTAGCGAACCTGTGGGTGATGCAATGATTCAATTCCACTTCCAATATTATTGGTATGCAATCATTTTCCTAGTTTTCGATGTTGCATTCATGTTCCTGGTTCTTGGAGGAATGGTAGCATCTGATGCTACCGCACAAGACCTAGCAGAAAGCGCTAGAGAAAGCGCAGTTGCCAAAGCCAAGAACGCGTTAGTCGTTCTCAGCGTATTCTTTGCCACAATGTCATTAGGCGTGTGGTATGTTTTCCGAAAGCGAGGAAGAATATACATTTGAGGTGATATGATGGCTGATACAGGAGAGAATTTTGCTGCTTTCAATAGCAGAGCGCTAGTCGAGATGGTTGGCGGCGTTACCGATGAAGCACTGAAAGTAACAAAAATCAAGCAATTTCTAAGCGTTCTTGCTGGTAGATTTTTCAACTGGGCGGGGAGGAAATCTTTGTTCACATTGCACTTGGGAATAAAATGCTGTGCTATCGAGATGGCTGCAGCCGCAACTCCTCGTTTTGACGGAGATAGATTTGGAGTACTCTTCCGTTCTTCTCCTAGACAATCCGACGTCCTGCTAGTCAATGGCCCAGTCTCAAAGAAATTCGCCGATAAAATTGTTCGTCTATGGGAACAAATGCCTGAGCCAAAATATTGCATTGCAATGGGTGAATGTGCGATTTCTGGTGGGCCTTACTTCCAATCATACAATATTCTTGAGGGAGTCGATACTGTAATTCCAGTCGATGTGTATATCCCCGGATGTCCGCCAAGACCAGAGGCTCTAATCGATGGCTTTGGGCTACTGCGTGAGAAGATTATCAGAATCGGTGGAGCGCCAAGTTCCGAAAGAGAGAGCGAGAAGCCATTGATTGTAGGAGATGAGTAATTTGGGCACTACAGTTACACTATCGCAAAATGAAGCGGCAGCAAATGATTGTCTTGCGGCAATAAATTCACGTTTCTCAGGTTCTGGTGTTGTTGCTTCTGTAGAGAGGCATTCAAATGCTAAGAAATACGCCTTTGTTAGAATTACAACACCTCCTCAACACTGGCAAGCCTTGGCAAAGTGGCTACGCTTTGACCTTGGAGTCAATTACTGTTCAATGGTAACAGGCACTCATTTCCCCGAAGGTCCACAAGAAAGAGGCTGGGAAGTTGCGTACCACTTCCTTAGACAACCTATCACCGACCAACTACCAAATACTCACACAGTTTATGTGGCTGAAAAATTAGATGGCCGATTAATTCCAATGGAATTTGAAGTATTGATTCCACTTGAGAATAATGACACCCCCACAGTTCCAACCGTTCAACATATTTGGGGCGGTGCAGACTGGAATGAGAAAGAAACATGGGATTTAGTAGGAATTAAATTCGAAGGCCACAAGAATATGTTCCGTGTTCTAAATCCTCACGATAGTCCTGAAGGTTTCCACCCTCTTCAAAAACAACATAAAATTCGATACCATGATCATAATGAAATGTATGATGATGCTCAAGGCTTCGGCCGAAAACCAGCGGATGAGGGCCGTATTAAGTGAGGAGATATCATGGCACAAATGTGGATTACAATGGGGCCTCAGCACCCGATGACTCACGGGTTATGGACTCTGAGAGTAAAAGTCGATGGTGAAACAGTTGTCGATACTGAGGCAGAATTAGGTTACATACATCGTGGTGTTGAAAAAATATGTGAGTCGAGAGATTTCACTCAAGTTACACCTTACTGCGATAGACTATGCTATGTTAGCGCAATGACTTGGGCTAATTCTTACATATATGCCGCTGAAGACCTTTTAGAGGCAGACGTTCCAGAAAGAGCAGAATATATTCGTTTGATTTCGGCAGAATTACAAAGATTGGCATCACACTTGATGTGGCTTGGTGCATTTGGGCCAGATATTGGAAACTTGACTCTGATGACTTGGTGCATGCGTGACCGCGAAATGTTCCTTGACTTATTACAAGAATTAGGTGGTTCTAGAATGCACTACAACTATCCAAGAATTGGCGGTGTAAAGCGAGACATTCCTGTAGGTTTTGCAGACAGAATGATTGCTAAGGTGAAGTTATTCGAACGCAGAATTGAAGAGTATGAAATGATGCTCGACGAATCTACAATTTGGTTGGTTAGATTACAAGGTGTTGGTTATGCCAATGCCGAGGAAATGGTCGAAGCAGGTGTTTCAGGGCCTAACGTACGTGCTGCAGGAGTCAATTATGACGTTCGCTGGGCACACCCATATTCAGTGTACGATGAAGTTGACTGGGAGCCAGCTGTTGAAAAGCCAACATCCGTAAAAGGGGCTGACTGTTATGACCGATACCGTGTTAGAATGGAAGAAATGCGTCAATCATGTAGAATGGTTCTCGATGCGATTGAGAAGATTCCTGGTGGAAAGAATACTAATTACGCCAATGGCGACGAGATGATTTACCAAAAGGCTCCAACACGTGCGCCAGAAGGTGCTACCGGGTTTAGCAATTATGAGTGTACAAGAGGTGCATCACAATTCTATGTCAAAGGTGGAGGAGACGGCCGTGGAAAGAATCCTTACAGACTTTCCATACGCTCTCCTATGTTCATTACAATTCCTTTCGTAGCCAAGACAATGATTGGTTACAAGGTAGCAGATATACCGGCAATCATGGGTAGTTTTGACCCATGTATCGGGGAGACTGACCGTTGAGGTGATATCATGGACGATGCATATGACTTACGAGGATTAATTTTCGACCTTGTCGATAAGACAATTCCACCACTTCTCGAGGGTACTCCTCTCGAGGAAAGCACAGGGCAACTCGTGTTTGGATTGGCGACATTTGCTGTTGTAAACATCGTATTTCTGATGTTGTTCTTCTCACAATTCGCCATTCTATGGATTGAGAGAAAAGCGGTTGCTAGAATGAATGATAGAAGAGGCGCAACAACCGCCCTACGTTCGTTGTGGGTTGGTGAAAATGGAGTCACTGCAGGTGAGTGGTGGAATATGCTTCCATTCGGACTTGGTAAACCAGTTGGCGCAGTAAACAAATGGCTGAATAAAAAATTCGGTAATAGAGACGAAAAGTTTGCAACAGTTGATAGAGTTAACAACAGGTCATGGATGGGATACTCAATATTCCCAGGTTTCTTCCAAAATGTGGCAGATGGTATGAAATTCCTCCTCAAAGAACACATGGTTCCCCAAAGAGCGGATAAATTAATTTTCGAAGTCTCACCATTTTTGATCGTTTCTTCGACTTTACTGATTCTTGGTATAATTCCTCTTTCTAGCGGAATTTATGCAACTAACCCAGAATTATCAATTCTTTATGCTATAGCAATCTTTGGGATTGCTCCAATAGGTGTATTTTTCGCTGGATGGTCATCTAACAACAAGTATACTCTAATCGGTGGAATTCGTTCTGCCGCTCAATTAACTGCATATGAGATACCTCTTCTACTAACATTACTTTCTGTCGCAGTGTTGTCTGGAACTTTCAATATAATTGACAGTGTTCATTTCCAGCATTCAGCGGGCGCTTGGAATCTTTTCTTGATGCCTCTTGGCGCAGGATTATTCCTCTTGACTATGATTGCTGAAGTTGAGCGTGTACCTTTCGATATGCCAGAAGCAGAAGCAGAACTGGTCGAAGGCTGGTGGACCGAATACGGTGGAATGAGATTTGGAATGTTATTCATGGCTGAATACATCAGAACTTATGCTGCTTGTTTCCTTTTCACTCACTTCTTCCTTGGCGGATGGCACTTGCCATTCCAAGGTTTAATCGGGTCGATTCCACTTGTTGGCGGCCTTTATCTTTTGATTCCTGGTGCAGTAGTAGTCTTACTCAAGGCTTGGCTAGTATTCCTACTAGTATTCGTTTGGGCTAGATTCTCTTTGGCAAGAATCAGAACTGACCAAATTCTTGAATTTGGCTGGAGAATCTTGTTGCCATTAGCAGTTTTCCAATTAGTACTTTCAGCAGTTTACCGACTGTATCTGTTTGATCCTTCAGCAATGGATGATGGAACATACGGAGGTACATCTTGGGATGCCCTAGGGGTGCCATTTTTGATTCCAGCGATTACAACTATCATATGGTTAGGAATATTCTTCCTAATGCTAAATGATGAAGATAAGAGCGGTAACACTGAACGTATGTTCCATGTGTACACAGACAAGCCAGCGGGAACGTATGTCCCGGGGCAGGAGTGAGGTGAAAAATATGCCAATGCATCCACACGCAAAACCGAATTTTAGAAACTTGTTTTGGTATCCGTTCAAGATTACCTTAATCACAGCATTACGAACCTTCCCTATTTTTGGTAGGCTATTTGGAAAGAGACTTTCTGGTGGCTACCACAACACAACGCATCCAGAATTTTTGGATGACGGTTCAGCATCTAGGGCATCAAAGAGTACTCAATTCAACGATATATCTCAGCAAGAATTCGCCCCTGATAGAGTTACCTCGGATTTATTCCCTACCCTATGGAAGCCACAAACCGTTCAATACCCATATGAAAGATTGGAAGATATGGAACCATGGCTTTTCGTTACTGGAAACTACAATGGAAGAATAGGAGTTATTTGGGAAACTTGTACTGCATGTAAACTATGTGTTACCGCTTGTCCAAACGACTGTCTCCACATGACAACAGAACTTCGTGTCGATGTTCTTGATGGCGCTGATGGGGAGCATGGCGGAATGGGCTCTGAACTAGAGGTTGGCGGATTTGCCGCAAAGCAAATCGAAGAAGTCGTAGAAACTTTGGATGACTTCAACCATGTTACCGCTCACTCCGATACTCCAGACCAGTGGAGATTTGCAGAAGTTCTTGACTTGTCAGGAAGCACTGCAACAGTCCGTTGGAATGATTCAGGTGCTGAACAAGAGATTGAAGCGGCTGAATTATTCGTCGCAGACGACCAAATAGTATCAGGTAGAATTGACCTAGGACGTTGTATGTTCTGTGGACTTTGTATGGAAGCATGTGGATTTACATCATTCTTCATGACCAATGAGTATGATGGTATGTCCGGATTTTCCCGTCAAGACCTTTGGTTTGACGCAAGTCGAACTAGAGTTCTACCTTCAGTACACCAGGAAGCCGTTGATTCCGAATTAGCAAAGCGTGCTAACAAAGAGCGCGATAAAAGAGCTAAGAAAGCTGCAAGAGCGGCTAAGGAGAGTGCTTGATATGGACGTAGGAGCAATTGTTGAGGCAGGTGTTTTCTTCCTTTTTGCAACAATTACAATTGGTGGGGCTTTAGGCCTAATCCTTGCTCAAAGAGTTGCTCATTCCATGCTTTCCTTGATATTCTGTTTTATGGCAGTTTCTGGAATCTTTATTCTATTAGGTGCTGAATTCCTAGCAGCGATTCAAATTCTTGTTTATCTAGCAAGTGTCGGATTGGTAGTATTATTTGGTATAATGCTAACTAGAAGGCAAATATTGGAGGAGGATTTTGAATGAAATTCTTGTCCTTAGTAACCAGAATTGGCCTACTTGGCCTTGGTATGATTCTTGTTTCTGTTTTGAGTGCAGATGAAGTTTGGGATAAATCAGTTGATAGTGAACCTACAACCAACGCACTTGCTGATATAATGCTGAATGAGTGGGCATTACCTTTGCTTATTCTTGGTGTCTTGATGTCGGTTGCCATGATTGGTGCAGCATATCTTGTTCGTGATGAAAGAAGAGAAAATCTTCTTTGGGAATTTGGAGGTGAAGAAGAATGATTGATCCAGCATGGGTTTCAGCACTTTCAGCACTACTGTTCGTAATCGGACTTGGTGGAGCATTTACGCGTAAAAATGCGATCATCGTATTGATGTGTATCGAGTTGATGTTGAATGCAGCAAATATGCAATTTGCAGCGGCTGCAGTACACCACGGCGATGCAACCGGATGGATTTACACTATTTTTGCAATTGCTATCGCTGCAAGCGAGGTCGCAATTGGATTGGCGATTTTCCTTGCTATGTATGGTAAGCATGAATCGATATCATTGGACGATGTAGACGTCCTGAGGAACTGAGGTGATACGATGGCAAGTAGTTCAAACGTTATTCTTGACAGTGATATGGTCCAATATGCACCGCTAATCATTCTATTACCAATGCTGGCATTCCCGGTAATTCTATTCCTAGGACGTGTATTCAATAAGAATCCATTTTGGAAGAACACTCTGAAAGAAGGTGGATTAATTGCATTACCAGTTATGGCTGCGAGTTTGATTATTTCGTTATTATTGATAAATGACCACATTGGTGGGTTTGCTGGAATTAAAGATTCAATGAATCTTCTTTGGGTTAATACCGCCGTTTGGGACGGAGGGGCACTCGAACCTGTAACCCTTGGTTTTGGAATATACATAGACCACGTTACTGTGATGCTATTGTTCGTAGCGTCATTCCTTTGTCTTTTAATCAATATATTCAGTGTTGGCTACATGAATACAGATCCAATTAATGATAATAGAAACCACCGTTTCTATGCAGAGTTCGTATTATTTTGTTCCGGTATGCTAGGTATGGTTCTTGCTGACTCATTCCTTTGGCTATTCATCTTCTGGGAAATTATGGGTCTTTGCTCATACCTTCTTATCGGATTTTACTATGAACGTCCAAGCGCTGCTTACGCAGCAAAGAAAGCTTTCCTGACCACGCGTATTGGTGATGTGTTCCTTGTTATCGGATTGGTGATGATGTGGGATATCTTTGGTTCGCTAGACTATGATGTTATTTTCAATGCTGTTGAGGATAAAGAGTTCATGGCAGGAGTATCATCCAGTACCTTGCAATGGGCACTTGGAATGATGTTTATTGGTGCAGTCGGTAAATCAGCACAATTCCCGCTACACGTTTGGTTACCAGACGCTATGGAAGGCCCTACGCCGGTTTCAGCCCTTATTCACGCTGCAACCATGGTTAACGCTGGACTTTACTTAGTTGCTAGAATGTTCCCATTCTTTGGGGCTGAAGCACTTAGTGGCGACCTTGTAGATTTAGCATTCATCATTGCATTAATCGGCGGTATAACTGCGGTCATGGCAGCAGCAATCGCATTTGTTCAAAATGATTTGAAGAAGGTTCTAGCATACTCTACCATGAGTCAACTTGCATATATCTTCACAGGACTTGGTTGTGCAATGTATCTTGCTAACACTTTGGATTGGCATAATGATAGCGAATCTCACTACATCGTCGTTGTAGCATTTGGTGCAGCGCTTTTCCATCTATTCAATCACGCAATGGCAAAGGGAATGCTGTTTATGGCAAGCGGTTCAGTAATTCACGAAGTTCATCACGCCCATCATCACTTACATCACCAGGACGATCACGGAGAAGGAGAACACGACGGCCATCACGACGATCACCACGATGATGACTTTGATGCCCAATCCATGGAAAACATGGGTGGTCTTGCATCAAAGATGCCACTTACAGCAACGGCAATGTTGGTTGGTTCAGCCTCTATTATGGGTCTACCATTAATCGGTGGTTTCTGGTCTAAAGAGGGAATTATTGCTAATGCTTGGAGAGTTGCTCAAGATGACCCAAGGTTCTTACTTCCTGCAATGTGTGTATTAATCGGAGCTGGAATGACTGGTTTCTATATGTCAAGAATGTGGCTAAAGACATTTGCTGGTAAGCCAAATAATGAAGTTGCAGCACATGTGGGTCCAACCAATACATGGATTAAGATTCCACTTTTCACTCTAACTTTCGTAACTCTTTCAGCAATTATATTTGCAGGAATGGGCTTCACACATTGGGCTCCTGACAGTGAATATGCTTTCATGTCAGAAAAAGGATTAGTGGAAGGAATAGTCTACGAGATGGAGCACGCTTTCGCAAATAGCGATTCATTCTTCTTTATTCTAACATATGTTGCAATAGCCATTGGAGCAGTTCTCGGTCCAGGAATAGCAATGTCTCTCTATGGTGGTAATCTAGCAGAGGGTGAAAAAGCAAAACCTTGGATGAAGCCAGTAATCAGATTGAATGCTTGGGTATATAGTCGTTTCAACTTCAATAATAGTTCAATAGCAGAATCTGGTTTGACAAGAGCACTTGAACAGAGGTTATACATCGATTATTACTATGACATGGCAATGTTGAAGATTGTCGCAGCCTTCTCTAAGAAGTCCGCTGAGGCAGATAGTGCGGTCATAGATGGGACAATCAAGAGTATCGAAAGAGGTTCACAATCATTGTCAAGTATAGTTCGTTCTTTGACTACAGGTTCAGCCAGAGATTACATATTGATGATTTCTGTTGGAACATTAGCGATTTTCTTCTTCCTATGGGGGGTGGCATGATTGAATGATTGGATTTCGATTCCTTTGGTAGCTTTCCCACTGATTAGCAGTATGGTATTACTTGCATTTGTTTCCAATGCATCTCCTAAAGTTCGAGAAGGCTTAGTGAAGCCGATTAGAATGGCATGTCTTGTCTTTTCGTTACTACTTCTAGTTTTGACCACAGGAATGTTTTTCAAATATTTCGGAGATGTTTCTTGGATGGATATTCAATTCAACGATTACGAGTATTTTGCAAGCTATGCATGGATTGATTCACTTGGAATAAACTGGACTGTTGGAATGGATGCTCTTTCTTTCCCAATGGTTTGGTTGACTACTTTCTTACTTCCAGTCACAATTATTGCTACTTGGAATGAAAAATATGGTGCTACATACTTCCCTCTACTATTGATGATGGGAGGCGCTTTGATTGGAGTTTTCGTCTCTCTTGACTTGTTTATGTTCTATGTATTCTGGGAACTTACTTTGATTCCAATGTTCTTCTTGATTCTAAAGTGGGGAGGAGCGGACAGAAAGTATGCTGCTCAAAAGTTCTTCATCTATACTTTTACCGCATCAGTAGTAATGCTTCTAGGTTTGATCACTTTGTTCTTCTTACAAGAGCCAAATACACTTGCTTCAGCAGGTTCAATGACCGGCCGTAGTTTCTCTATTCCTGAATTAATTGATTCTGCAAGAATCGCAAATACTGGCGACAACTGGTTCCTTGGTAAGACAATGCAAAATATATTATTCGTAATGTTGATGATTGGTTTCTTAGTAAAACTTCCAGCAGTACCTTTCCACACTTGGCTGCCTGATGCTCACGTACAAGCACCAACCGGTGGTTCGATGCTACTGGCAGGTGTAATGCTAAAGATGGGTGCCTATGGAATGTTTAGATTACCTCTAAGCCTATTCCCGCATGCTCTGTATCACTTCCAATTAGCGTTGATGATTATTGGAATGGTATCTCTTGTTTGGGGCGCTATTGTTTGTCTGGGCCAAACCAATTTGAAGAAAATGGTTGCATATTCTTCAGTATCTCACATGGGTGTAATTCTAATTGGTATTGCTACAATGCAGCCTATGGGCTGGGCAGCAGCACTATTCATGATGTTTGCTCACGGAATAATCAGTCCAATGCTGTTCGCTGTTTGTGGTGCTTTCAAACATCACTATCACAGTATGGAAATTGGAGCAATGCGTGGAATGGCAAAGCACTCGCCTTGGCTTGCGACCTCTATGATGTTCGCATGGATGGCTTCTTTGGGTCTTCCACTTCTTGCAGGTTTCGTTGCAGAAATAATGATGCTTATCGCTCTTTGGCATATGATTTCCCTCGATGGGTGGAGCATATGGTGGATGGTTGGACCAGCACTGGTTCTTGCACTAACAGCTGCCTACTATCTATGGTCTATGCAGAGAACAATATTCGAAGGCGGAGATGAGACTCAACCACCAGCAACAATGGCTGGACAAATAATCCCAGATATTTCAAATTCCGAGAAGTTCGCTATGCTAATATTGGCTTTCTTTACAATTCTATTCGGCGTAATGCCTTGGATTGCCCTCGATATGATGGATGATTGGACTCAACAGATATTCAATGGTTTGATACTATTTGTTGGAAAGGGAGGTGCTTGATATGTCTAATTTGAATACAGTTGAGCCATTTGGTGAAGGGTTTATTTCCGCACTTTGTCCCGAATTAATTCTGTTCGCAGGTTTAATTCTACTTATTGTAGTGCCTAATCTTGGAAGTGGCAAATTTAGAATTCCAGGAACTCAAACAAGAGTACCTTGGCTACTTGGTGGTAAGAGATTCAAATTGACCAGTGACCCAAGATTACCTTCATGGATTGCTGTTTTGACCATTGGTTCATCATTTGTAATGACTATTCTATCTTTCCAAGATGGTGTAGAAAGGACTGCTATTGTCAGTGAAGGCGGAACCCAAATTCTAATGATTAATGCGTTTAGTAGAGTCTTTGAATTGATTTTCTTCGGAGCTTTAACTCTTGCAGCCTTTGCTTGTATGAATCGATTAGATGTCAAAGGGGTCGGAGCAAAATTATCTACTGATGAGTTGTACAATAACAGAAGACAAGGAGACTTCTACATACTGATGATTACATGTGCTCTTGGAATGTCAATCGTTGCTCTAGCACAAGACTTGTTCGTATTATTTATCGGTCTTGAGTTGGCTTCTTTCTCAACTTATGTTTTGGTTGCTTTCTTCAAAGAATCGAAGGCTGGTACCGAGGCTGGAATGAAATATTTCATAGTTGGTTCTGTGGCTTCAGGAGTTGGCTTGTATGGATTATCTATGCTCTATCTTTGGGCAGGATCTCTACAATTAGATGTTCTAGCAGAAACGTTCGCCTTATCGGGAAGTGAAGCACTTCCAATGATAGGTATTGGCTTTGTATTGGTTGGATTTGGCTTCAAAGTTAGCGCAGCACCATTCCACTTTGCAGCACCAGATGCTTATTCGGGTGCAAGCAGTCCTGTAGCTGGAGTTCTTGCAACCGCAAGTAAAGCAATGGGAATTGTCGGTCTTTTGCGAATTCTATTGATTGTCGCAGCACCCGAGTCTAGTGAAGATGGAACAGTTTGGCTTGTATGCCTAGGATTGTTATCTGTAGTTACTATGACCTGGGGTAACCTAGCAGCCCTTGGAAGTACTAACCCTAAGAGAATGCTAGCCTATTCTTCTGTTGCTCATGCAGGTTATATGCTTGCAGCGATAACCGCTATTGGTGCTTGGAACTGGGATGAAACACTGTCAGGAGACCCT
>VMHT01161532.1_pt1 | contig 28362 bp, 24 predicted proteins | sample 4693611 | NCBI WGS metagenome assembly VMHT01 (sample SAMN12280063, study PRJNA550983) | marine metagenome | isolation source: seawater sampled from same location over 5 years 0.02-0.2 micron viral filtrate | place: USA: collected off the coast of southern California halfway between the port... ... | reverse complement strand
GCAGATTAACTTACCCACTGAAGTGAGCAACTCGATCTTCCAGCGTATGCGCGCAGAGCGTGCCGCCGTAGCTCGTGAGCACCGTTCAGAAGGTCAAGAGCAAGCCGAAGTCATTAAGGCAAACATCGATGCTAAGGTAACGGTAATGCTAGCTGATGCTGAGCGTAATGCACGTCAACTTCGCGGTGAAGGTGATGCGATTGCGGCACAAATTTACGCTGACGCTTACTCAAAGAACGCTGATTTTTACAGCTTCTTGCGCAGTATGGACGCGTATAAGCAAAGCTTTAACAGCAAACAAGATGTCATGGTTATTGCACCAGACAGCGACTTCTTCAAGTATATGAACAAGTCAAACGGTAACTAAATAGCCGTCATTTAACGCTTTAAAAACCAGTCTTTTTAGACTGGTTTTTTTTACGCCTTTTAAAAGGCTAACGGTATGATATAGCGGGTTATATTTAATCAGCGTAGCCGGGCAATTTAGGAAAATGTACACCGACTCAACCCTTCATTTATCCTACCTACTGCCAAAATTTTACTAAATCGGGTAAAATACCGCGTGAATACTATTAAAACACGTCACTGTTTATGTACAGCACTAACGCCTTCCCAGCGTTAACGCTGATGTGGTAGACGTCATAAAACGACAGAGGGAAGATTTTGACAACGGAAAATACAAATTCAGTGTCTGCCGATGATAGGGGCGGACAAGGTGGGTTATTCTCGCGATTTCTCGCCACGGTGGAATGGTTAGGAAACCTGCTCCCACATCCAGTAACGCTGTTCGCTCTGCTTTCACTTTTCATAGTGCTATTAAGCGGCATATTAGGTTACTTCGATTTAGCTGTAGTTGACCCTCGCCCAGTAGGTGCAAAGGGGCGTGAAGAAGACGGTATGATTGAAGTCATATCGCTGATGAGCGCAGAAGGTTTGCAGCGAATAGTAACGGGTTTGGTCACCAACTTTACTGGCTTTGCGCCGCTGGGTACCGTACTTGTTGCGCTTCTTGGTGTATCGGTAGCAGAACATTCTGGCCTGTTATCGGCAGCTATGCGCGCGTTGGTGATGAATGCCTCTAAACGCGCCGTGACCTTTGCTATCGTCTTTGCAGGTATTATTTCAAACACAGCATCAGAGCTTGGCTACGTGGTACTTATTCCGCTGGCAGCGATGATTTTCCACTCGTTAGGTCGTCACCCGTTAGCGGGTCTGGCCGCCGCGTTTGCAGGTGTATCGGCTGGCTATAGCGCCAACCTACTGCTTGGAACTGTCGACCCACTGTTGTCGGGTATCACGGAAGCCGCTGCTCACATGATTGACCCCGACTATATGGTAGGCCCAGAAGTAAACTGGTACTTTATGTTCATCAGTACCTTCGTTGTAGCCACAATGGGAGCGTTGGTTACGGAAAAGGTTGTTGAGCCGAGACTCGGTAAATTTGACCCTGCTGATGCTTCCATAGATTTAGGCAAGCAATCTATGGACGCGCCTACGGATTTAGAAAAGAAAGGCCTGCGTTGGGCAGGTATATCGTTTGTTATTGTTTGCGCGATACTAGCGCTAACGGTGGTGCCAGAAAACGGTATATTGCGTCATCCAGAAACAGGTGAAGTAGCGGGCTCTCCGTTCCTTAAAGGCATTGTTGCATTCATCTTTATCACCTTTGCTATTCCTGGTTTTGTTTACGGTAAAGTCACCAAGTCGATGAAAAATGATAAAGACGTCATTGACGCTATGTCTAAAAGCATGGGCGCAATGGGCCTTTACATTACGCTAGTATTCTTTGCTGCGCAGTTTGTTGCGTTTTTCAAATGGACAAACTTAGGCACAGTATTAGCAGTTAAAGGTGCTGCGGCGTTACAAGCGGCAGGGTTAGATGGCCCAGCGGTGTTTATTCTGTTCATTTTGATGTGTGGTGTAGTGAACCTGTCGCTAGGAAGTGCATCAGCACAATGGGCAGTAACAGCACCTATTTTTGTGCCAATGCTCATGCTCATAGGCTACGCGCCTGAAGTGATTCAAGCTGCATACCGTATTGGTGATTCAGTTACAAACGTTATCGCACCTATGATGAGCTATTTCGGACTAATCTTAGCCATGGCTGCAAGGTACAAGAAAGACTTGGGAATGGGCACGCTCATTGCCATGATGCTGCCTTACTCAATGGTGTTTATCGTAGGTTGGACAATTTTGTTCTACATTTGGGTGTTCTTACTCGGTATGCCGGTAGGCCCGGGCGCAGCGACTTACTATCAGCCTTAAATAGGTAGCTTTACGTGCTGCCACACGCTTAATGCGGCAGCAAACTAAAAAAGCGGCATGTGTTTTTGAAAAGTATTTTAGAACACCTGTCGCTTTTTTAATGCCCAAAATCTATTAGCGCAATCGCACTTTTTTGGCGTTATAGCAGATCATAATCTAAGGTAATTCAGTATAATACGGATATAGCGCAGTACTTCTCGGACTATGAATACATGAAATACAAATCGAACAAAGGTTTTACTCACGGGCAACCAGATAAAATTGGCGTACTGGTAACGAATTTGGGGACACCGGAAGCGCCAACTAAGCAGGCGTTACGCCCTTATTTGAAAGAGTTTCTTTCTGACCCGCGGGTTGTGGAAGTGCCTAAAGCGATTTGGTGGTTTGTATTAAATGGTATTATTCTAAACTTTCGCCCCAAGCGCTCGGCAGAGGCTTATTCCACCGTATGGACAGAAGAGGGCTCTCCACTTATGGCTATTACTAAAGCGCAAGCATCAGCTATTGCTGAACGCTGCAAAGCCCAATATGGCGATGACGTAATTGTCGACTTTGCCATGCGATACGGCAAGCCCGCCATAGGTGATACCATCGAGTCCATGTTGGAAAAAGGCGTACGCAAACTCGTCGTTTTACCGCTTTACCCTCAATACAGCGCGTCGACAACTGGCTCCACATTTGATGCTATCGCTAAGGATTTCACCTCTCGCCGTTGGCTCCCAGAACTTCGCTTCGTGAATCACTATCACGACCGCGATAATTTCATTACCGCGCTGGCGAACAAAGTAAAAGCGCATTGGGAAACCCATGGAAGAGCGGACAAGCTTATTTTGTCTTACCACGGTATTCCTAAGCGCTATTTAATGAATGGTGACCCCTATCACTGCGAGTGCCACAAAACGTCGCGCTTGCTTGCCGAGAAACTTGGCCTTTCACACGACGAATATATGACAACCTTCCAATCTCGTTTTGGTCGAGAAGAGTGGTTGAAACCGTATACAGATGAAACGTTAAAGTCTTTACCTGAAAAAGGGGTGAAATCCATTCAGGTTATGTGCCCTGGCTTCTCAGCCGATTGCTTGGAAACTATTGAAGAAATTGGTGAAGAGAATCGCGAGTACTTTATGGAAGCTGGTGGTGAGCGCTATGAATACATCGCAGCACTTAACAGTGACAAAGAACATATAGACGTGCTTTTTGACATAGTGCAAGAAAACCTGCATGGGTGGACAGTACAGTCGGACAACGGTTTGCGCGCAGGCTTAGCAAGAGCGTTAGGCGCTGAAAAGTAGCGTTTGAAAAGCTTACAGTAAACGTTTCGAGGAAAACCAATAGGGAAATCACCCTTGGTGGCGCATTTATTATATTGAAAGGGAGATAAGGTCGTGGAAGGCAAAGCACCAAAGGCACTACTTAAAGCGCAAAAACTGGCGAACTTGCTGGATACTGCTGTAAAGCTCCCTTTTATCCCAATAAGAATAGGCTTGGATTCAATCGTGGGCCTTATCCCAGGAGCCGGTGACGCGCTGATGCTCTTCGTTTCACTTCGAATAGTTTGGCTGGGAAAATCATTGGGTATGCCCAAAGCGTTAATAGCTCAAATGGTAAAAAATTCAGCAATCGACTTTGGCTTAGGTTTTATTCCATTTGTTGGCGACATTGTGGATATATTCTATAAAGCCAATCAGAAAAATGTCCGTATTATGGAGCGCTGGTGGATAAGCGAAAATAAACATGAGGTAGATAAAGTAACACAGAAGGCACTATCCGAATGGAGTGCTGAATAACCTAGGTTTAGTTACCCAAATACCTGCGCTTTTTTCACTTTGCTTATTTACTGTGTAAAGCTACGTAAAGCTTGAGTAAATAAGAGAACCTTGTCCTTTAGCTAAATGTCTTTTTTGCAAAGACAACCAAGGGCAACGCACGATGACATCAAAAAAATTAACGGAAAAGCCGCTCAAGCGACGCCGCTTTATGAAAACAGCGGTGGGGCTTACATTGGCTCCTATTGCTATCGGGTTGTGGGGTTGTGGAGGTTCTAATTCCACCTCTACAAGTTCCACAGCATCTAACTCCTCATCTTCCAATAACGACACCGATTCAAATGCCGAACCTGAAGAAGATTTTGACGGTTGGGCAAGCGGTGGCACGTCAGCTATGACGTCAGACTTTCCAGACGATAGTTTATTTGACACTGCTTCTGTATGCAGTGTGGCTCTCACAGGTTCTCAAACGGAAGGCCCGTGCTATTTTCAAAGTGACTATCTTGACGACATCTCATATGAGCAAACAGGTTTGCCGATGATGTTGTGTCTTCAGTTAATTGATGAAGCGTGTAATCCCCTATCGGGTTATGAAATTGAAGTATGGCATTGCGATGTAGATGGCGTTTATTCAGGAGATACCAGTGATAGTGCCGATGCCAGCGGATTTAATTCGGCATTTTGCACGGGAAATGAAGCGGATGCATTAAGTGCGAAGTGGTTCAGAGGTATTGCGGTGACAGATGCTAGCGGAAGAATAAACCTAATAAGCTGTTTTCCCGGCTGGTACAGCAGCCGAGCTATCCACATCCATTTTCGTATACGTCGCAACAATACTGATCAATTGGTTTCTCAATTTGGCTTTTCCGATAGCTTTTGCCAAGACATTTGTACCAATCATCCCGACTACAGTCACCGGGGTGAGCCAGACACGTTGCTGGGGCAAGATACAGTGTTTGGCAGTGACTACAATGAATATACATTTAGTGTGTCACAAAACGAAGATGGTTCTTTGCTCGCATACAAGCGCATAATAATCAGTGATTAGACTTCCTTTTTCTCTCCTATACACTATTTTTTAACATGCCCGTTAGCAACGGGCATTTTATTACGCACAGTAAACCCATTCGCAGCATTGTTTCGTAGCACAACTAATAAGAACTTTATTTTCTGCTCAAATTACAAGGAGCGTGCAGCACATGAAAGCGTCCGATTTATTTGTTAAAGCGTTAGAAGCAGAAGGCGTGGAATACGTCTTTGGTATCCCAGGTGAAGAAAACCTCGACTTACTTGAGTCGTTGCGCGAGTCCTCTATTAAACTGGTGCTGACGCGTCACGAGCAAGGTGCTGGTTTTATGGCTGCTACTTACGGCAGGCTTACCGGAAAAGTGGGAGTGTGCCTTTCGACCTTAGGACCTGGGGCCACTAATCTGGTTACTCCCGCGGCTTATGCTCAACTCGGCGCGATGCCAATGTTGATGATTACCGGGCAAAAGCCGATCAAAACCAGCAAACAAGGTCGCTTTCAAGTTATCGACATCGTTGACATGATGCGGCCGATCACTAAATTCACCAACCAGATTGTGAGTGGCGATAGAATTCCTTCTACTGTGCGAGAGGCATTTCGTCTAGCCCATGAAGAGCGCCCGGGCGCTGTACACATTGAATTGCCCGAAGACATTGCTGCAGAACAAACCAGTGCCCAAATACTAACACTTAGCATGGCCCGTCGACCTATCGCCGAATACAAAGCAATTGCTGCTGCGGTTACTATGATTGAAGAAGCCCAGTCACCTTTGTTATTGATTGGCGCCGGAGCAAACAGAAAGCTAACAGCGAAAATGCTCAGGGAGTTTGTTGATAAAACCTGCATTCCATTTGTTACAACCCAAATGGGCAAAGGGGTACTAAACGAAAGCGACCCGCGCTTTGCAGGGAATACTGCTCTGTCTGACGGTGACTTTGTACACAGAGCGATAGAGCGTGCCGATCTTATTATCAACGTAGGCCACGATGTGGTAGAAAAGCCACCGTTCTTCATGCATCACAACGACAAAAAAGTGATTCATGTCAACTTTGATTCGGCTGCCGTAGACCCTGTTTACTTCCCGCAACTCGAAGTCGTTGGAGATATTGCTAACAGCATCTGGCAAATAAAAGAAGGCATTACTCCCCAAGACAGTTGGAAACTCGACTTCTACAAAGATGTGCATCAAGCCTATGTAGACCACCGTGCTGAAGCAGAAGACGATAATCGATTCCCTATCTTACCAGAACGTCTTGTACGCGATATTCGTAAAGTTATGCCTGATAACGGCATTGTTACGTTAGACAACGGCGTATATAAAATATGGTTTGCCCGAAATTACCCCGCATATCATCCGAATACCCTGCTTTTAGACAACGCACTGGCTTCAATGGGAGCCGGTTTGCCATCAGCTATAGCAGCCAAACTAGTGAAGCCTGATGTCCCTGTGGTAAGCGTATGCGGCGATGGCGGCTTTATGATGAATAGCCAAGAAATTGAGACTGCCGTTAGGCTTAAGCTTGACCTTGTGGTGATCATCTTGCGCGACGATGCGTACGGAATGATCAAGTGGAAACAAGCAAACATGCAGTTCGATGAGTTTGGTTTAGATTATGGCAACCCCAACTTTGTTAAATACGCACAAAGTTACGGCGCACAGGGCTGGAGAGTTGACGATGCGGATGTACTTATTCACTTGGTTGATAAGTGTTTGAACACAAAAGGCGTACATATTATCGATTGTCCAGTTGATTACAGTATGAATGACAAAACACTAAATCATACGATTAAAGAGCTTAGCGCCAAGCTTTAAGCCAAACGTAACAGAAAGGTAAGGAGTAAAAAATGTTGAAGGAAAGCTATCCCTATTATTTAGCGAGTGAGCCACATTATGCCAATACCGACTTGGACGTGACTAATAAATACACCGGAGAGGTAGCAACCAAGGTGGCGATGGCCGATGCGGATACCATCGATAAGGCCATTGCTGCAGCAGAAGAAGCGCAGCCTGCGATGGCCGCCATGGCTCCTTTCGAAAGACAAGCGGTGCTAGAACACTGTGTGAAGCGCTTTACCGAAAGAGCCGATGAGTTGGCACAAGCGCTTTGTATAGAGGCTGGTAAGCCAATTAAAGACGCTAAGGGCGAAGTCAGCCGCCTTATCGATACCTTCAAAATAGCGGCAGAAGAATCAGTGCGTATTAACGGCGAGGTGGTGAATTTAGAAATCTCGGCGCGTGCCAAAGGTTATCAGGGCATGACCAAGAAGGTCCCTATAGGTCCATGTTCATTTATATCGCCGTTTAATTTTCCTCTGAATTTGGCTGCGCACAAGGTGGCTCCTGCAATCGCAGCAGGCTGTACCTTTGTACTTAAGCCTGCCTCGCGAACCCCTATTGGTGCGCTCATTATCGGCGAGGTATTAGCTGAAACTGACTTACCCAAAGGCGCATTTTCTATTCTACCTTGTAGCCGCGACGGCGCTGACTTATTCACTACTGATGAAAGACTAAAGCTGCTTAGCTTCACAGGTTCACCTGATGTGGGCTGGGCGCTTAAAGCAAAAGCAGGAAAGAAGCCGGTGGTATTGGAGCTTGGCGGTAACGCCGCATGCGTAGTTGATGAAGATGCCGATATTGAAGACGCCATCGACCGGGTAATTGTCGGTGCTTATTATCAATCAGGGCAAAGTTGTATAAGTGTTCAGCGCCTTTTAGTGCACAGCAAAATATACGATGAGTTTAAGTCACGCTATGTGGAAAAAGTGAAAGCGTTAGTGTCTGGCGACCCGTCTAATGAAGACACCTTTATTGGCCCTATGATCTCAGAAGGCGAAGCAGAGCGCCTTCACGGCTGGATTGAAGAAGCAAAAGAGAAAGGTGCCACCATTCTATGCGGCGGAACGCGAGACGGGGCCATGCTTGAGGCTACGGTAATGGAAAATGTACCAAAGGATTGTGATGCCAGTGCCGAAGAAGCGTTTGGCCCTCTATCTATTCTGGTGCCATTCGATGACTATGACGAAGCGCTTGAAGAAGTAAATAACAGCCGCTACGGACTTCAAGCAGGTGTGTTTACCCGCGATATATATAAAGCACACAAAGCATGGGACGTGCTTGACGTTGGTGGTGTGGTCATTGGAGATGTACCTAGCTGGCGGGTGGACAACATGCCCTATGGTGGCGTGAAGGACTCAGGCTTAGGTCGCGAAGGTATTCGCTATGCGATTGAAGATATGTCTGAGACTCGCCTTATGGTAATTCGTACTCCTCAGTAGTAGATTGAGCTTCACTGCTCAATCAAGCAATGTTCGCGCAATAGTGCGAATATAAGCATTCGAGGGCGAGGCGGCAGGTTTAGATTAATCTGCCGCGTACTCTTCTAGCAGTGAAAGTGGAATAATGTCTAACGCTTTTTCATGTGTGGCTTCCAAGCGTACTTTTGGCGCTACACCTGCCTCATAGGCTTGTAGCCAGCGAGCGGCACACAAACACCATCTGTCGCCTGCTAACAGGCCAGGAAATGTCATACTAGACCACGGCGTGATGAGGTCGTTGCCTTGTCGTAGCGAAAACTGAAGAAATTCGTCAGTGACAACCGCGCATACGCTGTGATTACCCACATCAGCGTCTGGTACATAGCAAAACCCTTCTCGCGTAAATCCAGTATTTCCACAGCATAGCTGGAGTGGGCGTCCATAAACATTTTTTTGCGTTCGCCAAAATCAGAACCCTCTTTTACAACGTATGGTTTAATAGGTATGTCTTATTCAAATCGCCAAGTAGCGAATTTAGGATGAATAGAACCTTATCTATCCACCTTATGACCCTGCTCGACAAGGGTCAACAATAAGCACTACGGTAACTACGTTTTAAGGTAAAAAATCGTGCTCGATAAAAGCAAAAAAACAGGCGACAGTAACTTTTCTGAACAAGAAATTTCGCGCTTTGACGCACTGGCAGAGTCTTGGTGGGACCCGCAAGGAAAATATAAAACTGCGCTGGATTTTAATCGGGCAAGACTAAGCGTTATAAAAGCACAAATAGAAAATCATTTCGGTCAGGGCAACTTGCCTCCCGATTATTCCGCCTTATCAGTGATAGATATTGGCAGTGGCGGTGGGCTAATAAGCGAACCGCTAGCAAAATTAGGCGCTCAAGTTACGGGTATAGATGCCAGTGCAGTGAGCGTAGAAGTGGCAAAGCGCCATGCTCAAAATACAGGAGTAAAAGTAGACTATCAGCATAAACTTTCAAGCGAGGTAGTAGAAGAAGGTCGGCAGTATGATGTGGTAATTAACGCCGAAGTTGTTGAGCACGTGCCTGACCAGCAGCAGCTTATGCGAGAGTGCGCAAGTTTAGTTAAGCCGGGTGGCCTGCTGATTTTGGCAACGCTGAACCGCACGCTGAAAAGTTATGTTGTTGCCATAGTGGGAGCGGAATACGTAATGCGCTACTTACCTATAGGAACCCATGACTGGAAGAAATTTGTTAAGCCCAGCGAATTAAAAAGCTGGATTGGAAATGAGTTTACCCTTAAGTATCAGGTCGGTATGAGGCTAAACCCACTTAAAGGAGAGTGGCTAACCACTTCGAGCCTGGCCGTAAACTACATTCAAACATATTCCAAACATAAATAAGCGACTATAAGTGTTATTTATGTCCTGTATGTATAGTGAAAATGGTATGGGTTAACATACTTCATACCTGACGCTATCTTTCTGAATTAACTGATTAATAGTAACTAACTCCGTCGAAAACTTACCTATACACAGTAAAAGCCTTTATTAAAGATTTCACACAAAGGTTGATCTTTACATTGTGTTTACATTATTATAACAAAGGTCTGACCACAGACTACACATAACCATAATTATGGGACAAACTCGATGACACTATATAACCACTTACGCTCTATAAGAATACGCTCTACAAAACCATGGCTCGGTAAATTCGCCGTTATATTAGCTTTGTTCAGTATGACATTAGGCTTGTCTGGCCAAGCCTACGCTGGCACCTACGCAAAAACCAAGCACCCTATTGTATTAGTTCACGGTCTGTTTGGGTTCGAAGATATCTTATTTGTTGATTATTTCTATAAGGTACCGCACAAACTTAGCCGAAACGGCGCTGTTGTCTATATCGCAGAGGTCTCACCAGCAAACTCGACCGAAGTCCGCGGTGAACAGTTACTCGAGTATATTGATGAAGTTTTGGCGCTATCAGGAGCTGACAAAGTGAATTTAATTGGACACAGTCACGGTGGTCCAACGGCACGTTACGCCGCAAGCGTTGCCCCAGATAAGGTTGCTTCGGTAAGTTCAGTTGCCGGCGTAAACTGGGGAAGCAAAGTGGCAGATGAACTACGGGACGCTTTTTCTGAAGGTTCAGTGGGCGAGGGTGCTGCGGGCGTTGTAGCTAATGCGTTCGCTAATATCATCGAGATTGCCTCTGGGTCAGATCCGCGAGACAAACCTACAGATTCAATCGCTGCGCTTAACTCACTTTCAACAGAAGGCTCGGTGGCTTTCAATAAAAAATACCCAGAAGGCATGCCAACGGCCTACTGCCGCAACGATGGAAAAATGTTGGCTGAAAATGGCGTGTACTATTTCTCGTGGAGCGGAGGCAGAACTTACACCAATGCTCTTGATGTAGTTGACCCATTCTTAGCTATTACTGGCACCGCATTCAAAGAGCCAAACGATGGGCTAGTATCGACCTGTAGTTCTCATTTAGGCAAAGTACTTAAAGACAACTATAAAATGAACCACCTTGATGAAGTCAACCAGAGCTTTGGCATAACGCACTGGTTTGAAACCGACCCAGTTGACGTGTTTGTTCGTCAGGCTAACCGACTGAAAGGCTTAGGACTGTAGTGGAGAAGCGTCAATTACGCCGTGTTTTTCCAATACTAGGAGGGCTGCTCGCCCTCTTAGTATTCGGTGCTATTCTTTACAACCAGTTAGCGTCTGAATCCCAAACCTCTAATTCAGAAATTTTCAGTCAACGCTCATCCTCAGGTGCGCAAGCGAAAGCCGAAGAATACGAGTTAGAAGGAGGCGGTGCAGTACATCAAGTAACTGATGTAGGTAGTCATCGGGATAGTGACACTGATATTGCAGCTGATCTCATTCCCTTTGAACTCAATTACTCGACCAAAGACGCTTTCGATCGCTTCGTATTTGCACGCACCTCAGAAGTGCCGCAAGCAGTGAAACTTGCCTACACAACCCATGCTCATGAAGTATTCACACTCAGCACGCAAGGTGACGCAATCGACTTATTTGCCCGGTATGTCGATTACAAAGTAGCGCTGTCTTTGGTTGAATTGGACGTCGACCTTGCCAGTCACAGCTTGCAGGATGTGTCGTTTAAGCTAGATGAGCGAGAGGAAATTAGACGAACTTACTTTAATAATACTGAATACCACTATCTGTTTAGTCAAGAAGCGCAGGTAGACGAGGCGGCGCTAGCACGTTTAAGTGTTGCCCAAGAAAACACCTTGTCCAGAGACGAGAGAAAGGCCCTTATCGTCGAGTCAATTAAAGTGGGAAACTCTGCCGAACGTGAAGCCTTCCAGCCCACGCTTAATATGCATCGAATAAACGAAATAAAAAACAACCACAGCACTATTAACGATCGCTATAACGCAGTGGCGGCTGAATTTGGTAGCGAAGTTGCAGAACGCTTTTCCAAAACATGGGCACAACAAGCTCAGTGGCAAAACAGAATTGCCGAATACAAAACATTCCGCGATAACTTGGTTCAGCAATCTCTTGATTCAAACGCAATAGAAAAAGCACTGCAAGAGTATCAATCTGCCCATTTTACTGACAATGAAATAAAGCGTCTTAAAGTACTCACAGCGCTGTAGCAGCATCTAGATAGAGCTGGTTCAAGACCTGCAACTGGTTAATTATCTGCGAAAAACACAGAGGTATAACCATAAAGGAGCTGAATAGTATGAGTCATATACAGAGTGATTTGAAAGCGTACTGCACAGTTACTAATCTTGGGTTATTACAATTCCTGACTAATCACCATAAGGCCCGTAATCATCATTATGAAAATCTACGAAACAAAGACTGCGCCCAACCCACGTCGAGTACGAATGTTTTTGGCTGAGAAGGGCATTGACGTTGACTACGTTCAGGTCGACATTCAAAAGGGTGAAAATCTAACTGCGGAAATGCGCGCGAAGAACCCGCTGGGAAAGATGCCTATTTTAGAGCTTGATGACGGCACCTGTATTGCCGAAACCGATGCCATTTGTACGTATTTTGAAGCACTGCAGCCAGAGCCACCGCTAATGGGAACAACGCCCGTTGAAAAAGCGACTATTTCTATGTGGCAACGACAAGTAGAGTTCGCGTTTATGATGCAAATTGGTATGTGTTTTCAACATACTACAGGCTACTTTAAAGATCGTATGACGCCGGTTCCTGAATTCGGTAAGGAAGCGGGTATTAATGCGTCGAAATATTTGAACATTTTAGAGCGTCGACTTGGTGTTAAAGAGTTTATTGCTGGTGACACCTTTTCTATTGCTGATATAACCGCGTTATGCGCTATGGATTTCGCCCGTGTGGTAAAAATTCGTATGACTGACGAGCATGTCAATCTGGCGCGCTGGTATGAGGCGGTAAGTAACAGAGAGAGTGCAAAAGCCTAATGATAGATTTATTCACCGCAGCCACACCGAACGGTTGGAAAGCGTCGGTAGCGCTTGAAGAAATGGGGCTTGAATACACCGCCCATGCCGTAAACCTGATGAAGGGAGAGCAGAAAACTCCTGAATTTTTGGCAATGAACCCCAATGGCCGCATTCCTGTAATTGTGGATAGAGAAGCCGACGGTCACATCGTGTTTGAGTCTGGCGCTATCATGATTTATCTCGCAGAAAAAAGCGGTATGTTTTTACCCTCCGACGCAAAGCGAAAAAGCCAGGTTTTACAGTGGGTCATGTTTCAGATGGGAGGCATAGGCCCAATGATGGGCCAAGCTAATGTGTTCCACCGTTACTTAGAAGAAAAAATTCCGGTGGCGATAGCACGTTATCAAAACGAAGTACGTCGCCTATTCACCGTGCTAGATGGGAGGCTAGAAAATCGAGAGTATTTGGTCGACGACTACAGTATTGCTGACATGGCGAACTGGTGTTGGGTGCGTACCTATGAATGGTCTGGTGTAAGCATAGAAGGGTTAGACAACTTAACCCGTTGGAAAAACAGTATTGAAGCGAGGCCAGCCGCACGGCGTGGAGTGGAAGTCCCTAATAAAATTGACAGAGAAGCACTGATCAAAGGGGCTAAAAATGTTGTTACGAAATAGCGCTTTTAACTGAGTCGACAAACCGGTTGAGCCATCCCGATGCCATGCTAGGTTTGTAAACAAGTTCGAAGTGCTCCGTATGATAAAAGTCATAACCTAATACATCGACGCTAGTAAGGTTATGGCTTTTTGCTATGAAGTCAGGCACGTAGGCCAAGGCCAGTCCTTGTCGAACAATAGATATCAGCGTGCCAAAATCATTACATCGATAGCGAATTGAGCGGGGCACTTTGTCGTCTCTCCATCCATCAGAACCGATGCCGCGTTTTATTCCACAAAAGGGCGAAACATCAGGGCAGGCGAATGCGTAACCGTACAAACTTTGACTTGTTAATGCGCCGTTCTTTGCTTCAGTTACCGCAGCGTGGTTTTCCGCTGCAGCGACCACATATGTAGACGAACCTAACGATATATGATGAAGCGAAGGGTCTTTCTCTCGTTCTTCCATCGCAAAAGAGGTGGCAATAGCGAGATCGCTTCCCCCTTTTGACACACTATCCAGCGCTTTACCTTCCCAACAAGCATTAATATTTACGTGAAAGTGAGTTTGTACAAAAGAGGGCTTGGAAAGCAACGTAGGTAAGTAGTATTGAAGCAATAGCGATGGGCCAGCAACAGTAACGTTGTATACCGCAGTACTTCCTCTAAACTCACTGAGCGCTTGATCGGCTTCGTGCACAAGATGAGTGGCATAAAGCAGAAATTTGTTACCCCGTTGGTTTAGTCGAATATGTTTACCTACTCGGTCAAATACTTGCACCTCCAATTTATGCTCTATGCGCTTTACTACTTTAGACAACGCGCCCGTGGTCACTGATAAATGCTGGGACGCCTTGTTCAAGTTCTCATATTGCGCAACAACAATAAATTTTCTTAAGTCTTCAATATCCATAAGTGCATCGCTATATTGCTTCCAATTGGGAATTAATTGAATCTTAATTGTAGCTTAACTGTATGTAAATTGAATGTCAGTATTGCCACAGTAGCCTTTCAAACATACTTGCCGCCTTATGAAATATCTCTTTCTTACTGCTTTATATATATTCGCGACTTTCATTAATACACCCGCCTCCAGTGCGAATGTCGTCGGCCGCGAGTTAGCGCCAGTTGCCACAACACACGCTACTCACGATAAAGTTGGATCTCACGGAATGGTAGTGTTTTCCGATGGTACCGATCTCTACGCTAGTCATCTGCCGCTATACTACTCGCCACACGATTATCAACTTATCTACAAGATAGACAGTTCATATAAAGCGCTAGTTCTTGAGTCTTTAGATCTGGATCACGCTGGCGCTTTTTCTCAGAGCAGCATGGTTACACTGTTGCCGGCTATTTTTGATTTAAATAAGCTCATTAATGGAGAGCAATTTTCTATTCCTGCGGAATTCTTTAAGGGGCACTTTGAACGAGGCGGCAATCAGTGGCTAAGTGAATCGAAACTGACATTCGTTGAGTTGCTGTTTAAACGTCGAGTGTCAAAACAGTATAAACGGCAACACGCCGATGTAGATGCCCCTAATGATCCGAGCGCTAATTCATGGTCAATCATTGAGCTTGGCGATAGTCAACTGTACGTTCATAGTATTGGTACACGCCCTTCTTATGATGCGTTAATACTCGTAAAAGGATGTAGCGAACCAGCGATAAAACCAACGGAAACGCATGTGCCTAGTGTGGAGCAGCTCAATGCGGCGTTTGCAGTATGCGACTTATACTCATTATTGTATTTCGAAACACAGGACTCTGCGCTGTAAAGCTAGCCACGTCTATTTAGTACTTTTCTTGACCAAAAACGTCGCTGATGGCTTTAATATGTTCAGGGCCGATACCACAGCAGCCCCCGATGATAGTTGCGCCAGCAGCCACCCAAGTCTTAACGTATTCAACATAGCGGGCGGGGGTTATATCGTCACGTATTTCGGAAAGTAGCGCGTTGGCCGCGTGCGTACGTTTTCTCTCAGAAAAGCTATTTGCATAAGCGCCAATATTAATCGAAGTATTTAAACTTCGCGTTATTGAAATAGCGTCTTCCATCTCTTCCGGCTGCGAACAATTGAAAAGCACGCTCTGTACTTTGCTCAATATTGGCGCTATCTCACTTAGCGGCTCACCTGAGCGCAATGTCACAGGCTCGTTAGATGTTTCTCGATTACTAACGGAAAATGACAGCCATAAAGGCAGTGTAGAGTGCTGTTTTATAAGTGATACCACGGCTTTAGCTTCTTCTACCGAGCTTGCAGTTTCAATCAACCAAACATCAACGTAGGGCTCCTGCGCTTTAATAAGCGGTGTGAGAATGTCGGCTACACGGGTTGCATCAAATAAATCTGGGCGGTAAGAACCAAAAGCCGGAGGAGCGCTACCCGCGACAAATCGCTTATTGTCACCATCGCTCTTTAGTGCGTTTACTGCGCCTCGAGCGAGTTCGGCCGCATTCTGAGCGAGAGTAAAAGCCTGCTCCCTAAATGTATTTTCCCCAATATGAAAAGGTACAAGCGCATAGGCGTTAGTGGTAATAACGCAGGCACCAGCTTCAAGAAAACGTTTGTGTACATCACTTACTAATTCAGGTGTTTGCATTAGTGCCAGTGCTGACCACTCTGGCTGCTTAAAGGGCGCACCTGTCTTTTTCAGCTCTCGCCCCATGCCGCCATCTAAAATTAAAATGTCATGCATTCCTTCTTTCATGCTGCCCAAAGCCAAACCTTTTGAGATGTTAGATGATTAGTAATAATTTGCCTGAAGGGCTAGGTTTGCACTTCCAATGGATTGCGCTTTTCTGCCTACAAGACCTTCGCTTATCTGTACCTGAGCAAGGCCACGCATATCAAGCGTCTCCATCGCGCTTTGCGTATGCGCGACCAATGCGTTTTTGACATCATCAGGAATTGCGCCATCTATGATTACGCCGTCTAGGTCTAACAAGCTCATTGCACATTGAGTCGCAAAGGCCAATCCTCTGGCGGTTTCGCTTAACCAGTCTTCTATTGAGTGCGTGTCACAAGACCAGTGGGATGGCGATTCATAAATATGCTGACCGTTATGCCCAGCGTCGTTTAGCTTTCTTTCCAGCAAATAAAGTGAAGACTGGGTTATTAGCTGGCTTTGTGTACTGCCATTGTAAAAGGGTAAAGAGCCAATGGCCCCGGCGTTGCCTGTTTTTCCATTAACTAACTGGTTATTGAGTACCAGGCCACCGCCTAAGAATGTGCCAACAAAGATGTAAAGAAAACTATTGTAGTTTTGGGAATTACCGAAAGACATCTCTGCGCTGCACGCTGCTCCAGCATCATTTTTTATAAAAACAGGCAGTGATAATAAATCTTCCAACGCCGCTTGTGGATTAAACTCTCTCCATTCTTCCAATTCAGTTTTTGGGGCGCCAGCTTCTTCTGCCCAGCTCCAAATTTCAAAGGGCATAGCAACGCCTAAACCTCGGATTAGGCGCTGTTGGTCGGTATCCAAATTTTTAATGAGTACATTGAAAGCACGTTTTGCAAAGGTAAGCAGATTGCTTACGGTCGGGTAGGCAAACTTCTCGTGAAGTGTTGCTCTTACATTGCCTTTCAAGTCGAGTAACGTCATATCGAAACTTCGTCGACCTACTTTCAGCCCTATACCAAACGCGCCGTTTTCATTGAGACCAAACGGCACCTTGGGCTGGCCTACTCCGCCTTTGATTGGCTTTAGTCGCCTTACCAGGCCGTCAGCCTCTAGTTTTTTAATGATCACTGTCGCTGATTGTGCAGACAGCCCCGTTAACTGTGCTATTTCAGCTTTAGACAATGAAGAACGTTGGCGAATTAGGGTAAGGATATCCCGTTCATTCGCTGAGCGGCTATCAAGCAATGTAGGTGCTTTTTGTGATGGCAGGTGAAAGGCCGATTCAGTATTCAATGTATTTACAATCTATCGTTTTAAGAAGCTAGAGTGTAATAACAACCTAGCCGTGTATCAAATTTAAGAAATGGTGTAGGTACTTGTTCAGACATAACTTTATTCGACAGTACTAGGTCAACCCTATCACACCCGTTGATTTTTGCGCAAAAGGTTAAATCAATTAGGTTGATTTAATTGATTCTTTCGACAATACTATGCCCCAATTAATTAACGATTCGTTAACCTTGCGCGAACTGTGCATAGGTAAGCTGCAATTTTTAAATTCTGTTAAGTGAGGCTGGTATGAAGATTTTATGTTTAGGTGAAGTGCTAATTGATATGTTAAGCCAAGGTGCTGCGCCCAAAGATGGCAACATACCAGCAATGAAACCTTTCCAGCCCTACGCGGGTGGTGCACCTGCTAATGTGGCAGTCGCTGTAGCTCAGCTAGGTGGTGAGAGTGCGATGGTCTCGAAAGTAGGTGACGATACTTTTGGCGCGTTTCTTAAAGAAATGCTAGAGCATTACAAAGTAAACACTGACTTCGTGTGGACTACACAAGAAGGTAATACGGCTCTGGCATTTGTAAACTTGGATGCAGACGGCGAACGCTCTTTTGATTTTTATGTTGATAATGCCGCGCATAAACACATTTCAGAGCAAGATTTGTCGACGATAGATTGTGATAAAAATACAGTGCTTCATTTTTGCTCAGGTTCTATTTCAGGCCCTGAACTTATTCCTGGTACCGAGTTTATTCTGAACAAGGCGAAGGAAAACGGCATGATGGTGTGTTTGGATATTAACTATCGCCCAGCGTTTTGGGATGACACAGCGAATGCTCCGTCACGTATAGATGAAGCTGCAAAGAAAGTGTCTGTTTTAAAGGCTAGCCGAGAAGAACTCGCAGAGCTATATGGCGAAGAAAATGCTGATACAAAAGTTCAGCAATGGCTTGATAGCGGCGTTAAAGTTGTATTGGTAACTGATGGTGGTGAGCCTATTCACTATATTACCAAGTCGTTTAGCGGCACGTTAGCGTCACCTAAAATGGATGTAAAAGACACGACGGCAGCGGGTGACTCTTTTATTGGTGGCTTCTTATATTTCCTATCTACAAAAGTGAAAAGTGCTGATGACTTCGACGCATGGGCGGAGAACTTCGAGAATGTAAGCGAAGCTACGGAATTTGCTATCCGCTGTGGTGCTTACACGGTAACGCAGTATGGTGCATTTAGCGCATTGCCAACGCAGGCTAATATCGCTAAATAAGTATCGATTATCTTAAGATAAACAAAAGGGTTCAAAATGAACCCTTTTTTCTTCAATCGCTGCGCACCGGCAAAGGTGGCGTCAGCTGATGTATTGGTTGCTTAGTGCTTATCCGCTCTACTTTGGAACTTGCGTTCCTCGGTGTTTACCTTAATCCACTCGCCAGTGCTGATGTATTCAGGCACCTGTACAACCAGTCCGGTTGAAAGCGTGGCAGGCTTGGTTCGAGACGTAGCAGAGGCGCCTTTAATAGATGGGTCTGTCTCAACAACTTCAAGCTCTACGCTCATTGGCAAATCTAACGCTACTGGCACTTCACTTACGATAACCACCTGAATACCGTCGGTGTCTTCATTAATGAATAGCGCCTCATTTTCAATACTTTCTTTGTTCAAGTGATAAGGCGTGTAGTCTTCCTTATCCATGAAAATGTATTCGTCACCATCAACATAAGAAAACATTGCCGGACGACGAATTAAATCAGCCATATCTAATGTGTCTGAGTCTTTAAATGTTTCGTCGTACTTAGCACCTGTGACGACGTCATACATGCGCATGCGATAAATGCTGCCACCTGCACGACCTTGGGGTACAGAACGTTCTATGTCTCTAACTATGCAGGTCTTACCGTCAAATACCACGGTGTTATTCTTTTTGATTTCACTAGCCTTAGGCATGGCGATTTCCTATTTTTGTTCTCTTCAGGCAATCCGCCCGAGGTCATCTGTAAAACATTATTTTCAGCGATTTTATCTCACTTAGGAAGTATTTTTACGTGGTTAGTTTTCGATTAACGCTTTAACGTTGGTTAGCGTGTCAGCTTCGGCGGCGGGTTTATCCCAACGAATACGGTGAATGCGAGGGAAGCGCAGCGCTACCCCCGATTTATGTCTTGAGGAAGGGTGAACCGCGTCGAAAGCCACTTCTAACACCAGATCTTTCTTTACCTCCCGCACAGGGCCAAAGCGTCCCACTGCATTGCGCCGTACCCAGTTGTCTAGCTTCTTAAGTTCTTCGTCGGTAAATCCAGAATATGCTTTTCCTATTGGCAGAAGCTGGTCGTCTTCCCATGCACCGAACGTGTAATCGGAATAGAAGCTCGATCGTTTCCCGTGCCCTCGCTGCGCGTACATCATTACCGCATCAACCACCAGCGGGTCGCGCTTCCACTTGAACCATTGCCCTTTGGGACGGCCGGGGATGTACTTGCTATCTAAGCGCTTTATCATCAACCCTTCCACCGCGCGATTTTGACAAACGCGGGCATGAAGTTCACGAAGGCTTTTAGGAGAGCTCGCAGAAAGGGTTTCCGATAAAAACAAGCGCTCGCTTTTGTTATGGTTAAACCATTCGTGGAGCGCCTGGCGACGTTCCTTCAACGTTTTCTCAGTTAAATCTTTGCCATCTAGCACCAAGGCATCGTAGACAATAAGTCCAACAGGTGAAGACGCTTGCAGTGCTTTACTTGGCTTTTTTTTGTTGAGGCGTTGCTGAAGTGCATTGAATGTGTCGACATTCGGCTGTGAAGCCATAGCGTCATAAGCGTCGCCTTTTATGTTATGAATAACCAGTAGTTCACCGTCTAGCACCATATTTCCTTTTACCGTTTCAAGTAGGTCGGGAAAAGAATGGCTAATGTCATCTCCTGTGCGTGAGAAAAGCGCCTTATCCGGCGTCTCTTCATCTGTTGTTTGCCCTTTTTTGTTATCGTTCTGGTCTTTTCTTGTGGCGCATTTACTGGCAATAGGCTCCGATTTAACAGCAAGCTGAACACGAATACCGTCGTACTTGTTTTCAATTTGCCACGTGTTTTCCGTAAAAGCATCAATATCGCTGTCCTCAATAGGGTGGGAGAGCATCACGGGGTGGAAAGTAACTGCATTTTCAATGTCAGGTTTGTCAGCTTTGCCTTCTAGCCAAGCAAGCATGTCGGTGTAGGGTGGTGTAACCGCGTGCCACAGCGTTTCAATTTCTTTGATATCTTTATTGCCATAATCGGCCAGTATTTGTTTAATGGAGCGAGCCGACACGCCTATGCGCAATCCGCGGGTGCCAAGTTTCAATAAAGCCCAGCGCTGTGCAGGGGTCATTATCGTCAGGTAGTTGGCTAGCGTTTCCGACACCTTCTGTTTACTCACAGACGCAAAGGTTTCTACGACTTCAGTAAGACTTGGAAGATTATCCGTAGGTTCACTGTAAGGCCATAAATGCGCCACGGTTTCGCTAACCTCTCCCACATAATCGTAGCTCATTGCAAAAAGTGCAGAGTCAGTGTGTTCGGTAATGAGCTTTTTCACAGTGTTACGCTTAAAAAAATCGAATCGCAACGTACCGGCCATAGCGGCTATAGCCCAGCCACGATCAGGGTCAGGTGTGTTGGCAATGTAATCAGCAATGAGTTGCGCTTTGGCTTTGTTTCCCGACGTGTAATAAAGTTGCTCAAGCAAATTACTAAATGTTTTCATTAGTCGCCTCCTTGCTCTTCTTCATCGTAGCCGACAAGCGATAATGCCCTAGCTTTGAACCCCATTTTTTCAGCTTGATACATTAACGCGTCCTCTCTACCGTGGGTCACCCATACTTCTTTGGGATTCACTTCTTCAATGGTTTGTAATAATTCTGGCCAATCGCAGTGATCGGAAATAATAAGCGGTAGTTCGGCATTTCTTTGCTTCGCACGGGCGCGAATTTGCATCCAGCCAGACGCCATAACAGGGCGCACATTGGGTAAGCTTCTCGACCACCTGTCGGCCAATGCCGAGGGGGGCGCTAATACAATCTCACCTGCCAGTGCTTTTTTATCTGCGACGTCGGATACAGGAATTAAAGCGCCTAGACTTATTCCAAGCTGTTCATATAAATCGCATAGCTTTAGCTGCGCACCATGTAAGTAGATGGGCTTTTCGTACCCCGCTTCACGTAGCGCTAAAATAACCCTCTGGCATTTCCCAAGGGCATACGCACCAACAAGGTGGCATCGTTCGGGAAAAACACGTAACGAGTGAAGGAGCTTATCTATTTCGTGCTCTATAGGTGGATGTTTAAATACAGGAAGGCCAAAAGTGGCCTCGGTAATCAATACATCGCAAGGGACAACTTCAAACGGCGGGCAGGTAGGATCGTGGCGACGTTTGTAGTCGCCGGAAACTACAACGCGATAACCTGCATATTCGATAAGAATTTGAGTAGAGCCTAAAATGTGTCCGGCGGGGAAAAAAGTGACCGCAACGTCATTAAATGTCACTGACTTACCTAGCGTTATGGCGTGTTGGTGTGTTGCCATTTCATCGCCGTAGCGGGTTTTCATAATGGCCAGTGTTTCTGCGCTGGCATAGACACTGTGGTGGCCTGCGCGAGCATGATCAGCGTGTCCGTGAGTGACCAGTGCTGTGGCCACTTCATTCATCGGGTCAATATAGAATTCACCCGGCTCGCAATACAGGCCAGTGTCGTCAGCTTTAAGCCATGTTGATGGATGCACTACACATAATTTCCACGAAATAAACAATGCTCTTACTACGTAGTGAGTACCTAAAATCGACCATTTGATATTCGTTCGTTGAGGATTTTTTCGAACTGTAAAGCGCTTAAGCACTTTGTTTGTCGCAGTAGATATGGACTTGGATACAGCTTCGGAAGAGGCACTTTAAAAGTCTCTCACATTACATGTGCGGTTGAATCAATGGAATACTTTCCTTGATGAGAAGTAACACTGATAAGGATGCTGTAGTCTTATAACGTGCTATTCGAGCTACCTATTGTACAACCTCAAGTTGTTGGGCTTCTGATGCTGTTGCCTCGAGCGTCGCTTCGGAGAGGTGTGGATTATTAAGTTTGAGTACGGTTCTCTCTGAAAGCTTCAGCGCTTTTTCAATATCTTTAAAACTAATGTACTTTTCAAATAACGCGGCGAAGCTTCCGTCTTGTCGAGCAATATTTAATCCCCGTTCTATGCGCTGCGCTAATTCAGGTTTCGATTGTGAAACGAAGAAGAACATGTAAGACGGGTAATACAATAAAACTGAAGGCTCTATGATAATGTCTGGGTCGTTTAGTGATTTCGCCTCTACCACCGCCTCATGAGCCGCACGTGGAAAGTAATCAATTCTACCAGCCTTTAAAAGCTCAATGATAATGTCGTAATTACTGGTTCCTAACGTAGTAAATCCGTTGTGCTCTAGAATCTGAAAATCGGGCCAGTCGTGACCTTGACCTGCAATAAATCGCTTTAGGTCAGGCGCGCTACGAACATTGTTAAACTCACGTAGAGTACTTTGGCGGATCAAAGAGACGCGATAGCCCATGATTCCGTTCAATAGAGGAACCCGCACCGGAATGGCTTGCTGTTCACGTAGTTTTGACGTCACTGTCCAAAAAACGTCAATTCCCCCTTCTTGGTTTAGTTGGCGCAGAACGCGTTCTTGCACCAAATTGCCGCTACTCTCTACGAGATATGTTGGTTTAATAGGGTCTTCTGTTTTGCTAAGCGCTAATTTAAGTAATGCAGAGTAATAGGCATGAGAGGCATAGTCGAGCTCACTACTTTCGACTATCTTAACTTCGTAACTGCTAGGGGGGAGCTGTGATGTTTGCGCACTGTCCAACACACTTCCAAAAGCTTGTTGACAGAAAAGGTGCCGAATTATCATCACCGCTACTATTGAAAATAGCCCTACTCGACGTTGATTTTGTATCATGCCTATTTACCTCAATGGCTAAGGAAAAGCCATTGGACCTGCTAACCTTTAACATTGAGTAAAGCTTAGCAGGCCTACTTATTTAGGTTACGTTTACCGTTCAGTATAGACACAATTTTCAAGATGCAAGCGACATGGCCTCAGGTGAGCTGCTCTACTTCATCATGTTTCAATTTTTGCTTTTTGTGAAAACTGCGCAAATACATTTTTCGCCATAGGGCTTCAAAGGGACCTTGGTTGAAGTGCTTAGTAATGGCGTTCGCCAAAATAACTTGTACTGCGGTAAAGGTAATGGTGACCAGAAGCAAATCAAGCAACGTTACGCTGTAAATAAAGTTTGGAAAATAAGCGGGCATGACGATGCGAAATAGCACAGCGAGTGCTATTGATTGGGTTAGGTAGAGCGTGAACGCAACTTTGCCGCAGTTTATAAGCGACTGATACCACCACGTCGAAGTATGTCTTATGTTTATCAATAGGTGAGCGTATACCAAAGCACAGAAAATGGCTGGAATGCTAGTGAACATGGGAATCACATCTAATGTTACCTGTTCGAATAAAAATTGCGGAAGTGCAGTAATGATGGATGTGACGATAGCAACCAATACTAACTTCTTAAATATCAGTGACGAGAAGCCGTGATTGAAAAAGCCTGCCCTATACAAATAAGCGCCAAACATCATAAGCCCCATAGACTGCCACAGCATAGTGAATGGCGCGACAATAACCGTAGACAGCATAAATGACGCTTGAATACCAAGTTGCGTTAAATAGCCGCTTTGCCACAAGGCGACTTCTTCGTTAAATGTTTCACTGGGTCGCGTTGGCAGTTCAGCCCCCATGTCGAACACAAACGCCATGACGAGCCCACCAACTAACATAATTGCGCTTCCCACAATAAGGTAATGAATACTTTTCTTTTTGAGTTCATCTTGAGGGAGCGTGAAGTGTTTTAAAATAAAAAATGCGCACAGGCTGTAATAAAGCAAAATGTCGCCGCTGAAAATAAATACGCCATGCAGTAGCCCAAATACAAACAGCCACTTAAGTCTGGCTTGTGAGAAATCTAAAAAATGGTGTCCGCGCTTTTCGCAGGACTCAAATTGAATTGCCAGACCTGCACCGAACAGCAAGCAGAACAGAGAACGAAATCGTCCATCCAAAAACAGCGTGTTAAAAAGTGAAATAACCGTGTCTGATAATAACGGCTCTTCAAAAAATGCATAGTTAGCGTAACCGTTTTGGTGAAACGTAATGTTCATGAATAAGATGCCAAGAATGGCTAAACCTCTAACGGCGTCTATTGAATGAATTCGCATGTACGGTCCTTGTAAGAAAATCGCTAATTCGTGAAGCATAAGAAGGTCAAAAACTCTGCGCTGAAGTTTACGCTAAGAAAATGCATAAGGTCGAAGTGAAAAATGTATCTAAACATTAAACGCGCTGAGGATGATTACATTGTGCATCTATCGTAAGGCGTGACAAGTAAACCTAACCAAGGTTTTGCCGTATAAGTGCTAAAAGTATTAACAAGAACCATCAATGACTCCACTTCCTTCAGTCTTTGCCCATTGGTTTGAACAAAAAGGCTGGCAACTACGCGATTATCAACACACCATGCTGGTGGAGAAAGACCAGCATGACTGTACATTATTGATTGCGCCAACCGGCGCTGGCAAAACCCTGTCGGGCTTTTTACCTAGCCTAGTCGAACTTGCAGAGACATTTGGTATGAGCGAGCTTGCTGAGGCATTCGGTACGAGTGAACTTGCAGAGATGTCGGAAAACGGGGAGCTTGTTAAGGAGACCGGAACCAGTGAACAAGCCGAAACAAAAGCAATAAACAAACAGGCAACAAAAGGAAAAGAAAAGGATGGGTTCAACGGCCTACATACCCTTTACATATCGCCGCTGAAAGCACTCACGCAAGATATTCATCGTAATTTGTTACAGCCCATTGAAGAGATGGCGCTGCCGATAACGGCAGAAACACGTACTGGCGACACGCCTTCTCATAAGCGCCAGCGTCAACGTAAAAAGCCGCCAAACATACTGCTTACCACACCAGAATCGCTCATGCTGATGTTGAGCTACGCCGATGCCGATAAGCTTTTTGGCAAGCTTAAACGCGTGATCATCGACGAAACGCACAGTTTAATGGCCAACAAGCGCGGAGACTTTCTTTCACTCGCCCTCGCGCGGTTAAGCGTTCTATCACCGCATTGTAAGCGTATTGGCTTATCAGCCACCGTCGCTTTTCCCGAAACGCTAGGTGCGTGGCTGGCTGGCAGTGACGGTGTAGCTAATATTGTAAAAGTGAAAGCGGGTGAAAAACCTAAGGTGGAAATGCTGCACTCTAAAGCGCGCATGCCTTTTGGCGGCTTTATGGCTCGCTACGCCATCGATGATATTTATCAGGCTATTGAAAACGCCAAAACCACGCTGGTTTTTGTGAATACGCGAGCTCAGTCAGAGCTGTTGTTTCAAATGTTGTGGGAGGCAAACAAGGCTGCGCTGCCCATTGCGCTTTATCACGGCAGCTTGAGCAAAGAGCAGCGTCGTAAGACCGAAGCCATGATGGCAAGCGGCATGCTGAGGGCAATTGTATGTACGTCGGCCTTGGAGTTAGGTATCGACTGGGGTGATGTAGACAAGGTCATACAAGTTGGCGCACCTAAAGGTGTAAGCAGGCTGCTGCAAAGGATAGGGCGAGCAAACCACAGGCTCGACGAGCCAAGTGAAGCGTTGCTCGTACCGGCAAACCGTTTTGAAGCGCTGGAATGTCAGGCGGCGATCTCCGCTATTGAAAAAGGGGAGCTAGACGGGGAAAGCCCACAGCCAGGGGCACTGGACATTGTCCCGCAATTTATATTGAACTGCTTGTGTAGTAGGGCTGATAGCCCAGATACCTTGTATAAAGAGATACTTACCGCCACGCCATACCAAGGGCTCGATAGAGATGATTTCGACAAACTATGGCAATTTACCCAAGACGGGGGCAGTGCGCTTAATGCGTATGAAAGATATCAGCGGCTGACGAAAAACGACGATGGCACTTACTCGCCAGCGAATCGGCGGGTTATTCAACGGCACAGACAAAATATCGGCACAATCGTTGAAGCGGGTCGGCTTAAAGTAAAGCGTATACGAAGAGGAAATCAGGGCAAGATAATTGGTGAAGTAGAAGAGTATTTCGCTCAGCAGTTAACGCCCGGAGACACCTTCTATTTTGCAGGAGAAGTATTGCGTTTTGAGGCTATTCGCGACATGCAACTACACGCTAAGCCTGCAAAAGCAAAAGAGCCGAAAATACCAAGCTATGCGGGTGGCCAAATGCCGCTATCTACCTATTTGGCGGAAGGGGTACGGGCAATTTTGGCTACTCAGAAATCATGGAGAGCACTGCCTGCACAGGTACAAGAGTGGCTTAAACTTCAACAGGCGTTTTCTCAATTGCCTAGTCCTGACAACGTGCTTGTAGAACAATTTCCGTTTAGACAGGCGCACTATACCTTGTACTACACCTTCGACGGACGCAAAGCGAACCAAACCTTAGGTATGTTGCTAACGCGACGAATGGAAAAAATGGGCATTAAGCCTTTAAGCTTCAGCGTGACCGATTACGGATTATCGGTGGCTTCAGTAAACGCCATCACACAAGGGCAGCTCCAGCAGCTATTCCAACCAGATATTTTAGGGGACGAGTTAGAAGACTGGATGTTGCAGGCACCTATGCTTAAGCGCTCGTTCAGGCAAGTGGCGGTGGTGAGTGGGCTCACTGAACAGCGCTATCACGCCAGCCAAAAAACCATGAAGCAGGTCACGTTCTCCACGGACCTTATTTACGATACGTTGCGTGAACACGACCGCGACCATATCTTACTTAAAGTAGCTCGGGCCGATGCAGAACGTGAGCTACTTGATTTACGGCGACTCGCTAATTTACTTATCCGCTATGTAGATTCAGCGACATTAGTGAATCTTGAAAAGCCGTCGCCCATGGCCATTCCAATAGTGCTGGATGTGCGTAGTGAACAAGTGAAAGGCGCTGGCGCACAGGCTATCATCGAGCAAGCTAATTTATATGCCGAAGCTGAAACCATGTTAGATGAAGTTCGCGCATTGTTATCGGGCTCATCTGTTGAATAATATTAGATAAAAGCAAAGACGAAAAGAATAAGAGGGCAATTTGGCAATAACAGACGCGTGGCTAACCGAAAAAGTAAGCCAGCGCCACATCACTATCACAAAATATGCAGACTACTTGTGGCTGCTAGATGCGCGCGGTGTGGCGTATTTACCCGCATGCGATTGGCTTATAGTGTCTGATCTCCACTTAGAAAAAGGCAGTTATTTACGCAGTTATGCGAACCCGTTACCGAGTTTAGATTCCACCGCTACGTTAACGCGATTAGAAAGTATCATCGAAGATTACAAGCCACTGCGAGTTATCAGCTTAGGTGACAGCTTTCACGATAAACACAGCATGTCGCGCATGACCTTTGATGACCGTCAGCACTTATGCAGATTAGTTGATAGTGTGAACGAGTGGATGTGGGTAGAAGGCAATCATGACCCAGATTTACCCGACGGCATACCGGGTACGCCGTGTTTTGAAGTAGTGCTAGATAATATGGTATTCAGACACGAAGTAGAAACGAGTGAAACTCGTGCTCAGGTTATTGGCCATTATCACCCCAAAAAGCGCACAACCATTACTCGCCGCCGTTACTCAGGCAAATGCTTTACTAACAACGAAAATGTATTTGTGATGCCAGCCTTTGGTCAGTTCACTGGTGGGCTGGATATAGATGAAGAGGTAATGCTAACGCTTCTGCCCAAACGCTCACGACAGGTATTCATGCTCTACGACAAGATTATATTTAAAGTATGAACCACCAAAATGGGGTCAGAGTACATTTCCACCGCGGCAGAATTAAAAAAGGGGTCAGAGTACATTTTGTGACATAGATTTGTCTCGGAAAATGTACACTGACCCTGAGGGATCCCCACGAATTTAATTCCATGTGCCTGCGGTCCAGGCCCCGTCGACTATGGAGCTGTACCATTTGAGTGCAGTTTTCCACTGTCGCATAGTGAATCTTATTCGGCAAGCAACAG
>VMHT01137341.1_pt1 | contig 28372 bp, 42 predicted proteins | sample 4693611 | NCBI WGS metagenome assembly VMHT01 (sample SAMN12280063, study PRJNA550983) | marine metagenome | isolation source: seawater sampled from same location over 5 years 0.02-0.2 micron viral filtrate | place: USA: collected off the coast of southern California halfway between the port... ... | reverse complement strand
ATTGGGAGTATATACGGTTATGTTACTGTGGGGTATGGATTGTTTGCTTTGTTTACTGTGCGGCGGATATATCGGGATCAGAGATTCCTGTAGCAGTTTTATCTATAACCTGTGTGCCTGGATTAAGTTTCTGTCTTAGAGTAGGTAACATGTTTTTAACCTGACTGGCTACTTTAGGGCCTTTCTCATCTACTATTAGTTCTATGATATCTGCATCAGTATAACCATCCGTAATAAAGTTCTTTAACAGATTTATGTCTAACCTTTGTCCTTTTATTTTTCTGGGTTCCAGTTCAGCATCTGGATTTACTATTTTTCCACGATGATTCTTACGACCCTTGATTAACCACATACCTATATTTTGAGGACTGACTCCAAACTTTTTGCTTATAGCGATAAATGACATACCTGCTTTGGCCATCTGTAATGCTTGATCATACCATTTGGGTTTGGCTCCGTCTGTGTATTTTAGTTTTCCAGTACCCAGGGGGAAAGCACCTGGTTCAAAAGGAAAACTATCCTTAGTCCTTGTTCTCATACGAGCCGGACCGCTAATTCCCGTCAACCAATATAATATTTGGGTCTGACCTGTGCCTATCTGTCTGGCTATTTCCATAGCAGTCATTCTGGGATTGGCTTTCTTTAATGCTACAGCACGATCAAACCATTCTGGCTTGCCTTCTAATCCATATGGATTATTGTTTCCTGCTTCTTGCACGGGTGCGGACTGTAATATACTGTATAGGGTTTCATAAGCATCATTGTGTTTCATCTTTAACACTTTAACGGGTACGTTATTAATACTTAGTATATTATTAACACGTTCACGGTCTAACTGAAAAGGATCTATATCTAATGCTGATAATCCTGTGCTTTGCATATCGTCTTGTGAATCAAATTCTGTTTCTAAATTAAAGAAGTCTACGGCTAATTGGCGATTGCCTGTATGGTTATACAGTATATTGGCTAGGTCTTTGTGAGTTATCCAGTTATCTTCCTGTATGTATAACTCTCGGAGGAACATGTTATGCTAGTTCAGGAACTGAACGTGATATAATTTCTTCTGGTGTTAATTCGTCTTTTACTATTTTAACTAATTCTTTTTGTGTTGGTTGGTCTTCTAAGTCTTTCTCAAATTTCTCTGGCTGATCTTCTACCATATCTAACTCTGCTTTTATCTCTGCTTCTAAGTCTGAAAGTACTTTATTACCATCTTCTCCTGAATCTTTTAATAACTGTATTAGTTTTTTAAATCCAGCGGATGCCACACTACCCACACCACCTGCAACTAATCCTGCTATAATCTGTATAAAAGTAAGTACTGCCATAATACTAAGACCTATAGCACTTGTAAACAACCACTTCAATAACCACACTATGAACTTTCTCCAACCAATTTTTGTAATCCAACTGCGTAGTAACATTAAAAGTACACCTTGTGCGGCTTCTGTAAGATAATCTTTGTTATCTTCCTTAATGGTTACTTCTCTAATTAACATAATTAACTCTGTGTTACAGTCTTAAACTGTTGTACCTTTTTATCTGTTTGTCTTATTTGTCTATCGTTTTGTGCTAGTTTTTTATCTTTTGCTTTTGCTATTTCAGGGAAAGCGGCATCTTTACCTATAAGAGGTTCTAATTCTTTTGCTACTTTTTTCTTATGATTTAATTCCCATTCTTTCTGAGCTCTGTCTGCCTCTTGTTTAGACATACCAGTTCTTCTCAAATATTCATTTAAACCAACGCCACCTACTGCAAACAAACCTATAAGGCCCAAGTTATTACTTGCCCAGTTTGTTGCGGCTGGTAATAAACCATAAACAGAAATACCACCTACGCCTAACCAACCTGCAATATTAGGATGCTTTGCAATCCAACTCCCAACACCTTTTCCGAAAGTTTTTATAAGTGTTAAGACACCTTCGTCTAGTTCTTCTCTTTCTGAAAGGAAATTGTAATCATTAAGAGAGCCTTCGTTAGTTGCAAGTTTGGCGGCTATAGCCATCTGTCTTCTTTTCTTTTTACTCTTGCCTTTGAACTGTGGTGCATCGCTTTTGTAGAAGTCTTTAATAGTATCTCCCATTGACATCTTGTCAATGTCTTCTCCTATTTGATATTCGTCCATATTGGCCATAACATCATATATAATATCACCGCTATTGCAACAATCAATTACTCTGCCACTAGCAAAGTCACCTATACGTTGTCCGCCTACTTCCATGTCTGGGTCTACACAGTCTGCTACATCTAGATCTTCTAGTTGTTGGTATATTGCATACTCTAAATCATCTTTGTTTTGAAATTGATTTTCTCTTCCAGCAAAGTTATCTACTAGTTTATCAATACATGCTTGTTTAATAATACTTCTTTCTTCGCCTTCTGTTACTTCTTCTTTGTCTTGCTTTTTCTTTTTAAAAGGATTAAGTTTCTTTGCGGCATCAACTGCTAATAGTCCTCCAAGAGCACCTGCACCTGCGGCACCTATCACAGGTAATGTGGTTGCCGCTGTGGCCTTAGCAACTCCTTTTTTTGCATAGTCAATTGCTTTGTTCTTTGCAAAGTCCATAGATTTTTTCCCTAAAAGATTCGTACCAAAATTTGTCCCTTTAATAATATCCATTGGAGATATTAATTCTTTTAACTTTTGTTCTTCTACAGATTCATCGTCCTCATCATCTACTACTTCCTTACCAACTCTTTCTACACCCTTAGCAACGGCATTGCCTGCCAGTGATAATGCGGCCGCACCTGCTATAGCCTTTGGTGTAAGTTGTCCTTTTATTGAATCTATAACCCCAGGCGCCTTTGCTTTTATACCTTTCAATACATTTCCACCTACTCCAGCAAGACCTTGAGCACCTTTCTGCATGGCGGCAAGTTGTTCAGGTGACAAGACTTCATCTAGTTCTACTGTGAACTCTTCTTTAGAATCTATATCGTTTAGTTTGTTTAGAAAATTCTGTACCATATTGCCTGGTACACCCTTTACAAATGCCTTCTTTGGTATATCGTCACCCATAGGCACACCGCTATCGTGATAAGGTATATGCTTCATTCCGCGATATATAGTATATCGTTGTTCCGGATTATATTGAGGTCTTTGTATTTCTGTAAGTTCTCTGAGTTTCATGTAACTATTTATCAATATAGTTAATTACATGCCTAATAAATCTTCCAGTTTTCTATGAGTGTTTAATACAAATCGATTGAATCTGGGTTTCTCCCATTGGCGTTCATGTGCATAGTATAAGAACATTTTGGTTAAGACTTCCAAACTTGCTATACCCATACCCATCTTAACATTGCCTGTTATTAGCCACGACAGGAGAAAGGTGTCTAGACTTGCTAGTACTCTCCATGTACAGGTCTTAGTAAGTGATATTACTTTAGATCTTTTAGTATTCATACAGTTATTTACGGTATAAACCGTCGACAGATAACTGCTTATAGAACTTATAGTGGGTTTTTAATTGTTACAAATAGCGATAACTATGCGTAATCTTTGATATATTCTTTGATTGAACCAACAGTAGTAAGTGTTTCAGCGTCTTCGTCTGATATCTCTATGTCATATTGGCTTTCAAACTGTATAATAAGTTCCACAGTATGTAAAGAGTCTGCACCTAAATCTTCTATTAGCGATTTATCGTCGGTTACTTCTGCAACATCTATACCTAAATGCTCTGCAATTAGTGTTTCTACATTCATTTTTTCTTTTTACCTACAGTATTACTTACGTTTTTTGCTTTACCCTTTCTGTTTTTATTGGGGTCGTTACGTCTTTTCTTTGATACAGCGGCACCTATTGCTTTCTTACCGCCCTTTGCTCTTAAACTTGCGGCTCTGGACTTACTTAAACACTTAGGTTTACCCTCGCCTTTCTTAGAGTCTCCGCACTTGCCTATACGTTCGCCTTTGGTATTGTATCTATCCCAACCGCCACCACCGGCTCCGCCCTTCTTGCCTTTACCGAACCATGATCTTAGATTTTCTTCTATCTCACGTTCTCGGTTTGCTAGGTCTTCTTCCATACCTTTTAGTAATGCATTAAGGTCTTGTGCGAACTCTATAGTTTCATTTATGCTTTCGTTTTTTATATTTGCTATTTTATCTTTTAAATCTTTTATGTCTGCTTCTATATCGTATAGTTTGAATCTCATGCCTTTATCTTCAGCACCAGGAGTTAGTTCTGGATGAAACTTCATCTCAACTATCTCTGCATCTTTCTTAACTGACTTGCCATCAACAATTACTTCTACTGGAAACGGTACATGTTTCTCATACCAGTACGCCATTTCATAGCCACCGTTGTTTAACAGTTTAACCAGTAGTCCTCTATCATAGTCTTTTTCTTCTGCTTTAAGAACTTTCATTTCGCCACGTGGCAAATTCAAAGCAATATTCCTATTACCTGATGTTACTTCTTCTTTTAAATGATCTTCTTTGTGATCGCATTTAGGATCACCACATGCAGGGCATGGTATGTCTTTGTCTTCGTTCTTGACACAGTTAGGTACACGTTTACCAAACATAGTCTTCATACCTTTCTTCTTATATCCTTTCCAACAACGTGTTCCTTCTTCAACAGTTGCCTCTACAATATTTAATTCTGGTATAGCAATAAACTCACCGTCCTTACTGACTTTTAAATCCTCAGGTCTAACTGGTTCAACGCCTTTTTGCACAGGAACTATAAGTCTCTGTAACTTGTCTTTTAAAAGTTTAGGGTCTTGTGCTTTAAATATATTAACCCAATCAGCCTTACCGGCTAATGTTACTAATCGAAATATTTGATATACTGGTTTGTTCTTCTTACCAAATCGATTCTTTGCATCAATTACATCGCCTTCATACAAATGATTTGTGAATTCTCTAATAAACATTATTTCTTAGACTTGTTGCCCCAATTAGCCGCGCCTTTCTTTCTGCATTGTACTAATGCACCACTGGCGTAAGCACTGGGCCAAACTTTGTATCTGCTTTTGACTTTGTGATAACAAGCATCTTTCTTTTCTGCTAGTCTATCAAATTCTGCTTCTGTAATTGGTTGACCAACGGAATCTTCTCTAACTTTATGTATCCTACCATGGAGTTTGTCTTCTTCATCACTAGTTACACCATCAGGATGTCCCATGTTTCTATTATCTACATAGGCTCTAGGATCCATGTCTGGAGCCATATTATCCCAGTCATCATCTTTTGTAAAAGGTTTCATGAACCCTCTAATAATATCTTGTTGGTGTTGTTTCAACTCTTCTAAAGTACGGAACCTTCCTGTTATTTTTCCTTTCATAACACTTGTGTAAACATCTTTGCCTTCTTCAGTAGTCTTATATGCTTTAAGTCCAAAAGAATTGTAAGGATTTTTCTTATCTGCTTCTGTTACAGAAACAAGTCCTGTTATAGGACGATTCTCACCACCTTTATATTTGTGTGGTACTGCAACTCCGTTTCTTTTTAATACAACTTGTTTAGCATTAATTTTGTTACCGCGGATTTTTGACAGTCGACCTTTGGGTCCTATCTCAATACCGTTTATTAATTTCCAAATTCTTTTATCTATATCTGCAAATGAAGGACTTCTGTGAACTAAAGCACCGTTGACTTCTATAGAATATACTGCTCCAGAGTTATCTGGTGTCTTAGAAGCAATTTCATTTACTGCTTCTACTATCTCAAACTGGTCGTCTGATGTTCCTGAATATTTACTAGCACTTCTACCACCATGTTCTACAGCGGCTCTAGTCTTTGCACTTGCTTGTGACATAGCAGTAACTTTATAAATTTTACCACTAGGCTTATGCTTAACAGTATAGTGTTGGAACGATTCGGTTATAAGGTCTCTTATTTTCATAATACTATTTATCTAGTAAGTTAATAAATTCATCTGCTATTGCCCTTTGATAAAATGGACCACTATGCATTCCGTCCCTTGCACCTTTTTTATCTATATGTCTGCAAGTTTGAAAATCCAATGTGTATAGTTCTATGTTTAAATTATCACATATAACTTTTATTGTATGTTTGTTTCTTAATGAATTAATTTCAAAATTAAACTCTTCATCCAGTGATGCATAATTAATTTTGTTTTGTTCTTCTGTAAAGTTTCTTTCCTTTAAAGTAGTAGGACTAATTGTAATAATTCTATTTTTAGTTGCTATTTCCCATCTTACGACCGGTGGCCACAACACAAATACCTTTGTGGGTTTAATCTCATGCAACCAGCCTGTTGCTAATCTTGTAACACTATCTGCTGAACCGTGTCCTATACCCAAATTAAATACTGGTTTGTCTAAAGTTTCTCCTATTATGTTACTCCATCTTAGATGTTCAGGCGTCCCCACTCCGAATGTATTAGAGCAACCAAATGCCACATAGCATTCTTCTGTATTATCTTGCCAGGACTTAGATCTGAATCCATGCTCGTTAAATCTATAATTAACTTCTAATTCTTTATTAATTATATCTTCGTTGCCATGCACTTTTGCTAAAGTACTGTTTTTATAGTCTTCATATTTGCTATACTTAAAAAGTCTATTCATGTCGCTCATGAGTATGCCCTAACCTTTTCCGCGTCGCTCGAGCAATTTAGGTTCACCCTAATTTGCGAGTTCTCGTTTAGCCCATGTCTAAACGAACAAGTGTTTGAGTTTAGCATGGATTTTCTATTTGTCAATCTTTGCATACCATTATTTATAATATATACACTTTACTATTGACTTAAATAAGTAGATAATATATAATAAGATAGTATGCGATATAGACTTCCAAATTTAAATAAAGAGGAAAAAGAGTTCTGGGAAAAGAATAAAGACTTTGCAGTAGTATATACTAAAACAGAATTAGCAAAGTTACAGAAAATAAACCGCGATCAGGTTACAACAAATAGAACAAGGTCATGGTTATACGAACATTGTGGAATACAACCACATGAGTTTTTATTAAAGAAAGTAGATAGTTATTCTTATGACCCTACAGTAGAAATAAGATTTAATGGTACAGATATTATGGCAATATATAGGTTAGCAATATGAAAGAAACAAAACCGATATCAAGTAACCCTCCCAGTTTAATATTATATCCTGAAAGTATTATTAGACAAGAACCTTCTCATATAAGTTGGTGCGAGTCTACAGAAGAATTATGGAAACAAATAGAACCCAGAAAAGAATTTTGTTATGTGGGCACAATGACTTTAAAAGAGATATTTTTATTTTGCTCTGAAAGAGGGGAGGCAAGCAAACCTTTCTTAAAATGGTGGAACAGAAAAACAATTAAAAGACATATAGATTCTTTTTTTAAAAAAACTAACAGCATAGACTTTCCTAATATACCTAAACAACTTAATGGTAAAAGATATATGAAGATGTCTTCTATGGTAAAGTTACTACAAGACTTACCTATACGGAATCAAATATCTGTTATAGTAACAGAGGAAGTTGTTGAATTACATCCAGGAGGAACAAGACTTGCATTAAAAGATTATTATACAGACCCTGTGCCTGTTTTTATATATTCTAAACTTCCTCTAGATATTTTAACAAAGGCTACTAAAGATAATATTAAAATTCTAAACGAAAAAAGTTGTGTACAACATTTTAATGGAATGATAACAGTCACACCTCCTACTGAATCTTATGGTGTGTTAGAATTCGAAAATTATCACAGTCAGCAATATAGAAAGACTGAGGATAAAGTTATAGTAGATAATGTAGTATATTTCTTAAAGCAAAAAGGAGAATGGATTATAAATCCAAATTTACATAATGATCTTAGATAAACTCACAGGACTTAATAATAATATTGTTATAGTAGGCGACAGTTGGGCATTTGGAGAATGGTATCCAATAGAAGGACACTTTGGTTCTTATATAGATACTATTCCTGTTGTTTCACATCCTAGTCCGCAACAATACCTACACGAACATTTTAAAAATATAAAAGTATATCACATGGCGCAAGTAGGCGGTGAGAACAATGCTAATGCTCGTAGTCTTAGAAATTATAAACAGCATTTTGATTTCGGTATAGTATATTGGACTTGTCCTAGTAGAGCATTATTAAACAAGTGGGAACGTACTAAAAAAGATTTATCTCAATTGACTTTAGAAGATTACAAACGCAGAGTAGAAGAGTATTCTAAATCTTCATTAGAAGAGTTTAACGATTGCGACATGCCATTATTATTCGTAGGCGGGCAAGTTAGTTTACCTGATCTCAGTGATTACGATAACTGTCATGCTATTGTTGATCGTATGACCAATTTAGTTGAAGAACCTTTTTGGTGCGAATATGAAAAAGTTAATAAGACAGGTACTGTACATAATAAAATAGATTGGGAAGGCATATTTAGATTAGCAGAGTTAGGACATGATATAAATTTTTCAGAAAAGTTTTTAAAAGATGTACATAAAATAAGAGTAGATGAGTTTCCTGAATACAGATTTAATCCTTATTACTTCCCAGATCAAGGACACGGTAGTAGATTCTTACATAAGATTACAACCGATAAACTAATTGAATATATAGAATCAAACAATATGATAAATACTATTGTTAATTAAATACTATGGAGTTATAAATGGCAAACAGAACATATCCAAATGCAGGCGACGTAGGCACGTGGTATGCAAACAAAAGTAATGCAGTTAGTAGTGCAAGTGATGTTGCAGTTGGAACACATGTAGGACCATCAACCGCAGGTGGTGTAGATCCTAGAACAACTTTTGCAGATTATGTTCCTATTCATAGAATAGATAATCCTAGTGATGGTATTAACGATGCGGCTGATTATGTTGTTTACTTTCAAAAACTAGATGACGGTGGTGAAAATCTAGAAGTTTACAAAGCAACTAACTCAGACTTCTCAACAATGACTAAACTTACTACTGGTGCAGAGTTTGATTTAGTTGATCCAATGAAAGACGCTTCATTTACTAACGAAGAATAGTTGACAATCCAAATAGTTTAGTATATAATAGCAGTATGCTAAAAGATCTTAATGACCATTTAGAGTCTGTACAAGTATTAGATGTAGAATATTTCTATGATCACTTGTTAGATTTATCTAACGAACGCAAACCAAAAACAAATGAGGACTTTAAAAAGTCTGAAAACTTTGTCGACGGTTGTCAAAGTTCCTTATGGTTATGGAGTGATAAGTCTAAAGGTACATGGGAGTTTGATATTAACAGTGATGCACACATGGTGCAAGGGTTAGGACAAATTGTTGTAGATACTTTTAGTGGCATGACTAGTAGCGAAGTGTTGGATACTAAATTTATTAATTTTCAACCCTTAGCAAGATTACTAACTACTCAGAGACAAAGAGGTCTCCAGAGTGTTATTAATCATATACACAAAAGAGTTAAATAATAGTAACGGAGAAGTAAATGAATTTTGTACCATATGTTATAGAGAAAACATCTAACGGTGAACGTAGTTATGATATCTACAGTAGACTGTTGAAAGAAAGAATAGTATTCCTTAATGGAGAAGTAAACGACGCAGTATCAAATAGTATTTGTGCTCAGTTACTATTCCTAGAAGCAGAAGACCCTGATGCGGATATAAATTTTTATATCAATAGTCCAGGCGGAACAGTAACAAGTGGTATGGCAATGTATGACACAATGCAATATATCAAACCAGATGTATCTACTATTGTTATGGGACAAGCGGCCAGTATGGGAAGTTTCCTTGCTAATAGTGGTGCGGCTGGTAAACGTTTCATGTTACCTGGTGCTAGACACATGATACATCAACCATTAGGTGGTGCAAGTGGACAAGCAAGTGATATACAAATCCGTGCTAATGAAATAATTAGAATCAAGAAAGAACTTACAGAAGCATACGTCAAACACAATACCAAGGGTAAGACCTATGAAGAGTTTGAATCAGCAATGGATAGAGATAACTTTATGACTTCCCAAGAAGCCTTGGACTTTGGTTTAGTTGACGAGATTATTGCAAGTAGAGACTAATGCAACTCTTTCCCGGCCTATTAGACACAGACCTTATTCCTGATATATTACAGTTATATAAGCAAAGTACTAATCAGGTTACCATTAAAGAAAAAACTACTGAGAGATTTAATGTATCTCATAATAGAGGGTTGCTCTTATTATCTAAATATAATGATGAAGAGTTTAAATTTATTTGGGATAGTATAAAGGATAAACTTCCAGAAGGAACAACAGTAGCATCTAATAGAATTTTAAAGTATCGAACAGGTGGGCACTTTAGAAGACATGTTGACGGTAGAAAGGCAGGCACATCTGAACAAAATGTAAGTCTTATCATACAGTTAAGCGATCCTTCTCAACATTATGTAGGCGGAGAGATGACTGTTAATGATGAATTCATAGATTTACAAATGGGAGACGCAGTAGCATATTGGTACGGTGAACCACATGAAGTTAAAATGATATACTCAGGTGGAAGATATGTTGTTAATCTTAGATTAAACATACCTGATTAGTTTTAATACTAACAACTAAGAGTATAAATACTCGTATGGACGAGTATAAAAAATTAAAACCTCAAACATATACACCAACTAAGAAAAAAGTAGACGAACAAGGTCTTGACGAAGATGGGGTGTTACATGATAAATGTGGGACAGATGATTGTTGTAATAAATGTGAGCCATCAGAAGACTGGGATATGCTACCTGATGTAGAGGACTTAGAAAAGATAGTAGACAGAGAACTTAACAAATTAGAAGACAATGGCAGAATTTAGTTTTATAGAAATCACATATGACCCTTTTGTAAATAAGAAAGAGAAAGTATATAAATCATTACAGCGAATAGGATTTACACACAGAAGTCAACATGGTATGGACTTTGTAGGCTTTTGGGCATGTCGTAAATGTATTATAATGTTAAGAGAAGACAACATTAATAGCAAACCCAAAGTTACAGGATTAGGTTTTATAGGTGATGTAGATGACATCAACAACTTAGATGCACAACTAGATCCTTCAAGTGATTTCTTTAAAGTAGAAAATCCTAATGGTTTAGATACTTACATTATACAGGAAAATCAAATAGGAAGAAGTCTAGAAATGTGCTACACTTCTATAGATTCTCTCACACCTTCACATAAACATTTACAGCATATATCAGGAATAAAAATAATTCACAACTCTCTTGAAATGATAGGACACTATGAAACTATTGGCTTTACTGTGGAAAGTGATACAGATAATTATACAACACTTTTAAGTCCTAGTAAAAGATTTTCTATACTATGTGCAAAACATAAGTCAGAAAAGATTACTATTATAAGTGATACACAAGATGTCTTTCAAGCAACAGCATTTTTTGTAGCAAATGGATTTGATTTGCCTGAGTTTACTATACCAAGGGAATCAGAGTTTGATGCAAAACTAAATTGGAAGATTCAAACTTATAATTGCAAAGCATGGGGTAATGAGAATAGTTATACAATAGAGAACATGTTAGAGTTTGCAAATGCAGATTTAATTTTTAGGCAACGTAAAAATTATATAAAGATAAAAGAAGACACAGTTGACAGTTATTATGAATCAATCTAAAACTAAATTTGATCTATGGATGGATTGGCGCCCTAATAGAATTAAACTAAAAGATAAATTTGATATTAGAACAGATATGCTATGTGATATGATAGGCATGACTGAAGATGACTTCCAAGTTAAGGGAAAGGAGATAAGATTTAGTAACAAATCTAATATGGCCTTCTTCAGGATGAATATAGATGAGTGATTATTATTTTAAAATTGATGGCATGAGCAACGATCAGATACTAACTGAGATGGAAACGTTGCGTAAAAAACAATTCACAGTAAAATCTGAAACACCTATATGGTACCAAATACAAGACATGATAGATTTTTGTAGCCAAGAGTATCAAGCAAGAGTCATGAGAGACAGAGTAAGTAACGACAAATCATCTGATATTATGGATATAGGTGAGATAGATTCAGTTGACTATACACCTGACTATTCAGAAAGAGATACATTTGTAGAAATGGTTTCTTTTTATAGTGGTGATAAAATATCTAAACAACAAGATAAAATTAAAAAAGCCACAGAACGTATGACTAAATCACTTGCGCCACAACCAGTACCTGTCAAACGGACAGAGCCTATAAATAATCCCAGTAAGATAGATATATCCATACCAAAGTTTGGAGCAACCAATGAACGAACTGATAGTAACTAAAAAGATTCCGGTAAGGTGTACAGTAATTGATACTGACCTGAAACAAATTAGATCACATACTTATGAAATTAAGTATGGATTAAAGACAGAAGCACAAGAAGGAGAAGATTACAATACAGCATACATACATCAAAACATGAGTTTCCAAGTTGCTAACGCATTCCTTTGGGATCAACTACATCAAAGTATAATATATGATTTCGATGGTAAGGAACTTGCTGAGAAAAACTTTTGTGAGTTTGATAATAATTTTATGTTTCTTCCTAGCCTTAGTGAAGCAACATTAGTATCAGCAATACATTGTAAACTTAATGCAATAATACATGAGAACAGTATAGTAGATGTTATATCATTAAAGGATACTGTTGACGATTTAGATTATAACTTTGTTAATACAGACTTTGAATATCCTATGCTTATGGATATAAAAGATTGGTTAGGCGATTTAAGTTTTTGGGAGAAGCCTTGGTGGTACCGAAGAGACTTTAGTACTTTTGATAACATAGCAGAAAGCAAAGAAGAACTTGATGTATGGAGAGAAACTAAGTATGCAGAATCAACAGAAAGAATGGAAAAAGCAATTTTAGAGATAGAGGACTCTGTACGCAAACAAATGTCTAATATTCCAACAGAAGATAAAGGACAATTAATAGAAGTAGACTTTTCTAAAAAAGTATCAAAGCCACAACTTGTTCCTAAGAATCCAGACAAGTGAAAATAAATGTTTGTGATGTTCCTAACGATACTACCGTTTGGAATTACATTTTAAAAAACTCTAATACTCAAGAAGCATGGGAAGACATTTCTCAATCTTACAATATGCCTGATATATTTAGAATGAAGCATAATTGGAACTGTGAGGAACTATCAAAGGATATAGAAGAAGCAAAGCAAATATATGGTGATCATGGTTGGGTATATAAAAATCAAATAGAAGAACTTAAAAGTCCTTATACAGGATTTAGTTTAGTTTATAATCCAAATCATATAGACAACTTACCTGAGCACCAAGGAACGTTTGGTACTCCTAATTTAGACTCTGGTAAATTTACTACACATAATTATAAACCTGTACAAACTAAAAACAGTTATTGGGATTCTCATGGTATGGTTTTGAGAACAAAGGCAAGCAAGTTTAAGTCTATAGGAAAATTATTAGATAATAGTAAAAGAACTTTAATGAAATCAAGAGTTGCTACTTGTCATGGTAATGCAAGTACAATGTTAGATGAAAACAGGAACTTTCATAGTGATGCACCTAATCACTTTGCAATAAGAATTAATATACCTATTAAGACTTCTGTAACATATTTTTTTAAAATGGAAAGCAGAAATGAGCCAATGTTCTTAGATACAGGTTGGGCATATACATTTAATAATGAAATACCACATAAAGTATATACTGCTAGGCCTAGCAGTAATGCAAGAACACACCTAGTATTAGCATTTTCTCCTTGGTGGGATTATAATATAGAAGAAGACACTTGGACTACTAATGAATTCTTCGGTAAGAAACATCCTATGCAAATGGTTATGGACGGAGATGTTTTATCAGGATTAAGTAATTTAGATGTTGACATTTGATTAATATTGTTATATAATGTAAGTATGGAAAAATATCTAGCAGATGAGCATACTGGTATTGAATTACTTTACAGAGGTAAGGATATTACTACGGTTCCTTTTAAAGATATAGAACAGTTCAATAAGTTTGCAACTGAATTAGAACTTAATAATATATCAGATATTTCCAGTATAAGTAAAGACTTTAACATACCTTTACATTATAAAGAATTAGATGTTAGAGAATATGTCAATAAACTTGAGCAAGGTGGTCCCGACCAGACAGGGAGAGTAGAAATGGAGTTAGACATGTTTGAGGAACGTGGCCTGTTTCCTATACTACAACTGCTTATCTATATTATAGACACTATGCGTAAGCATGATTTGGTATGGGGAGTAGGAAGAGGTAGTTCAGTTTCCAGTTATGTACTCTATATTTTAGGTGTACATAAGGTAGATAGTTATAAATATAACTTAGATATAAAGGAATTTTTAAAATAATGGTACAACGTAGAACTAACAACGGACAGATAATAGACTTAGACAAGTTGTTTGCTCAGCAAGGAGAAGTTCCTGCTGTGGGTAATACAGGTACAGACGCAGAAGGCAATGTACGAGATCCAGCAACAGGAGAAATTGTTGAGAAGTCTGAGGACAGAGTTAGAGCATATTATCAAGACAATCCAAGAAGCAGTACTGAACAAGTAAGTCTTAAAGGACCAGTACCAGATGCAGGAGGCAACATTAAGCCAGATCCTGTACAAGAGCCTAAAACAGCCAAGACGGCAAAAGAAAACGTACGAACATCTAAACAACAGACACAAAAGCAACCAGAACCAGAGGCACCAAAAGGTGAGAGTTTTGATGAGCAAGAGCCACTAGGCTTTAAAGAAGTTCAACTCCCAAACGGTGACATCGATATGGTTCCATACTACACAGAGGAAGATGCACCAAATGACAAGACTAAAGGCGTATAGCGATAACATACTAGCAATAAACGGCGACTTCGGAGACAAGACCACTAATGCTGGAATTATTGTTAAATCATCAATAGGAAAAGAAGAAGGCACGGTACCAAGATGGTTCCAAGTATTTGATGTGGGTCCTGAAATAGACTGGTTAGAAGAAGGCCAATGGGTATATGTAGAATATGGACGTTGGACAGAAGGCTTTACTGCTCCTGATGACAGATTAGAACCAGGGCAAAAGATTTGGAAACTAGATCCTAAAGGGTGCCTAGCAGTATCAAACGATAAACCAGACGACCAACTAAATTTAAAATCTGCAAACGGTATAGAGTTTGCACGAAAACAAACACTTTAAAATGCCCTATATACAAAAGACAAATCCAGAAACTATTAAAGAACAATTATATCAATGGTACGGCGTAATGACCGATCCTCGTATTGATGGCTTCAACGGCTTTGCTTGTAAGCAAAAAATTTACGAAATTAAAATGGAATGTGAAAAAATACTCCAGCAAGAAGATTGTCCTACTTACAGTGGCGAAGAAGAATGGCTACAAGAAAAACGAGAAGAACGAGCAGTAGCAAGACTTTCAGGCAAAGAGGGTGTTCCATATGTCCCTTAAACTAGGAATAGTTGGCCACGGTTTCGTAGGTTCAGCAGTTGCTAATGGATTTGATATAGATACAGAGCAATTCATAGTTGACACAAAACAGAATAATAATACATTAGAACAGTTAGTAAATGACTTTGACCCGTCTATTACTTTTATATGTGTCCCAACGCCTCAACAAGACTCACACTATGATGTAGATGTTAGCATAGCAAGACAAACCCTGCAGGATTTAACTAACTTGAAGTACAAAGGCATTGTTGTTATTAAAAGCACAATCACACCTCATCACTTAACACAATTTAAGAAAGACTTTAAACTAAAGATTGTTTACAATCCAGAGTTTTTAACAGAAGCAAATAGTTTTGACGACTTTATTAATCCAAATATGCAGGTATTAGGTGGCAAGTGGCGTGACTGTGATAGTGTGGAGAAAGCCTATGTAAGACATAGTTCAGTCAAAACTGTTCCTACGTTTAAAGTAGATCTAATTACAGCAAGTTTAATTAAGTACACTATTAATAGTTGGTTAGCAACAAAGGTAATTTGGTTTAATCAACTTAAAGATCTATATGACGATAGCGGTGCTAGAGCATCTTGGAAACAATTTACTGATATGTTAAATGAAGATCCTCGTGTGGGAGATAGTCATATGCAGGTACCAGGCCCAGACGGAATTAAAGGATTTGGAGGGCATTGTTTTCCTAAAGATACAAAAGCATTACTATATTACAGTAAATTAAAATCTAAAAAATTAAGAGCATTAGAACATATTATAAAGTATAATGCAGAATACAGAGATGATTAACTGTATATTTCATAAATGTTTTAATGAAAGAAATATTACCGAAGACAAATACAAAGGTAATAATTTTGATCACACGGTTAAAGCCCTTAAATTTATTAAACAATACGACTGTCCTGTAGACTCCTCATATAAAATACCAATAGACTTTGATGTAAATTACTGTGATAGTTATGATAAAGTAGAACTACAGTCAGGTAAATTAAATCTCATTTTTGTTCCTTTAAATGTAGCATTACTTAAAATGCTAGATGAAACAGAACCTGATTATTTAGAAAACTTATATCGATACAATGATAAAAAGAACGTAGCATTAATATTTGATTACAACAATGAAAGTTTATTACCAGGTAGATTTGGAAGTGAAAGTGATGTTGAGTGTATTCGTAAAATTGAATACAGACATTTTCATCTTACAACATTGGGTTGGGGACACACAGATAAGTTCGTAGACCCTATAGGATTTAAAAGTGTCACTGGAAGTTTAGCATATCATACTTTTTGGTTCCTTAGAACATTAAGAACACATGAGAGTGATTACTTAAAAGATCCTAATACTATTTTTACTTACAAAGGCAAGAGCGGACCTATTAGATACTTCTGTCCTAATAACGAGTTTAGAGCATCACGTGCCAAAATGATTGTACATCTTTATGAACGTGGTATGCTGAGAGATACAGAATGGAACATGAACAGTTTTAAAGACTGGGATAGGAAGCCTAAAGAAGAACAAGCAGTAATGTTGCGAGAGCAAGATACAAGAAAGTATTTAGATTACTTTGGCTCAACACCAAAATATAATAGTTACCCTTGGAATTTTTCTTTTAATTTTACTAAACAGGATATAAGAACTAGTAAAAACAAACTTACACATATACAAACACCTCATACAAGTTTCCCACAAAGTCTTGTACATCAAAGTTTTATCTACATTGCCAATGAAACCTTTTCTATAATGGACCCATTAGCACCTTACGATGTAACATATAATGACTTTACAGAAAAAACATGTAAAGGATTTGTATTTGGAATGCCAATGTTTATTAATGGATTACCATTTGTACATAAAGCAAATGAAGCCTTAGGATTTGATATGTTTAGAGATTACTGGAAAGGAGCATTTGACTTTCAAACTAATCCTGATAGAAGAATGATAGGACTTATAGATACATTATTTAATTTTCCTGAATCTGCAACACAAGACATTATAGATAGATTAAGGCATAACAAATATTTGTTTGTGAGTAAAAAACATTTATGGGAAATACAATCTGATCTTTTTAAAAAACTACTATCAAAAAAAACTTGACACAGCCGTTAATTAATGTATAATAAGAATATGCATAGAGATAAAAAGACAAAAGCCGAATTTACAAAATCAGCAAGGGTAATTAGTGATTACGCCAATGATTTAATTTTTGAACAGCCAAGAGAAAATTTGTTAAAACAAGAATTTACTTCTTATGAATATACAGTTCATGGCTTAAAAAGGACAACCATTAATAGAAAGTTTACAAAGGACGGAAGTTATAACGATACCTCTACGGTAGAGATTATAGGTTAATGTTTGTAAATTGTAGTGAGTGCGGTAAGACAATAGCAACCAGTGATGTCAAGTATCACACTCCATCAGTAAACGGACAAATACATAATGCATTTTGTGATGCATATTGTAGCAATGAATGGTACAGTAAAACTTTTGAGAAACTAGATGCGGATAAGGATCAAACAAATGACTGATGAACAAATGGTGGAACTTCTTAATCGCATGGACGATATCTTTGCAGATTACATTGCAGAAGAAGTAGATCCTGTAATGGTTGCTAGTGTTATATTTGCAGTAGCGATCAAACAATTAAAAATACATTTGACTGATACTGACTTTGTTGCTATAATAGATGAGATAAGAAATACAGATATCAACGAACTGATAGTTGATGTTCAAGAAGAAGTAAAGAAGAAAAAGGTAATACATTGAACGAATACGATAAAATGAAAGCCGCACAGGCAGAACAACTAGGCTCCATAGATAAAGCACATCCAATGAAACAGGTTGCTGTAATGTCAGTGATACAAGTTTTAATGTTAGCGGGTGTAGGAATAGGAATGCTATTAATAGGATTAAACACATGAAAGAACTTTGGACAGAAAAATACAGACCCTCCAGCATAGGTACCTATGTGTTTCGAGATGAGGGTCAACGCCAGCAGGTAAGTGGCTGGGTTCAAGAAGGGGCACTTCCACACTTGCTATTTAGTGGTGCCCCTGGAACGGGTAAGACTACACTAGCAAAGGTTTTACTAAAAGAACTAGAAGTTAATGATATGGACATACTGGAAATTAATGCTAGTAACGAAAACAATGTAGAAACTATAAGAAATAAAATTACAAACTTTAGTAGCACTATGCCTTTTGGCGATTTGAAATATGTGTTACTTGATGAGGCTGATTATATTACTCCTAACGGCCAGGCGGCTTTACGTGGTGTAATGGAAATGTATCACACTAGTTGTAGATTTATATTAACATGCAACTATCCACAAAGAATTATTCCTGCATTACATAGTAGATGTCAAGGCTTTCATATTGAGAAACTAGACGTTACAGAGTTCACAGCAAGGTTGGCACAGATTTGTATTGATGAGTCTGTAGAAGTAGACTTAGAAACACTAGATACTTATGTACAAGCAAGTTATCCTGACTTGCGTAAAAGTATTAACTTAGTACAACAGAACGTCGTAGACGGCGTCTTACAACGTCCACAGGACGGTGACAGTTCTACAAGTGACTGGATGTTAAATGCTATTGAGTTATTCAAAGCAGGACAATACAAAGACGCAAGAACACTAATCTGTAGCCAAGCAAGGCCAGAAGAGTATGAGGACGTCTATAAGTTTATGTATCGTAACTTATCTCTATGGGGAGATACAGAATTGAAACAAGATCAAGCAATCGTTATTATCCGTAATGGTCTAGTCAAAAGTGTCTCATGTGCTGACCCAGAAATTAATCTAGCGGCCACACTTATTGAATTAGAGATGAATAACTCTTAAGATTCGTTATATAGTCTTAATACTTCTGTTACTACTGGATGTCTTTCAATATCCGTATTTTCAAATTGAACTACTTTAATTCTATTAGAGCCTAATTTAGTTAAACGTTCAGTAAAACATTTTAAACCGTTACTTTCATAACCTCGTTCGTGTTGTGCTAAGTCTCCCGTAACAATCAATTTACTATTGTCGCCTATTCTCGTCAGCAACATTTTCATTTGATTGTCCGTTGCATTTTGCATTTCATCTGCAATTATATAAGAGTTTTTAAACGTTCGTCCTCTCATATAGGCTAACGGCGCCACTTCTATTTTATTGTCGTTCAACATAAAATCTATTTGATCTGGTGAATAGTATTCCTCAAAGACATCCATAATAGGACGAGTCCACGGCGCCATTTTCTCTTGTAGTGTACCAGGCAAAAAGCCATGTTGTTCATCTACTGATACTGCTGGTCTCGTTATAACGAACTTGTCTATCTTATTGTTTTTAAGTGATTTGATTCCTGCTAATGTTGATATGAATGTCTTGCCCGTCCCTGCTGGTCCTGTGGCAAACACTATGTTGATATTTTTATCCTCTATTAAACCAAGTAAATCATCTTGGTGGAAGTTACGAGGTACAATGTTTACTTCCTTTTGTCTTTGACGTTGTAAGACGCCCCCTTGTATTAATTTCAAATAGTCTCCTCCTTTTTGTTTTCTATATTTGTTTGCATTCTGTTTTCTAGCCTTTCTTGACATTTCAGCCTCCTTTTAGCCATAAAAAAACCGTGACAGGGAGAATGCCCTACACGGTTGAACAATGTGTTAGTGTTCCAACTTTTTATATGGTTGTTTATCATATTACATATATTACTTACAACAAAACTCATGGTGATTATAATATGTGTTATCATTTAGATAAATAGTTGTATGACTATAGAACTTAAAGTATTAAATGATAAAATTGTAGAAGTGTCTAATGATAATACTCTTTTAGATATGCTCATGGAGTTTGAAAAAACTTTTGACGAGTTAAATATTTTTGCCTTCAAGAATTGGAGAAAGGGAGAAGTACTAGAAGGCCCGTCACTAAATAGACACAGAGCAACAGTTAAATTAATGTACATGGGCGAAGACATGCCTGATCCAGATGCAGTAAAAAGATTACTTGCAAGAGATATGTTAGTTAAATACAAAAAAGATACATTAATAAGACCAGTCAAAGTAAAGACTTATGATGACGTTGAAGTAGATATGAAGCCTGATGGCGGAACTAGATACAAAGCAAAAACAACATCTAGTCCTGTTTGGGTAGTTGAAATAGATATACCTAGAAAGTATGTTGATAAATTATATGATGTTAAACCACATCACAACGAACAAGAAAATCAAACTGATCCTGATACAGTAGACACACAGGCACAGTTAGATGTTGCGGATGTAAAAAGCAATAACTTTGGAGCAATATAATGCCACTAGCAGAAGGCGATCTTAAAAATACTGTACTTAAAAGATTAAGTATAGATGAGTACGAGCCTAAGACAGGTGATTCACAAGACGTCATGGTTCTAGGATTTCATATAAACGATAGTAAGCCTGGTAAAGATCTATATAAGTTTTTAAATACAAGTGTTGTAGAAGTTAGAGATGTAGAAGTTTCTCCTAACCCTAATACAGATAATTTTTATATGGTCTTTGTTGAATTAGATAGAAACGAAAATTCTCTAAGCAATATAAAAGAGTTAGTAGAAGAAGTTGAAAGGCTTACAGGCAAATTAAATTGGGAAGTCAGTACAGTTTTTAATGAAGAGAATATTCCATTAAACGATGATAGCCTACTAGGTTATGTACAATTAGACAATACAAATTATTTAAGTTCAGAAGAATTTATGTCTCAACAAAAAGAAGCCAAAGAACAAGAAGAGCAAACAAGATTAGAAGAAGAAGCAAAAGATAACAGTAATAGAATATTAGAATTCCTTAAAGACAGCAATATACTAGAAGCAGGAATAAATGATAATAAATTACATATCAGAGGTTCTAGGGACATAGCAACTTTAGACGTAGTAAACTTTGGACATGGTCCAGATGTAATGACAGCATTAGGTATATCTGAATCTGCAATACAATTAGAGCATGACAAAATTGCATTTGCTAAACTAAACGCAATGCTTGGAGAAATGAAAGCATTACCTATAGATGAGTATGTTGTAATTTATAATCCAAAACATAAGGACGTACTTGTAACAAAGGCGAGATAGACACAGATGAATCAATTTTACATAGGCATAATTTTATTGTTAAGTATTGGTGGGTATTATCTTTACCAAGATAACACAACATTGAGAGCCAATAATGCAATTCAAGAAGCCGCAATGAAAGAGCAACAAGAAGCAATGGTTGCCTTACAAGAAAACTTTGAAAAGCAGGGTAAAGCCTTGCAAAATATGAGTAGAAAAAACGCACAAATAGAACAAGAGAAAGCAGAGTATTTAAAAATATTCGCAAAACACAATCTAAATAGTTTAGCAGAAGCAAAGCCTGGACTAATAGAAAACAGATTTAACAAGGCTTCGGAAGCCGTATTTGAGGGATTAGAAGATGACACACAGCAAATTTTTGAGCTTGACACTCCTGTTATTCCTGACTAGTGGGTGTTCAACATTCGGCACAAAGCCTGTCGAAATAATATCTAAACCTTTACAGATAGACATAATGCAACCTGCATTACCACGTCCATTAGAACTTACCGCACCTAGTTGGTATGTTGTATCAGAAGCAGTAATTACAAATCCATGTAAAAAGTCTTTATCGTTTGAACCTAAGAAGTTTAACGATGAGGGAGTAGAACAATTAAAACGACCTAAGGTATGTGATAAGTCAGAAAGAGAAAATCCAGATTGGCCAGAAGGCTACACATATCTAGATAGATTTTTAGATGATATGAAAAAACAAAATAATGGCTCTATTGTTTTTGTTGCAACCTCAATAGGTGACTATGAGGTTATGGCAGAGGATATGCAGGAAATCAAACGTTACATTAAACAAATGGGCGAAGTTATTGTTTATTATAGAGAAGTAACATTACCTAACGGAGAGAAAGGTGTTGGTGCTGAAATTAAAGTAAATGATAATAAGGCTATCACAAAACTCACACCAAAGATATTTGGTAAAGAAGACGAGTAATAAAATAAATTTTTTCAAGGGAGTTTTGGCTCCCTTTTTGTTGACTTCTGATTATACCGGTGTTATAATTAATTTATGGATCACTACGAAACACTAGGCATTTCTCGAGATGCCTCGGAACAGGATATAAAGAAAGCATTTCGCAAACTTGCGAGTAAGCATCATCCTGATAAAGGTGGTGATCAAGAACAGTTTAAAAGGATACAAGGAGCATACGAAGTTCTAAGTGATCCAGACAAAAGGGCTCAATATGATAATCCTAATCCTTTTAATCAGTTCGAAGGCTTTGGGGGAAGTAGCAATCCGTTTGAGTCTATTTTTGGCGACATTTTTGCAACCAGACGACAGCCTGAACGCAATCCAGACGGTGTAGTAGATATAACAATTACTCTACTTCAAGCATACACCGGAACTAATATGATTGTTAATACAGGCTACACCCAATTAGATGTAAGCATACCGCAAGGGTCTGAAGAAGGTGATAGACTTAGGATATCTGGAAAGGGACCTGTTAGAATTAGGGAACTTCCTCCTGGCGATTTGTATGTGAGAATACATGTTGATTCTCCTACAAATTGGGGTCGTAAAGGGCCAGAGCTGTTCATGAGGCAGAATATAAATGTGTTTGATGCTATTACAGGCTGTAATATAAATGTTACACATTTAGATGGAAAGCAGTACCAATTAAGAGTACCAGCAGGTACACAATCTGGTACAAAGATGAGAATGAGCGGATTAGGTATGTTTTTACCTAATAGAGGTGTGCAGGGAAATTTGAACGTCATAATAGAACTAGACGTACCCAAAGTAACTGCTACAGAAGACATAGAACTTTTAAATACAATTAAACAGAAATATGATGAATAGTAAACCAGTAGACGAAATTTTTAATAGAGCAATTGACTTTGCCAGAGACTCTGATCACGAATATGTTACTTGTGAGCATGTGTTGTTACATCTTTTAGAAGAAGAAGATGTTACTAGTATTATTAAAGAATTAAGTGTTGATGTTGGTAACATCAAAGAAGACGTAACGCAATACCTAGCAGACAATGAATGGTCAGGACTATCTAACAGCAAAGTTGCAAAAGGTCAACCTAAAAAAACAATGGCAATAGAAAGAATTATTCAACGTGCGGTGGCACAAGTAATTTTTTCAGGTAGAGATGAAATAGAACCTATAGATTTATTTGTTAGTATTTTAAGTGAGGACAATTCTCCAGCACAATATTATCTAAATTTAAACGGTATAGATAAAAATGTATTTGTAGATTTTCTAGAAAATAAAGACAATAATAAAAGATCTTTAGAAATTGTAAAAGAATATACAGTAAACTTAAACCAAGAGGCAATAAACAAGAAAATAGATCCTCTTATAGGTAGAGTAGAAGAAGTCAGCGACTTAGTACATATTCTTGCAAGACGTAAGAAAAATAATTGTGTAATGGTAGGCGAACCAGGCACAGGTAAAACTGCTATTGCAGAAGGCCTAGCAAAAAGAATTGTAGATGGTGAGGTTCCAGATGCAATAAAGAATAAAATTGTTTATAGTTTAAATGTAGGCGATCTACTTGCAGGTACTAGATATAGAGGTGACTTTGAAGAAAGATTTAAAAATGTTATAGAAACATTGGAAGAAAGTCCACATGCAATTTTGTTTATAGATGAAATACATATGATAATGGGGGCCGGCTCAGCAGGTAGCAGTAGTGTTGATATTGCAAACTTAATTAAACCTGCATTAGGCAGAGGCTCTTTATTAACTGTAGGAGCAACAACACCAGATGAATTTGCAAACAGTTTTGAAAAAGACAGAGCACTTATGCGTAGGTTTGCTAGATTAGATATACAAGAAACAGATATAGAAAGTACAAAGGAAATAGTAAGAGGATTAAATGATTACTATGAAGAATTTCACAAGGTTGGATATAACGCAGATTTATTAGATAAGGCTGTTGATTTATGTGCAAAATATATAAAGAACAAATACTTTCCTGATAAAGCATTAGATGTTATAGATGCCGCAGGTGCTACAGTTAAACTAAGAGGAGACACTACAGTTAAGTTACAAGACATTATAGATGTAGTGGCAAAAATATCTAATATATCAACAGACGTAATTGATGTAGAAAGTACGGACGGATATAAAACATTAGATAGCAGAATTAAAACTAAAGTGTTTGGACAAGATGATGCAATAGATAAAATTGTAGAAGCAATAGTGTTAAGCAAGTCAGGACTAAGAGAAAAGAATAAACCAATAGGTACATTCTTATTTGTAGGACCTACAGGTACAGGTAAAACAGAAACTGCTAGAGCATTGTCCTCTGAATTAGATTGCAAACTGATAAAGTTTGACATGTCAGAGTATATGGAGAGACATAGTGTAAGTAAACTTATAGGTGCTCCTCCAGGATATGTTGGACATGCTGAAGGTAAACTAGGACAAGGTATGCTACTTGCAGAAGTAGAAGAGAATCCTAATTGTGTATTACTACTAGATGAAGTAGAGAAAGCCGCACCAGAAGTATTACAAGTATTGCTACAAGTAATGGACGACGGTAAACTTACAGGAGCAACAGGTAAAGTAGTAGACTTTACCAATGTTGTATTGCTTATGACTTCTAACTTAGGAGCCGCAAATGCAGAAACATTAAAGATTGGTTTTGGTGATCAAACAAAAGCATCAGCAGTAAGTAAAGCAGTAGAAAAATTCTTTACTCCAGAGTTTAGAAACAGAATAGATTCAGTTGTTACATTTAATAAACTATCTAAAGAACTTATGTTAATGATTGTTGATAAACTTGTAGTAGAAACAAATGAGTTGCTGTTAGAAAACGAAAGCTCAGTAACTATTGCTCTAACAGATGATTGTAAGGCGAAACTTGCAGAAGATGGATACGAGCCTAGCATGGGAGCAAGACCTCTGAAAAGAGTGTTTGAGGAACATATTAAAAAGCCTTTAAGTAAAAAAATATTATTTGAAGATATTAAAGATACAACAATTACTGTTGATATAGAAAACGAAGAGTATGTCTTTAGGTTCTAATAATTACGAGGATATGACATTCTCTTGGGAGACTACTGACCCCTTAGGATATAATTTTAAAGGATTTAATGTTAGTCCTACTAACAAAATATACTTTGATAAATTTCCTTATAAGATTGCTTTTAACGGTAATAGAAATTTTAGAGACATAGATTTCCATTCTCATCTTACAGACTGGTTATATGACAATTACGGCTGGCAATTTAATTCACAGTTTTCAAGTAAATCAAGAAATGTCTACTTAACTAGAAAATGGCAAGTAGAAGAACTTATAAACATGTTTGGTCAAGAAATAAAAGAATTACATGGTCCTCTTAATGAAGATCATTTATCTCAACTCCAAGGTACAAACTACACTATAGAGTATAGAGATAAATATTGGTATAATAAATTTGATACTAAAATAGAATTTTTTAAACCCTATAATGCAAAGTTTGAATTTAATAGAGAACACTTAAAAAGTTTTATTGCAGGATCATTTGAGGCATATCATTGGTATGACTTTGGAAGTCGTACATGGTACAACAATTATCTATACGTCAACTCTGAGGAGTTAAAAGATGTATATCCGTTTTTAAAAATGACTTACGGTGAGGTAATTAATAATATAGTTAAATGCAAACTTCTGGAGAAGTAAAATGTTTTTTAGAAAAGATACAAAATTAGATAGAGACGCAGTCTTTGAACAACTAAAAATAGATGAAGGAGTAGTAAATGAAATTTACCACGATCATCTCGGATATCCGACTTTTGGTGTGGGTCACTTGGTATTGGAGTCAGATCCTGAGTACGGAGCAGAAATTGGCACTCCGGTTTCAGAGGAAAGAGTTAAGGAATGCTTTGAAAAGGACCTCGATACAGCCATTGCAGAATGTGAATTGTTATACGAAGAAGGGGTATTTGGAGACTTGCCAGACGAAGTCCAGCAAATCCTGGTTAATATGATGTTTAATATGGGTAGAACTAGATTAAGCAAATTTAAGAAAATGCATGCCGGTATTGTTGAAAGCGATTGGAAGACTGCCGCAACAGAAGGTAGAGACTCTAGATGGTATAACCAAGTTACTAATCGTGCTGAACGTTTAATGGAAAGATTAGAACAAGTCTAAGTGATAAATAGTATTATCATTTAGAGGAATACTATGCCAATAAACAGAAGAAGTATAAACATGTTAAGTGCGTCAGGCACAGACATGAATAAATATAGCACCGAAGTAAAAGGAGACTCTTACTACGGTTATTCTGATGGCTTACATTCCTTACAAGTTATATACGATCAATTTGTAGGTAGACTTCGCATACAAGCAACTTTGGCCATTACGCCTGAGACAACAGACTGGTTTGATATAGTTCCTACCACAACTGCTGGTACAGAATTTAATGGATTAGGTTTTGTACAATTCAACAGCAATGACCCAGCCAATCTAGCAGAGTGCTATACATTTACAGGAAACTTTACACATATAAGAGTTTATATGGATAGAGAGCATGTAGGTGACGGTTCTACATACGATTCCTCATACGGGCAAATAAGACAAGTTATTCTTTCTGCATAAAGTTGATAAATAGTGTTATAACACTAATTTAGGAACAACTTGAATGGCATTTGCAAATACTTTCATAACATTAGATGACGTAGACGTTTCCAGCCTTACCGCTGGTAAATTTCTTCGTGTAAGACCTAGCGGAAACGTAGAAATAGCACAATTCGATATTACTACAGATACCTTAACTGATATAGATACAACAGGCGCATATACTCCTAGTGTGGGACAAACACTTGTATATACTGCGGCAGGTAAATTTAGACCACAGACATTAGATGTATATAGTGTAAATAATGGTCTTCAAAAATCAGGACTTACACTTAATGTAATAGCAGGTGTTGGCGGAGGTTTAGTAAGTAATACATCAGGTGTGTTTATATCAGACATCGCAAATGTTTCAGGCACACATGGTAACGCAACTACTATTCCGCAATTAACTGTAAACAGTAAAGGACAAATTACTGGTGTTGCAGATATTACAGTTGTTTCCCCACAAGCAGAATCACTAACAGGTGATTATATCAACAGTATTGCAGGAACATCAGGACAAATTACAGTTTCTGGTGGTACAGGCAACAAAGCAAATGCAACATTAAATTTAGTAGCAACAGGTGTAACAGCAGGTGTATATGGTAATACAACACATGCACCACGTATAACAGTTGACACTTATGGTAGAATAAGTTCTGTTGATACAGTTGCAGTAAGTGGTAGCGGCGGTTCAGGTAACGCAAGTTTAGGCTTTGCTAATATTATTATATCTGGACAAACAACTGTTAGTGCAGAAAAATTAGAAGATGATCTTACACTTGCCGCAGGTACAGGCATGGCACTTACCACAAACGCAAACAATGATACAATATCATTTGCTATAAATCCAACAACAGCGGCGGCGGCCATGAGTCTATCAGGACTTAGTGATGTTAATGCAGATGGTATAACAAATGGACAAGTTTTAGTTTGGAACAGTAGCACAAACAAATTTGAAGCAGGAGACCAAACAGGCTCAGGTGGCGGAAGTAATGTTAGTTTAACTTCCTTTAGTATAACTACAGCATCACCAAGTGGTAATGGTAGTTTAGCATATAATAATTCAGGTGTATTTACATTTACACCAGCAGATACAAGCAGTGGCGGAGCCGCAGATCAAACATTAAGTATTGCAGGTAACGTAATCACAATTAGTGGTAACAACGATACAGTAGACTTGACTACTATGTTGGCACCATTCAGTAAAACAGATACGGATTCACAAGATTTAACACTTAGCGGAAATGTAATAAGTCTAACAGGCCAGAGTGGTAATGTTGACTTAACAAGTTTATTAGCAAGTGGTGGTGGAAGCGGTGATATAGAAGGTGTTACTGCTGGTGACGGACTTAGTGGCGGCGGTACT
>VMHT01140455.1_pt1 | contig 28378 bp, 52 predicted proteins | sample 4693611 | NCBI WGS metagenome assembly VMHT01 (sample SAMN12280063, study PRJNA550983) | marine metagenome | isolation source: seawater sampled from same location over 5 years 0.02-0.2 micron viral filtrate | place: USA: collected off the coast of southern California halfway between the port... ... | reverse complement strand
TTTCATCTGTTGATGTTTACCAAAAAAATAAAAATTTATATTCTTATTTTAAATTATTTTCTGAAACTTTAATGGATAAAGAAGATTTGATTTTAAGGTGTCCTATGATATTAGGAAATACTATGAAACCAAATCATGTTACTAAATTATTTAATAATGTAAAACACATAGGATTATCTGGAGAATCTGAATTTAATTATATTTTAATGCAAGATTTAGTTAATTTTTTTCAAAGTAAAGATTATTTAAAGTATTCTGGAGTAATTGATTTTGTTTCTAATAGTTCTTTAAAGTTAGAAAAATTAAAAAATGTATTAAATTCTAAAACTAAATTAGGAAATTATATTTACAATAATAGCTTGGATTATATAAACCCTATTTTTATATTAAACGAAAAGTATAATAATTCATCCCTAAATAAAATAAAAACGTATTTTAAATGAAAAAAATTCTAATTTGTGGAGCTACAGGTTTTATAGGGAGAAATCTTCTTGACTATTTTTATAAGCAAAATAAATATAAAATTAAAGCAGTCTGTTTTAAAAGAGATCCTATTGAGGGTTACGAAGGGGTAGAATGGGTAAGAGGAGATTTAAATGATTCTAAATTTGTAAAAAAAGTATTAAAAGATATAGATATAGTACTCCAATTTGCTGCAACTACATCAGGATCAAAGGATATTACTACAAAACCCTATATCCATGTTACTGATAATGCTGTTATGAATAGTTTATTATTAAGGGAATGTTATGAACAAGGTATAGAACATTTTGTTTTCCCTAGTTGTACTGTGATGTATCAACCTTCCCCTAATGCTTTATCCGAAAAGGATTTTAATGGGAATGATGAAATATTTCCAACGTATTTTGGAGTAGGAAATACTAAAGTTTATATTGAAAAAATGTGTGAATTTTTTTCAAGATTAGGCAAAACAAAACACACAGTAATAAGACATTCAAACATGTATGGTCCTTATGATAAGTATGATTTAGAAAAATCTCATATGTTTGGGGCTACCATTACTAAAGTAATGACTTCTAATGATGGTAAAATTAATGTTTGGGGTGCAGGGGAAGAAGCTAGAGATTTACTTTATGTGCTAGATTTAGTTAAATTTGTAGAGGCTGCTATTATAAAGCAATCAACCTCATTTGAATTATTTAATGTTGGTCTAGGTAAAGCAACTCAAGTTAAGGAAGTAGTTAAAAAAATAGTAAAACATTCTGGGAAAAAACTTGAAATGGTTCACGATTTATCTAAACCTACAATACCAACATCTTTATTTTTAGATTGTACCAAAGCAAAAGAATTACTTGACTGGGAACCTGAAACGGATTTAGATGAAGGGATTATTAAAACTTTAAAATGGTATAAAAAAAACATATGAAAAAAGTTTTAATTACAGGAATTACTGGGATGGTAGGTTCTCATCTTGCTGATTTTATTTTAGAAAATACAAATTGGGAGATTTACGGATTAGCTCGATGGAATGATTCATTAGAAAATATTGAACATTTATCAGAATATATTAATGAAAAACATCGTATTGAACTTATCTATGGTGATTTAAATGATTTAGCTTCATTAATTACAGCTATTGATAGGGCACAACCTGATTACATTTTTCATTTAGCAGCCCAATCATATCCCCAAACTAGTTTTAATGCGCCTATAGAAACTCTCCAAACTAATATATTAGGGACGGCTAATTTATTAGAGGCATTGCGTAAATCACCATATAAAAACGCTATAACGCATGTATGTGCATCAAGTGAGGTATTTGGACGTGTTCCATCTGATAAATTACCCATTAATGAAGAATGTTCATTCCACCCAGCTTCCCCTTATGCTATTTCTAAAGTAGGTACAGATTTAGTAGGTAGATATTATGCTGAAGCCTATGGTATGAACATTATGACTACACGAATGTTTACTCATACTGGGCCCCGTAGGGGAGATGTATTTTCAGAATCAACATTTGCTAAACAAATTGCTATGATTGAAGCTGGATTGCAAGAACCTAAAATTTATGTAGGTAATTTACAATCATTAAGAACTTATGCTGATGTAAGAGATGCTGTTAAAGCTTATTACATGTTAGTTACTAAAGATCCACAATCTGGGGCTTATTATAATATTGGAGGAACTTATACTTGTAAAATACAAGATATGTTAGACTATTTAATAAGTCAGTCAACTGTAAAAAATATTAAAATAGTAACTGACCCAGAACGTTTAAGACCCATCGATGCTGATCTTCAAATCCCAGATATTACTAAATTCCAAAACCATACAGGGTGGGAACCAGAATATACTTTTGAACAAACCATGAATGATCTTCTTCAATACTGGAGAGATAAAGTTAATTCAGGAAGAAAGTTTTTAAGACGATGATTTTTCCTGAAGTTAAAATATCTATTCCTTCTTCATTTGAAGATTTTAGGGGTGAACTTTATACTTTATATAAAAAAGGAGATTATAATTTAAATTTTAACCACGATAAAGTATCTATTTCTAGACAGCATACTCTTAGAGGATTACATGGAGATAAAAAATCATGGAAATTGATTACATGCCTCTCAGGGGAATTTTACTTAGTTGTAGTTGATAATAGACCTGATTCTCCTAACTATTTAAAATGGGATTCAATAATTTTAACATCTAAAAATAAAAAACAAATACTAATACCCCCTATGTTTGCTAATGGCCATCTAATTTTAAGTCAGGAAGCAACACTTTTTTATAAATGGGCATATGAAGGAAATTATCCTGATGTAGATGAGCAATTTACCCTCAAGTGGAATGATCCTAAAGTTTCTATTCATTGGCCTATTTCAAACCCTATTTTATCACAAAGAGACAAATGAAAAGAAAATATTTACCTACACTAGCTGAATTAGTAGATAGATTATCTATAATACAACTTAAAGAAGTGTTCATTACAGAACATAAATCTGAGTATGCACAAGAAATTAAAGAAATAGTACACGACATTGAGTTAATCCTAAATAATGAAAATATTAGGTTAACTGGGGAAGATGTAAGAGCTATTATAGTTTTATCTCAAATGAATCTTCATATTTGGCATAACGAGACTAAGTATAGAGCGGGAACAGGAGATGGTAATTTAGGACTTACTCATGGGCTTAATGGTATTAGAAATACCGCTAAAAATAAAATCCAAGAACAATCAGGAGGTAGAAAAGACTATAAAATTGATTGTATTGCAGCTGAGTTTAAAGATTGGGAAATTAGTTGGTAATGGAAATATTAGTTATAGGAGATAGTTGTGTGGATGTGTTTAGGTATGGGGAAGTCTCTAGATTAGCCCCTGAAGCCCCAGTTCCTATTATAAAACCTGAAAAAGAAACTTCATGCCCCGGAATGGCAGGCAATGTAGTAGAAAATCTAAAAGCATTAGGAGCTAAAGTTAATTTTATAACAAATAGAAAAGAAATCAAAAAAATTAGATATATTTGTTCAAAATATAACCATTTACTTTTAAGAGTTGATGAAAATGATAAATGTGAAAAAATAAATCTAAATTTTAAACACTTACAATCTAGGGGAACACCACTTGGTTTTGATGCTATTATCATTTCAGACTACAATAAAGGATTTTTGGATATAGAGGATATTGAACACATATCTACTAATTTTAATTGTCCTATATTTTTAGATACTAAAAAAGAATTAGGTAATTGGTGTTCACATATAGATTACATTAAAATTAACTCCCAGGAATTTAATAATAGTAAATCCCAAATTAATAATTCAAAATCATTATATAATAAAATTATAGTTACCCGTGGTAAACATGGTTGTAATTATCAAGGTATAAATTACCCTACTACCGAAGTCCCAGTAAAAGACGTTTCGGGGGCTGGAGATACTTTTTTAGCGGGGTTAGTAGTAGAATATATAAAAACAAATAATATAAAATCATCAATTAATTTTGCTCAAGAATGTACAACAAAAGTAGTTCAACAAGCAGGAGTATCAACAGTTAAAAAATAAAAAATGAAAAAAATAGGACTTTTATTTACTAGTAGGAATAATTATGAATTACTAGATTTTTATGCCCAAAATGTAGATACTGAGGGCATTAGTATTTTGAATATAGATGAGGATTCAACCGAGGAAAATAAACTTAAAGGAAAAGAGATTTGTAAAAAGCATGGTATAGAATATATGGACCGTGAAGAACGAGGGATGCTTTTTAATATGATTACTGCTTGTAACTATTTTGAATCAAAAGGGCTAGAATGGATAATATGGTCACAACATGATAGTTTTCCTGAAAAAGGATTTTTTAGTAAGTTTGATAAACTAATTACAGAAAAAAATCTTGATAATTTTGGTGTTGTAGGATTTAATGTTTTACATGATAAAACATGGTACCAATTAGCTCGTACCCCTCTACAACCAGAACAAGGAGAATTTTATGACAGACATCCAATTAATACTCCTCTTCCTTATAAGTGGTCCAAACCTTATGCTGTAGAAAGTGTTTTCAATGTAATAACAGCGGTTAATATATCTCAATATAGGAAGCACATAGTACCCACAAGTGACTACCATTTTTTCCATACTTGGGATGATATAGCATTTCAATTTTTAAATAAAAATATTTATAATATTTGTTTACCTGATTTTAGAGTTGACCATAATCAAGATGTTAAAGTAAATTATAATATTCCTTATAAATCTCCTTTGCTTGGAGGACCTCATGCTAAAAATGAAGAAGAAAGAGAATATTATTTTAGTAAATGGGGGTTTAAAGAAGTTTGGTTTAACAGATGGGGTTTTTGGTATGATGATAGAAGTAGCTTTGAATCAGTTAAAGAACACTATAAAGGTACCTTACTTTATGATTTTTATCATTTTGATAGGAACAATTCCCCATCCCCTTTAAAAACATTTGATCTATGATCAATGGTAAATCAGTAGTAGCAATTACTCTAGCTAGAGGAGGTTCTAAAGGCGTAAAAAAGAAAAATATAATTCCTGTTAATGGGAAACCTCTATTGCTTTATACTACTAAAGAGGTTATAAAATCTAAGTACATTGATCACTATGTAGTAGCTACAGATGATGCAGATATAACTCAATTATGTGCTAACAACAACATAGCAACATTTCAAAGAAAACCCGTTGCTGATACTCAAACTACAGCAGAAGGACTTTTAGAGGTATTAGAGGGTTTATCTTCTTATGATTATGTTATAGAAATAATGTGTACAAATCCATTTAAAACAGTGCACGATATAGATTCTGTTATAGAAAAACTAGACCAAGAACCAGGTAACTCAGTAACATCTGTAACTCGAATTTGGGATCATCATCCTAATAGAGTAAAATTCATCACAGATGGTTACCTTCAGGGATTTAACCCAGATGAAGATCCTGATAAACCTGGATGGAGAAGACAAGATTTATCTCCGCCTGCTTATGTAAGAAACGGATCTTTATATGCTATGACTTATGATCAAATAACAAAACATAAAAAACGTTTAACCCCAAAAACTGTTCCTTACATTATGGATGTTGAAAAATCTATTAATATAGATGAACCTCTTGATTTATTAATGGCTGAACATTTACTACAGAATGAAAATAACTAAAGTTATAGGGTATGGTTTATCTTCCCCTTTAAAAGAATCTAATTTTGTATATTACGGATACCAAAACAATATTAAAAATATTGGTATAGTAGAAGTCCATACTGATACAGGGTTAGTAGGATTTGGGGAAACATATGCTGGGGTGTATTGTGCTGAACTAGTTGCCCCTGTTGTTGAGTATTTACAAAGTTATCTAGTAGGACAAGATATAAATAAAGTTATTAGTGTAGATTCTTTACCTTTTATTGGGAGGAGTGGCTTAGTTAAAAGTATCTACAGTGGAATAGAGATTGCCCTTTACGATATTCTTAGTAAGGAGCAAAATCTTCCACTGTGGGAGTATTTAGGAGGTTCCTCTTTAGAACCCCAAACATATGCTAGTAATGGATCTGCTAAATTCACCCCAGAGCAAATTGAGGAAGATGTTAAGTCTATATTAGATCTAGGATTTACTTCATATAAAATGAGAATAGGCCTTCAACCTAAAACTCAAGATTTAAAAAGATTAGAAGCAGCTCGAAAACATTTAGAAGATTCTAATCTGATGGTTGATGCTATAATGGGTACTAATCCTAATTCTTGGGATTACCCCACAGCTCTTCAATGGTCAAAGGATTTAAATCAATTTAATACCTATTGGCTTGAAGAACCATTTAAACCTACTTTAGTTGAAGACTATTCTTCTCTTAATTTAGAATCACCAGTTCAAATAGCAGGAGGGGAAGCATTAAACCAATTATTAGAATTTGATTTATATTATAAAACAAAGGCAGTAAATATTATTCAACCTGACGTTACTAATAGTGGAGGGGTACAAGATTGTTTATATGTTATAGATAAATTTACCCCCGAAAACACAGCTATGCATGTTTGGGGTAGCCAAGTAGCAATTAATGCTAATTACCACATAGCTAAATCTAAAAATGTTTTATTCTTAGAAATACCCTTAATGGAACTCGAAATTAACAACCACATTAATACCCCAGGTCCTGGAATAGGCATTCATATAACAGATGAAATTAAAGCAAAGTATAAATTAAAATCTCAATTGAATTTTAAAATATGATAGTTTACACGGATTTGCATAATAGAACTAAAAATTATTCTTTAACTCAAGAAATTATTGACCTTGTTGAAGATAAATTTGATATTACTCTTACTACCCAAGTTGATGTTAATGCTCAAATATATTGGGGGGATAGATTTAATATGGATTTATACTCTCAAATGCCTAATTTAAAATGGATTCATTTATCTAAAACAGGCTATGGTAAATTCACCTTCCCCCCAGGTGTTATAGTAACTAATACTCCTAAAAGTTCTGAAGGTGTAGCAGAATATGCTTTAACTGGAATTTTATATTTGCTTAGGGGTTTAGACAGAATGACTCGTGACAGAAAATCATTTGATGTTAATACAAACCATATAGTACCGTTTAATAAAGTTAAATGTTTAATAATAGGCTATGGGAGTATTGGTAAAAAATTAGATTCCTTATTACATTCTTTAGGAATCCAAACAAATATAGTCACTCGAACTAATTTTACTACTCTTTCACAACTTGTAAAGTCTCATCATTTTGTAGTTAATTGTTTACCTTTAAATGATGTTACAAAAGAATGTTTTAATAAGTTTATATTTTCTTCAATGGAATCTTATTCTTATTTTGTTAACGTTGGAAGAGGAGAAACAGTTAATGAAAAAGACTTAACCATGGCACTAAGTTCTCAAACTATTAGAGGAGCTTTTTTAGATGTTACTCAAAATGAACCTTTAAAAGAAAATAATCCTTTATTAGAATTAGATAATGTATTTATCTCACCTCATATTGCTAATTCTCTTTGTAATAGTTTGGATACTCAAGTAAAAGAATTTATATTCAATCTAATTAACTATAAAAGTAATAAACCCTTAACAAATATAGTATATGATTCAAATAATAGCTGAAATTGGTTGGAATCACTGTGGTGATTTAGAATTAGCCAAACAAATGGCAAAAGCTGCATGTGACAATGGAGCGACTCATGCTAAATACCAAACATGGTCTGTAGATAGACTTAAACCAGGAAGTTGGGATGAAGATGGAAGAAGGCAAATTTACGAAAAAGCTGAGTTATCCAAGCAGGATCATATCGAACTTATAGATTATTGCAAAGAAATTGGGATTAGTTTCCTTTCTTCAGTATTTAGTATTCCTGACGCAAAATTATTAGTTGAATTAGGGTTAAGTGAAGTCAAGATTCCTAGTTTTGAGTCAAGAAACCATGAACTTATTAGTTATTGTAATGATAACTTTAAAACTGTCTTTATGTCTACTGGAACTTCTAAAATGAAAGAAATAGAAGAAAGTGTAAAGTTATTTACTAAAGCAAAATTATATTTAATGCATTGTGTATCTTCTTATCCTTGCAATCCTTCTATAGCTAATATAAAAAGAATGGTAGTAATGCAGAATCTTAATCCTATTGCTAACCAATTTATACATGGAACAGGGTACTCAGATCATATACAGGGAGTAGAATCAGCTAAAGTAGCTATAGAGTTTGGAGCCCAAGTAATAGAAAAACACTTTACAATAGATAATGATCTCCCAGGTAGAGATAATAAGTTTGCAATATTACCTAATGAACTTGCTAATCTTTCTTCTTATCTTGAATTAAGAAATGAAATGCTTATAGATCATGGAGTTGATTTCCAAGATTGTGAAACAGATTCAAGAAACAATTACACAGGAAGATTCAATGGGTAAGGTAAGTATCATAATCAGAAACAGGAATGAGGGAGAATTTATAGGGTTTGCCCTACAATCTTGTTTAGATTTTTTTGATAAACCCGAAATTATAATTGTAGATAATAATTCAACTGATGATTCATTAGAAGTAGTTAGTTGGTTTAATGATAGAACATCTATAAAAATTCTACCTTTAAATAAATATACTCCTGGGAAGTCTGTAAATTTAGGGGTTCAAAATGCTACTTATGATACTATTTTAGTACTATCTGCTCACTGCCAGATCACAGAAGTTGATTTAGGACTAACTAAAGATTTATTAAAAGAAAACGTAGCGGTATTTGGTCAACAAAATCCTATATATAAAGGTAAAAAAATTACAAAAAGATATATTTGGAGTCATTTTGGGGATAAATGTGTAACTAATATGTACTCTAGTATAGAAAATAGACATTTTTTGCATAATGCCTTTTGTTTTTACAATAAACAATTTCTCCTCCAAAATCCAATTTCAGAACAGTATGCCGGAAAAGAAGATAGATATTGGGCTAAAGACATGGTAAACCAAAATTATAATTATATTTATACTCCTGAATTTAAGTGTAATCACTTTTATACTAGTAAGGGGGCTACTTGGAAGGGATTAGGTTAAAATTTAAAACAAAATTAAAAAATAATATAAACATGAAACTTAGAGAAACTATGCTTCCAGTACTTCGTCCCTATGGTGGGAAAGAAGAAATAGAAGCTTTAAAAGAAGTTATAGAAAGTGGATGGTGGGGAAATGGACCTAAAGTAAGCCAATTTGAAAAAGAATTTGCTGAATTAGTAGGAGCTAAATATGCAGTTGCTGTTACCAGTAATTCTCATGGCCAAGATCTTGTTATGAAAGCTTTAGGAATTAAAAATAAAGATGTAGTAAATCCTACTATATCATTTATGGCTACAGCAATGATTCCTTTATGGAATGATTGTACTACAAATATTGTAGATGTAGATCCTTATGAAATGAATATTTGCCCTGACGATGTTAAAAAACATCTTAAACCTAACTCGGATGTTCTTATTGCTGTGAATGAAGCTGGGGTACCTGCCCCTATTGATGAAATAAGATCATTTTATGATGGATTTATTATTGAGGATTGTGCTCACAGTTGTTGGACTCCTGGAGCGGGTACTAAAGGAGATGTAGCAGTTTGGTCTTTCCAAGCTGTAAAAACTATGCCTAGTGGAGATGGAGGTATGATTACTCTTAATGATGAAAAACTTTATCATAAACTAAAAGAAATGACTTGGTTTGGAGTATCTTCAACTTTTTCTAGAGTAAATAAAAAAGATTCCATCTCAGGCAAACCTGGTTATACTTGGGATTATGAAGTAGATAAAGTAGGTTATAAATGTTATATGATTGATTTAACAGCAGCATTATGTTTAGAACAACTTAAAAAGTTACCTGATCATTTAAAGTGGAGAAGGCATGTTCAAACTCGTTATAATAATGAGTTATGTGATCAAGTAACTCGTCCTGCTTGGTCTGAAACTGTACAATATTACTGTGCTAAAGTTCCTCATAAAGATAGGGATCAATTAATTGATTACCTTGCTAGCAAAAATATACACACTTCAGTTCATTTTAAACCCCTTCACAAGTATGAAATCATCCAAAAACATATGGCTCATCCTGGGAGGGAATTTACAGTAGCTGATCATGAATGGTTAGGTTTAATATCCCTTCCAGTACATAATGCTATGACAGAAGAAGATATTGATTATGTAATTTATTGGGTTAACGAATATTTTAAAAATAAATAATAATGGATAATCATGTTGTATCAATGGTTTTTAATCTTAACTTTAAAGATAAACCAAGTATGTACGAAGGAGAAAATCCTTGGATTAGACAAAGGTTAGATATATTTAAAAAGTATTGTATTAATGCTTTTGCTAACCAAACAGATCCTAAATTTCACTTATTTTTATTTTGTGATACAAATACACCCTCCCCTTTTAGGGAAGAACTACTAGAAATAGAATCAAATTATACTTTTATTACTATTATTTGGGATTTCTCTAACATTTACGAAGTTACTATACCAGAATCTAAAAAAGAATTTTTTAGTAAAATATTAGAATATTACTTAAAAGTAAGAAAAAATAATAGTAATGAAATTATATGTAGCAGATTTGAAAGTGATGATATACCCGAAATTAGGTATAATGAATTTGTAAAAATAGCTACTCAATCTAATCCCATAATATCTTTAGGAAAAGGTTTATACTGGGATATAAATACTGACCAATTTTTAGATTCAATATTCCCTACAGGACCTTTCGTAAGTGTAAAATCAACTTTAGATAATTTTTTAGCTCCTTATGAAGAAGGACATCATGAAATGATTCAAAATAGAAATGGTCTTCCCATAGTAACAGAAGAAAATCTTTGGATACAATTAGTGCATGGTGAAAATATATGGAACAGATTAGATAGAATGCCAGGAAAATTAACCCAAAAACCCTCAGATGAATATTTAAAGATACATTTTGCACATGAGTAAGTTATTAGTTATAGTACCTATTTGGAATAAAGAACAGTTTTTAGAAAAGACGATTGAGGGGATATTACAACAAACTTTTACAAATTTTGAATTAGTTTTAGTAGATGATTGTTCTACTGATAATTCTTTACAAATAGCTAAAACTTATGAACATTTAGATAATGTAACTGTATTAACTAATTCTAAAAACAAAGGATGTTATTTTTCTAGAAATAGGGGATTAGATTATTTTAAGGATAAAAATTGGGACTATTTTACTATACATGATGCTGATGATGTATCTGATGTTAGAAGATTTCAACATTTTGTAGATTTATTTGAAAGCAATCCTACTGTAATGGGTATTAAATCTACTTCTATGGAATATGATTCTAAAACAAATGAACCCGTAATTAAAGAAGGACAATATTCAATTTTTACAGGAGAAGGAACAGCATTTTACAGAAGAGAAGTATTTAACGAACTTGGATATTTTGACAATACTAGATTTTCAGGTGATACAGATTATATGTGGAGATTAGAAGCTGCTTGTACTACTAAAAATGGTAAATGGCAGGTAGGAGCTTCAAAAGAAATATTATATATTAATTACTCTCACGATAATAATATAACTAAAATTTATGATTGGGAAGTAACTCGCCCTCGTTATTGGCAAAAAATTAGAGAAGAAATTCAAAGTAAAATGATACCTAATAATAATTTTTACAGACAAATATTTAAGTAAATGAAATACTATGATTTTATAAAAGCCTTTAATACACCTTTACTTACTACAAAAGGCACCTCTCAACGTTCGGATAAAAATGATTTACATAAGTATGTAGTACTTTATGATTATATCATTAATGCTCAATATTTAAAAAAACAATCTCCTCTAAGTATCCTAGAAATAGGTGTTAGACAGGGGGATTCAATTAAAATATGGGATGAATCTCCTTTATTTGATAAAGTTGTTGGTGTAGATATAGATCCTATAGAAAAAGATGTTGTAAGATTTAATTTTTCTGATAAAGTTGTTTTAGAACAGGGAATGAACGGTTATGATTCTGAAGTAGTTAAATACATTAGTGATAAACATTCTAAATTTGATATTATTTTAGATGATGGAGACCATATATGGGAAAGTCAAGTAAAATTTTTTGAACTTTACTATAATCTTTTAGCCCCTGGAGGGGTTATAATGTGTGAAGATATTACTCAAATATATCTCCCCCAATTACAACAATTTTGTCAACAATATGAAGATTTTTATGTTTTTGATTTAAGAACTAAAGCTAATCCCCATAATAACGAGATAGTAGCTATTATTAAAAAACCTATTTAAAATGATTAGAATATTTCAAAGACATTGTAATTTTTCCTCAAATTCTCATAATAAACCTCGCCCCCAGTGGTTTGATAGAGAAAAGATATTTGATTCATTTATTAATACTTTAGATGAACGTGTTGAGTATACTGCTTTTCACGATTGTGGAAATGGCAGTATTGAAGATCATTTTTTAACTAAAAAAGACATAAATAAGGTTAGCCAATTGGGAGGAAATGATGCTCAAGCTTTCTTAAACTTGTTAAAATATATAAAAGAACAAAACTACTCAGAAGAAGATATTATCTATTTTGTAGAAGATGATTATTTACATAAAGAAGGATGGATTGACATTTTATTAGAAGCCTTTAATAATATAAATCCTGATTATTGCACTTTATATGACCACCCAGACAAATATCCCAGCCAAGCTTCTTATCTAAATATGTACGATGGCTTTCAGTCAGAAATACTAGTTACACCTTCTGTACATTGGAGAACAGTACCCTCTACAACTAACACTTATGCTTGTAAGGTTAAAACTTTAAATAAACATTTTGATATTCATGTTCAATATTGTGATTTGATAGAAAAGTGGACTAAAGATTTCCATAAATTTCTTCATTTATGGAAAGAAGGATCAAATTTAATATCTTGTATGCCTGGATATTCTTCCCACATAGAATCTACTATGCTAAGTCCTACTTTTAATTGGGAAAATCTTATAAAATAATGAGTAATATTTGTATTTTAGGAGATGGTTTATTAGGATCTGAATTAAAAAAACAAACTAATTGGGATATAATCTCTAGAAAGAAAAATAAATTTGATATAACCCACCCTGAAGATTATTATAAGTTTTTAGTAAATTCGGAACATGGAGTTGCATTTTATTCTAAATACGATGTTTTAGTAAATTGTATAGCAAATACTGATACTTATACTTCTGAAAAAACAGAACATTGGGATGTTAACCTTCGGGGAGTTAAACATTTAATAGATTTTTGCAATAAATGGAAAATAAAGTTAATTCATATTTCTACGGATTATATATTTACCCACTCTTTAGATAATGCATCAGAAAATACTGTACCTGTACATTGTGCTACTTGGTATGGATACACAAAATTAGTAGCAGATGCCCTAGTCCAATTAGAAAGTAATGATCATCTTCTTATAAGAACAACCCACAAACCAAATCCTTTTCCTTATGAAAAAGCATGGGAAGATCAAATAGGGAATTTTGATTATGTAGATGTTATGACAAGTCAAATTATAAAGCTTATAAAAGAAAATGCTAATGGAGTATTTAATATAGGTACTGAACGTAAATCTATGTATGATTTAGCTCAAAAAACTAATCCTAATGTAAAGAGTAATAAAGTTTCTTCTTCTTTAACTCCTAAAAATGTAACTATGGATACTTCAAAATACCAAAAATTTACCCACCCATGATTTCAGTAATAATTCCTACTTATAAAGCTCCTGAAACTTTAGACTTATGTTTGGAATCTGCTATTAAAGGTCAAACTCAAAAAAACCAAATCATAGTAGTAGTAGATGGTTTTTATGATTTAAATAAAGATGTTCTTGAAAAATACCAAGACCATATAGATATTTTAAATTTAGACACTAACCAGGGATTTTGCCGAGCTAATAACTTAGGGGTATACAATGCTTTATTTTCAAGTATTCTTTTAGCTCAAGATGATAATGTTTTCCCTGAAAAATGGGATAAAACTTTATTAGATAATTATTCTCCTGGATCAGTACTAACTCCTAATCAAATAGAACCTTTCCCTAGTATGTTTAAACAATTTAATATTAAAGATTTGGGTAGAGATCCTAAAACTTTTAATATAAATAGATTTTGGGAATATGAGAATAGTATTAAGGAAATAAATAAAATAAAAGAAAATGGTAATACTTTTCCTGCCTTTATGAATAAGTGGGATTACTTAAGTGTAGGAGGTTTAGATGAATCATACCCAGGTGCTTGGGTAGTTGATTGGGAATTTTTTATGAAATGTGAAATGAAAGGTCTTAAAATGCTTAGAACTTATGAATGTAATTTTTACCATTTTGTTTCTGTTGGAACTGAATCAACCCCTAAAGAAAAGTCATCTAAACAAGAAAAAGAAAAGTTATGCCATGAATTTTTCTACTATAAATGGGGGCAGTGGGCTAAACATAACCCCGAAACTAATTCTAAAATATTAAATTTTTAATATATTTATAAACATGGGTAGGAAAAAAAAAGAACGAGAAATTCTTTCACTAGAAATACTCTATGATGATAAAGAAGAACTTATTGAATTAATTGAAAGTAAAGATTTCCACCAATTATTATTAGATGAAGCCATTAAAGTAATAGAGGAATCTTTAACTAAAGAAATAAATGAAGTTAAACTGTATTCAATTACTAATTTAGATTGTTTTTTAATATTACAAAAATCTAATTTTTCTAAAGTCGTAAGCAAAGCTATAAAATTTTATGAAGCTGAAGAAGACTATGATAAGTGTGCTAAATTAGTTAAGCTAAAAAAAAAGGTTGATGAACCAAAAAAAAGAAATAAAAGAAGTAATTGAGAAAATTTTAGGAGCTTCACTTAACATTAGTGTTATTAACAATACTGAAGAAGAAAAATTAAAACTAGAATTTCTTAAAACAATAGATTTGTTTGAAAATGTTTGGAAACGCCAAAGCATGTTAGATAATGAATTAGGGCTTGATTTTACCTCGTATGATGAGGATTTCTTTAAAATAATTGAGGGTATAATTCATTTTAGCTTTGTACCCACAGCAGCAGAAGCAATTTTATTTTATGTTTATTCTAGATATGATGAAAATGATAAACTAATGCCTTTTGTTGATGAGGATAACAAAGAACGTTTATTTGCTAATTCTGAAGATTTATGGGAATATTTGTTAGATCTTACGGATAAATTAATGATGAACGGAGATGCCTAAAGCTAAACCACTCAGCAAACAACAAATTTTAGCAGCAGTTAATAAAACTAAAAGTAACCGAGCAGCAAGTCGTTACTTGGGAGTATCCTATATTCATTATAAAAAATGGGCTAAAAATTATGAGGCAACTGAAGAAGGATATGAAAATTTATTTGAACAACACAAAAACCAATCGGGAAAAGGTATTCCTAAATTTCTAAATGGAGGTAAAAAAACTCCTGCAATAGTAGATATTATTGAAGGTAGAATTGATTCTTCTCATTTTGATGCTGCCAAAATTAAAGATAAATTAGTAGCTGAGGGGTATCTTGATGAATGTTGTAGTAATTGTAATTTTAATGAAAGGAGAGTATTAGACTATAAAGTTCCCCTTATTATGAATTTTAAAGATGGGGAAAAGAAAAATTATAAGTTAGATAATGTAGAACTCCTTTGCTACAATTGTTATTTTCTACAGGTTGGAGATATATTTAACGACAGACAAATCCAAGGAATGGAAGAGCATAAAGCTGTAAATGAAAGTAAAGTAGATTGGGAAATTGATGACTATCATTTACAACGTTTAAAAGAACTTGGACTTGAAGAAGATGACGAACTAGACTTAATCTCCAGATTATGAAGCGTAAAAGAAAACATCAAAAGTTAGTAGATGATTATCAAACACAAAAAAATAAACATCTCGAAAAACTTGCTACAAAAACCTTGGAGAACGATGAAAAGATGCGTAAATTTAAGGAAAAGAAAATAAACGATAGATTTCTAGATTTATTTTAAAGTGGTATATGTAAAAAAAATACAAGTAAATAGTTATGATGAGTGGCTTAAAATGGCCTTAAATCAAAAGTTTACCATTTCACAAACCATAGTAGAATCTATAATGGATAATATAGATACTAAAAGAAGTAAACTTCCAATATTTGAAGTAGAAGTAGAAAGTAAAGGAGATATTTACACACTTTCAGTTGAAACAGATCAATTTATTAATACATTAGAAACAAACCTTATTCATTTTGAAAATGAAGAGGCATATGAAGGTTGTCAAGAAATTATTAAAGCAATAAATTATTTAAAATCTAAAAATGGCTAGAAAAATTAATGCCTTTGAGTTCGAAACAACTCACTCAGTGAAACGACCTGGAGTTCACTCTAAAACTAAATCCAGTAAAAATAAAAATTCACGTAATTATAAAAAAGCCTATAGAGGTCAAGGAAGATGAGTAAAAACAGCTCTCAACAACGGATCCAACAGTTTAAAGAATGGGATCGATGGATGGAAAATGAATATCCTAAATACAAGGAACGGAAAAAGAAGAAGCGTAAGCGACCTGAAATTCCTTTCCATGATGAAGGGGATACGGACTACTCCCAGTATGGAATCTGATCAAGAACCTATAAGTGTTGAGGAAGCTATAAACACCTTACCCGAAAGGGATTTGGTGTTTATAGCGACCTATAATCCTTTAGCATTTAAACAAATGTGTGTAATGCTATCTCTTGAGCAACAGTTAAACCGTGAAGGTAAATCTGTTTATAACCCCATTGTATTAGAAACTAGGAAATCCGAAAATTGGTTCGTATATTTACGACGAAAGTTAAAGGAATGGCTATTTTCAAAGTTACTAAAGATGGTGTTACCAAAACAGTAACCCAAGAATCATCTCAATTTAGTTATAAACCTGATGGTAAAACTAAATTTTATGACGTTCAACGATTAATGTATCGACATGAACATCTTTACCCACCTTCATTTTTTACAGTGAATGGTAAAAAGTATATTGTTCCTACTTGGAAGGAAGTTCATCCTGATACTACTTTTGATGATGTAATTCATGTTAAGCCTGAATTAAAAAAACCTATTAAAGAAACTAAAACATTTGCTTCAAAGAGTGACCCAACAATTACTTATAAAGCAACTCGCACTATTTATCCTTCAGGTGAAGTAAAGCATTATTGCAATTGTCCTGGTAAGTGGAGAGCGAAAGATGGGATGTGTAAACATTTAAAATCTTTTGCATAAGGATGTGGGATCTGGAAGATTCGTTCGTATATTTACGGGGTCCGGTTGCGGGCAAAAAACGTTTAAATTTTTTACAATGTTAGATTTTTTTATTAATACAGGTGTTGATTTGCTTTGGTATGGTTTAGGCTTTTATGGTGGTTATAAATTAGGGCTTATTAATGGTGGAATTAAACAATTAGAGTTGATTGATAAGGAGTTTGATGAAGTGGTAAAAAACGCATAAAACAAATGCTCGGATGGTGGAATTGGTAGACACGACAGACTTAAAATCTGTTGCCTAAACATTGGCGTGCGGGTTCGATTCCCGCTCCGAGTACATATTAAATCCTTAGACGTAAGGTCTGGCCTCTGGAAAGTTAATGACTCACAAGCCAGTAAATATGCCCTCGTAGCTCAGCTGGATAGAGCAGCACACTTCTAATGTGCAGGTCTTAGGTTCGAATCCTAACGGGGGTACAAGTAGTTCTTTGACATCATAACATTCGCTGATGACGCCACTGCGATTAAAATGGCGCACCAAATTGGGAACGTAGCTCAATTGGTTAGAGCATCAAGCTTATATCTTGAAGGTAGTGGGTTCAAATCCCACCGTTCCTACAAACTTCGTATTCTAGATTTCGAAGGTGCGTTTTTGTTTTGTTTTTCGTTTAATAAAAAACAGACCAGTTGGTAGTCTGACACTACAAGTGCCCCTTAGGGGGTGCGGATCTGATCTCTTAGCTCAGCTGGTTAGAGCATCTCACTTTTAATGAGAGGGTCCTGGGTTCGAGTCCCAGAGGGATCACTGATATTTATTATCAAAAATAAATTATGCCCAATCCGATACGAATCAGTCAAGTTATTCCAACTCAAAATTTTTTAAGAAATAAGAATTTTTACATTGGAACTATAGGAGATTATGGACCTACTTCAACAACAGGTTTTTATGCTTCAATTACACCTCCTTATCAAGGGTATACTTTATATGAAAGTAAATCTTCCCAAGGCCCTTCTATTCGTGTTTTTGAAGATTCTTCTTCTTTAAGTACTACTTTAGAACAACATTTTGGGCATTCTTTTAATTTCATAAATGAAGGTATAGTAAGTGCTAGTTTAGATGATAATATAGCTGTTCTTAATAGAGATGCTCTTCGAATTCCTTCTGCAAGTACTTTAAATTATTACTGGGATGCTAATTTAGCTCCTTCATCAATAAGTGGAAGTACTAGAATTTTTAGCATGGGGAGATCAGGTTCAGAAGGAACTATGTCTTCTGATTTATGGACACCCACAGGTGCATCAGGTACAAGCGGCTCCTGGGCATTTAATGGGTCTACAAATTCTATATCTACTGATTTAACATCTAATAACATACTTACAAATACTTTTTCAGTAGCAATGTGGGTAAGAGTTCCTTCCCCAAAACCCGATGATATTTTAATTGATAAATCCGATGGTTCGGGGTTGGCCCATAATGGTTTTACTATAAATTTAAATACAATAAATATTGGTGGTACAGATTATGCATTTTGGCAAGTAACAATAGATGGTGAAACTGCTTTTTATACTAAAACATTAGCTTCTATTTTCCCCTATAACGTTTGGAATCTTTTAGTTTGGTCTTTTGAAAATAGAAGAGATACTTTTTGGTTAGGTACAGCTGGCACCCCTAATGAAGTTACCTATACACGCACTGCTCAGATTTCTAACATAACAGCTACTAATGCTTTAACTTTTGCAAAAAAATTATCATCAAACGACGATCATCTTTTGGGAGATATAGGTATGGTTGCATTATTTCAAGGTAAATTTGATCCTGCATCTGTACAACAATTTTATCTTAATACAAAAAATTATTTCTTTAATTAATTTTCGCACACTTTTTCCGCAAAAATTTTTGGGATTTCAAATTTTTCATCGTATATTTACATCATGAGAAAAGTTACAATTGACAGCGTTTACGCTCAAGCACGTGAAGTGCTTAAAGAAGGTCGTGTTGATGAAGCACGAGACTTAGCTGATTACGGAATAGTAATGGCTGCTGAAGCTCAAGAAGAGGGTCTAACAATGGATGATGAGCTCGAAGGAGTTCGAATTGGATTGTGGCTTGAACGATTTTGGTATTTTTTAGAAAACAATAACCTCCTATTAACATGATTCACTCAAGAGAAAGCTTTCAAATAGTAGATGCAATGGTTAGAGACATTCAAATGTCACTTACTAATATCAAACTCTACCATTCAGACAGTTTATCACCAGACGTAGCAGATCTAATTAACCAAATTGATTTCTCAGTTGAAGAAATCGAAAGACGAATGAATGAGGGGTGAGAAAGAAATTGACTTAGAAATAGCGAATGAGCGTAAAAATCCATTTTACGTAATAGATGAATTCGCTAGAGTATTTGCTGGATTAAAGTATGGTTACCCACATTTTAGTGATAATATAAACGAAGCAAAACAAATTTACAATAATGCACAATTCAGAAACATTAAATACGGACACACCTACAAAGTTGAACGAGTCGAGTTACAAGATCTACTGTGATATGGATGGTGTGCTTACCGATTTTGATAAGCAGTTTACTGATAGTATTTCACCTTGGAAACCTAAACCATTCATTGATAAAAATGGATTAGATGAGTTTTGGAATGAAATTGATAGCCGAGGTGTAGGATTTTGGGTTGGGATGAAATGGATGGAAGATGGAAAATCATTATTTGAATTCCTTAAAAACTATAAGGATGTAGAATTGCTATCTTCTCCTTCACGTAGTGAACATTCCCGTTTAGGAAAACGTTTATGGGTTCGAAACCATAAATTAGGTATTAAATTAAATTTAGAATATTCTAAAAACAAACAAAAACATGCTGCTCAAAATCATATTTTAATTGATGATCGAAAAGATAATATTGAAAGGTGGGAAGCAGCAGGAGGGATTGGTATCTTACATACAAATGCTAAAAATACAATTGCATGTCTGAAAAAACTGGCCATACGGTAAAAATCAAATATGATTTTCCTGAACATTTATGTTGTGAGGTTTATATCCCTAATTTAGAGGATTGGTATAGGACAACTGCAAATGAGTTTAGGAGTTGGGTAGGTAAACGAAGGATACTAAAATTTAAAGGTAAATTTGGAACCGAGGAAAGAACTTCGTATTATGAAGACTATGATGGACCTACTTATTTATTTGGTACAAATAAAAAAATTAACACAATAAAATACCAACAGAATAAAGTAGCATTTGTAAACAATAATGATCCACGTGAATTTAAAAGACGACCCTATGAGCAGCTCTAAAAAAACAAAAAAGCAGATCGAAGAGGAAATGAAAAATGAATTGCGTAAGCAAGGAGTTGATGTTGATTTCCAAGATGATTTTGGCGATGTGTATAATAGTGATGATGATATTTTATCTAAATTTAAAGATAATAAAAGCGAATACGAAGATGATTCGTATGAGTACTAATTAAAAACAAGCTTTTACCCAACACACCTCATCTCTACATACGTATATATGAAATGGCAGTACTAGACTATATGTTATACTACTTATTACTTGGAACCCTTATTGGACTTTGGATCGAACATAGGATTATGGTTGATGATTGGGGGAAAGTAAGTTGGGGGGAACGACTTTATGTAGTTACATTGTGGCCCCTAATGGTTGGAAGCTTTATTTACCACCTTATAAAAGAAATATTAAGATGAAACTTATAATAGCATCAATTTGTTTTGTTTTAGGTCTATTGTACATGTCCCAACTTATCCAGTCCTGGGAAGAAAAATACCAGCGAAAACAGGATAAGTTTAAAAAGAAATGAATGACCCCCTAATTAATATTATTACTAGATTTTCTAGGAAGGATAAGTTTCCTAGGGCTTTGGAGTCCTTATCAACCCAAACCTATAGTAATATAAGACATTATATTACGTATGAAACACAAGAGAGTCTTGAGTTCTTACAATCTCTAGAATATAAGTACCCAACAGCATTTATTAGGGTTCCTAAATACAATAAAATAAAAGATTTATATTTATATTTTGAACACCACGATGCAGATACGGATTATCTGAATTGGGATTGGGAAAAATGGAATGTTCAAGTAGTTTTAGGGAAAGAAAAACCTCCTAGAAAGGAAGTTAAATGTAAAAAAGTAAAGTACCAAGGGAAGAATATATGGTGTGAAGGTTTATCCCATTCTTTGAGAAAGTGGTCAATGCATGCTCCTTATAACATGTATGTAAAAATAGCTGAAACATGCATTGGTAAAGGGTGGATTATGTATTTGGATGACGATGATGTTTATACTTCAAAAGATTCTGTAGGGGTTATAGCAGACCACATAATAAAAAACAATGAAGATACTTTACTTCTATTTAGAATGAAAAGAAAATCTGATTGCGGACAACATATAGTACCTAATGACCATTTTTATAGTTACCATGTAGCTGGTCATCCTATCATTCAAGGTGAAATTGGAAGTGGGTGTGTATGTTTTCATTCAAAATATAAGGAATTTACTCAATGGGGACATTGGAGTGGAGATGATTATAGAACTATAAAGGCATTAGAACGAGTTATACCTCGTAAAGAGCATTTATTTGATGTTTTGTATGATGCTTTGGAACCTGGAGCTGGAAAAGTATGATGGAATTAAATGAATTTGTAATACACAAAACTCGTTGGTTAAATGGGTTTAACAAGCATATGAAACTTGGAAACGTAGATTTCAAAACATATATGCGTATGAATGGGGTGAGCGAAGAAGAGTTTGCTATACTTAATAAACAATCTGAAAGAAAAAATGTGGGATGAAATTTTAGAGTGGTATAATGGAGTATCACCAAATAAAGCAAGAAAAAAACAACTTAAACCTGTAATTGAAATTCTAAAGAATTCTTTTAAGTTTAATTCTATAGTTTGTATTGAAACCGGGGCATCTAAAGATTTTGTGACTGATGGAGCAGTTGGGGTAATCTTAGCAAAAGCAAGTAATTTAACAGGAGGTGAATTTCATTCTGTAGATAATGATCCAAATGTTATAGAAAAAAGTAAAAATCTTTATGATAACCTTAAACTAACACACTGTCAGCATACCAGTGATTCTATAAAATTTCTTAAGGAAACTTCAATTATTCCTAATTTAGTGCATTTAGATTCTTGGAATGTGGATTTAAAAAATCCATTACCTTGTGTTTTACATGGTTGGAGAGAGTTTGAAGCTATAGAAGATAAAATGCCTGTTGGATCTATCTTAATAGTTGATGATAATTGGTTTAAAGGAACTTGGATTGAATGGGTATACCCCCATAAGCCTAATGAAAGAATTGACATTGATTATCCTATCTTAGGTAAAGGTGCACTTATTTGGCACTTTATAGAAAGTGGAAATAGTAATTGGGTAAAATTAAGTGAAGATGTTGTTGGACCTAATGTAAAATTAGTTTATAAAAAAATTAAAAAACCCAATATTTTCCCAAATCTTTCTCCTATGACGTCATATTAAAGTCATATAAAGTTTTGGAATCCGGAGGATCTCATCGTATATTCATAGGGTAATGATGCGAAAAAACCCAATTAGATGATTTATCAATTTATTGATGTACCGACAATCGTGTTTACGTTTGTTATGACAGCTGCTTTTGCTGGAACTGTTTATGTGTTTAATCAATCTAAAAAGATGAAATAATGGAAGATTTGAAATTTGTAACAGCAGATAAGATGGTTAATGATGATTTTTCCTCTACCTTTAATAAAGGTTTTCAAATGAACATTAATGGTTTTAGGATCAGTGTTCAATATGGTCCTGGAAATTATGTTAATAGTGACATCAGATACTCAGAGGATAATCCACTTAACCATGAGATTTGGTCAAGTAGTTTAGCGGAGATTGCAATTTGGGATAAGGATGGTTCCTTATTTGAGTATAAGGATGGATTTTTAAATGATAGCACAGTTGGACATTTAACTTCAGAAACAGTTGCACGAATTATTAGTGTATTAGTTCATAACCAACCAGAAGATGATATTCGACCAGCTATTGTCCAAATTATTGAAGCTTCGCATTAAATCTGTGGAGCTTCAGCTTTCTGTTCGTATATTTATGAGGTCCGGTTGCGGGAATAATGTTTAATTAAAACCCAGTTAAGATGTTTGTAGAAAAAATTAATGAGGCGCAAGAGTTACTTGCCAATGATGATAGTCTTCGAAAAGTTGAAATCCGTTTCAGTATTGAAACCAATAAATATGGATCTGTCTTCAGAAACTTTGATTTAGTGATTTCACGTGACAAATATACTGATAATGGGGTTGGTTATTACCTAGCAGAAACAGGAATGTTTGGAAATTATATGGGTAATGTTGAGATGATGAAGAATGGAACTGGATTTTATGTTTCCAAAGTGTGGTTTGGTCAGATAATGAAGCAAAAGATGAAGTTTGAGGATCTCACCTTCAAGAAAATAGTCAGTATTGCTGAGGTTGTTGAGAAACAAGAGCTTATTACTGGGGAAATAATCTCTGAATTGCCATTCTAATGTATGATTTAATGGGAAAGTTAGTTTTATCCATGAATATGGATGAAATTATTGAAATGTTAAGGGAAATTCGCGAACTTAGCGAAATGTCCTCAAGTGAGCGTGAAATTTATGCTCTCTATAACCCAGATGCACAACTTATTGCGGAATGTGATAGGGAATCATTGATTTCTTCAAAAGAAGATGTGCTAAAGATTTTGAATTAACAAAATTTGTTCGTATATTCACGGAGTCCGGTTACGGGCACTTAAAGACAGAGAGATGAACGTTTTATATTTACATGGCTTAGAAAGCAAACCCACAGGTCCCAAAATGCAATATTTGAAGGATCGTTTTGATAGTTATTATGCTCCTGAGATTGATTATGAAGATCCTGATTCTTATGAAGAGATTCTTGATTTGTGTATTGCTGAAGAGTATGACATGATTATTGGTTCTTCTATGGGAGGTTATTTTGCCGGTGCCATAGGAACTACACTTGACATTCCGATTATTGTTTTTAATCCTGCTTTTCATTCTCGTTCATTTGAACCATATGGTGTTGTAACGGGTTCAAATCCCATGAACGGGGTTGTGGTGTTGGGTATGGATGATGACGTTATTGACCCTGTAAAAACGTTTAAAATGGTGGAAAATTGCGAGTCATTGGCAGTTATGCCAATTGAAGGCATGGGTCACCGCACCTCGTTTGATGTTTTTGTAAAAGCCATTGAAACAATTATTCCTGAGGATGTTGAGTAATATTTATCGGTATGATAAAATTGGTTGATTTACTCCTTGAAGATTATCCTAAAGGAAAATACATCCCTTTAGATGGGGAGGAAAAGAAAAAAGCACAACAAGATTTATTTGATTTAATAGGTAATGCCTACTCCAGTATTGGAGGTCACTTAAAATTCAAATCCCCTGCTGATATTTTAGATCCAGGAGTAGAATTTTGGAGAGCAGCTGACCTAGATGATGATCCTGAATTAGATGTTGTTTACTTTGGTAAGATTACTCCATTTGGTGTAAAACACACTGGAATTGGGCATGATGGTGAAAGGGCGAATATTAAAAACTTATTAATTAGAAAATCAGGTGAACTTAAATCTCCTGGTAACTATGTTGAGATAAGTGGTGCTGCCTATGATTCATTTGTTAGCAGAGGAGGTGTACCTGTAATAGATGATGAGGAAAAGGTACGTGCAATACTTAAAGGGAAGGAATTGGAGTGGCACGGTGAACACCCTGATGGGAATAAAAAAGGAAACGGGTGGTATACACGTACAATTGGTGGTAAGGCAGTTACCAAAACTTTGGCAGGAAACGTATAATTTACATATTTATCAATAAAAGCATCATTAAAAATGAAAGAATTAAATACATTTAGACAATTTGCTAACGAAACTAAAGAAGAAACTAATGAAATCTTCGGAATGGGTAAGAATAAAGAAGATATGAAGATTGCTAAAGCTTTGGAAAGCCTTGAAAAGGCACTTTTTGAACTAAATTTTCTTGGAGTAATCAGTGATAACGATTATAACAATTTCTGGATGGATAAGTACGGTGAATTATACATGGACACTATGGGTGAATTAGACCCAGCAATCCAAAAAATGTATGATTATGAGGGAGTAGAAGATATGGAATTAGAAGAAAATGATGTTGCTTTAGATGAAGTAATCAACGAAGGTATTAAAAGTGCCGCTAAGGAATTTGTAGATTTTCATGTGGATGGAAATGACAACGAAGGTGTACAACAAGTAACATTTGATGAAAAAGAATATCTTGAGCCAGGAGAATATCGTAAGGGTACTGTAAAACATTTTAAAGAGTTACAAAATTATCTTAATAAGAATAAAAAATATGAATATACATCTCCAGGTGGTGTAAAGTATATATTTACACTAAGTGGGAAAAATATTAAACTTAAAGGGTAACAAAATGAAAGAATTTAACTTAACTAAATGGAGACAATTTGTAATTGCTGAAGGTAATTTTGGTAATGATCCTCAAGATCGTTACAACTACGCCAGAAAATTTACTGCTGATCTCCCTGATACAGCACGTAGTGAGTATTTAGTTAGTAATTTAGAGGATGCTCTAGAAGATTATAAGTTAACTGATGAGGTTGGAGAATTTGATCAAGCTTTTGTAGATATTATGAAAGCCCTAGGTAAAGAAAATGAACTTATGGAAGGTGAATCACTCATCAACCCAGAAGCTGAAGAAATTGAAGCAACAGATTTGGATGCAGCAGCTGATTATTTCGATAGTCTAGCAGAAAATGACGATGCTTTAGATGAAGTAATTAACGAGGGAACTTGGAGCTATGGATCAGAAAATGATATGATAAAGGCATTGGAGGAGATGAACGCAATGTTGATGCATTCAGATCCCAGACAATTAAAAGCAGGTCTTGACGCCATGGATAACGCACTCTATAGAATATTTGGAGATGATGATTTCCATGATAGTTTAGGAGTCGCTCAGGATTTTGCCGCCGAGGGAGATTTAGACAGAGCTAAAAACGCTTTATCCGATGCTATGGGAATAGGTGACAGGATGATTGCAAAGATTCACGGAATGGATGGTGATTTAGATGAAGTAATTAACGAAGCTAAACCTAACCTCAAGAAAGCATTACCTACTATTGCAGCGCGTAACGTTGAAAGAAACAATAATATCAACTTTGATATTGAATCAATGATGGATATGGTAGGGGAAGCAGGTAAAGGTGAAGATAGTAAAGAAGCTAAAATTTTATTTAGAGCTTCAAATGCTTCTAGTGATTTAGAACAAGCACTTGTAGATCTACAAGCGTATTTTGAAGATAACCTTGATGAAGCTAAAGAAGAAATTGATGAAGTAAAAGATGCTAAGTTTGAAATTGGCGATAAAGTAACTATGAAAGCAGGAGGGGGTGAAATGGAAATTGTAGGTGCACGTAAAATGTTTGGAAACAATACTCAAGCATATAAAGTTAAAAAAGCAGACGGAGAAACAGTTGAATACTCCGCTAACCAACTAAAAAAGGCATAATGAAAGAATTTGAGTTTGAAGGTAGTTGGAGGCAATTTGTAATTAAGGAAAATTCCCAAACACTGGCTGACCAACTTGAAAATGAGTTAGGCGTATTAGTAAAACCTGATAGGTTTGAAGATGGGGTAGACATTTATCCCAACAACAAACCAGGGGATGAAATATTCTCTGGTAACAGAATGGCTCAAAGGATTTTTGTTAAATATGATGGTGGTCTTAAATTAGTAGCCATTACAGGATATGATAGATCAATGGACCTCATTGGTGAGCCTTATAACGGTACTAGTATGGCAAATCAAGGTATTTGGATGCCTAGAGGTGGTAAGCCAATAACAATGAAGGATTTGAAAGTATACATTATACAACTTCAACGTGGTTTAGAAGGTGAAGCTAAAGCTCAAGCTGATTTTTATAAAGATAGACAACCTGACTGAATAGTTAATTTTTCATAAAGAATATTGCGAGAGGGGTGGCTTTGCCATCCCTCTTTCGTATATTTACGGGGTAAGGTTGCGAGCGAGTCAAGACCAGTTATTAAACCCCATTAATGATGTTAAAGTTTAAAAAGAGTGAGTTATTTAAGTTCAATGGTGGTAATTATGTGATTAAAACACTTGCCTATAAATTGCTCGAAACTCGAGCTGCCCAACGAACGTTTGATAAAGCCAATTCCATTAATCACCCCACCAAAGGTGAGATGGTGTTAGTTCCCAATAATGTTAAATTTGAAATTGTAAAATAATGAAAAGTCAAATTGCAGTTCCTTTCAATGTTGTATGTATTGCGTTTTTTGCTTATGTTACTTATGCTATTGGGAGTTATAGTTTCCTAGCTAATGCTAGTGAAGCAGTAGCATTTGCCATAGCGTTTATGTCAGTAAGTGGTATGTTGTTTGCAGCTTATAGTTTAATTGGAAACATCCGAGATTATTTTAATAGTAAGAAATGAGTGGATTTTTAATTGGTTTAGGAGTGAGTTTGTTTCTCACACTTATCAATCTAGCTTTTATTTGGTACTCAAAGCGAATATCAGGTGCCTCAGCGGTAGCAATTATTCAAGCAGGAATGCTTGTTAAGTTTATGTTGGGAGCCATAATCTCCTTTTGTATCATTAAATTAGTAAATATTAACCTATGGGCTTATACACTGACATTAGGAATGTTTATTTGTATAGCATTTCCAGTTACAGCCTATATAATGACTCAAAATAATGAAAAAGTTATTTGATATGTATAATGAAGCTTCTCAACGAGTAGAGGATTTTATGTTTCAACACATTTTACCTGTTGTATTTAGGATTATGTTATTTGGAATGAGATTGACTTTATTTTATGCACTTTATTTGGCGCTCACTGAAGTGGCTTTTAAATGAAAGTAGGACAGATAGTAGAGTTTTATTTATTTGATACCCCAGTTGAAGGTAAAATATACACCATCAACAAAAAGGAAAAAACAATAGGGGTGATTTATAAAGGATTTAAGTATCCTCATATGCAAACCTTTAAGAAATTACCTAAAAAGAGATCAGATAATCCTTCAAATAAATCATATGTACCACCTTGGTATATTTTAAAAAGTAAAAAATGAAAAGAGGTAGACCAAAGATTGAAGATGTTCCGCCACC
>VMHT01138022.1_pt1 | contig 28400 bp, 25 predicted proteins | sample 4693611 | NCBI WGS metagenome assembly VMHT01 (sample SAMN12280063, study PRJNA550983) | marine metagenome | isolation source: seawater sampled from same location over 5 years 0.02-0.2 micron viral filtrate | place: USA: collected off the coast of southern California halfway between the port... ... | reverse complement strand
GGTTCCTGAGGCGTTCCGCCCAGATAACCTAAGAAAATAAAGACCACAGCAAAGACCAGCAGATTCACCTTATGCAACCCACAACGATAACGCCAGGATTTGACGGCACCGCGGTCAAGCCAGGGCAGCGCAAACAACGCGGCGATTGCGCCAAACATTGCCAACACCCCAAACAGTTTGTCAGGGACCGCCTTCAAAATGGCGTAAAACGGAGTGAAATACCAGACCGGAAAGATATGCTCCGGAGTTTTCAACGGGTTGGCTATTTCAAAGTTTGGATGTTCTAAAAATTTACCTCCCATTTCCGGGGCAAAAAACATCACATAACAAAAGCCAAACAGGAAAATACAGAAAGCCACCAGATCTTTTAGCACGATATGCGGAAAGAAGGGCACCACATCATCAGCGATGTCGTATTTATCAGTATAGTATTCATGTATCTCATAAGGGGTCTTTTCGGCCTCGGATAATGACCCTTTTTTATGCTTAATGGCTACCCCATCCGGGTTGTTTGACCCTACTTCATGCAGCGCGATAATGTGCAAGAATACCAGAATAACAATGACTAAAGGCAGGGCAATTACGTGTAGGGCAAAAAACCGGTTGAGGGTAGCGCCGGAAATTACATAGTCGCCTTGCAGCCAAATAACCAAATCAGGACCAATCACCGGGATCGCCCCAAACAAAGACACAATAACCTGCGCGCCCCAGTAACTCATCTGACCCCAGGGCAATACATAGCCCATAAAGGCTTCGGCCATCAGTGCCAGATAAATGAACATTCCAAACACCCACAGCAATTCGCGGGGTTTTTGATAAGAGCCGTAAATCATCCCCCGGAACATGTGCATATACACCACAATAAAGAACGCCGAAGCGCCGGTGCTGTGCATATAGCGGATAATCCAGCCATAATCTATTTCACGCATAATGTATTCTACCGAGGCAAAGGCCCCTTCCGCGGTAGGTACAAAATTCATGGTTAGCCAGATTCCGGTAATAATTTGATTTACCAGCACGATGGTGGCCAAAAAGCCGAACACATACCAGAAGTTCATATTTCTGGGTGCCGGATATTGAATCGCGTGCATATTCGCCACGCGCATCATTGGTATACGAGCTTCAATCCATGCTAAAAAAGAACTCATTAGGCCTCCTGCGCAGTTGAGCCGATGATGACATTGGTATCATCAACAAACTGATACGGCGGCACCACCAGGTTCAGTGGCGCTGGCACGCTTTGAAAGACCCGCCCGGCCATATCAAATTTGGAACCATGACACGGACAAAAGAAACCATCAGGTACGCCCTGTACAATTTCTTCAAATGCGCCATTTTTAAGATACTGTGGTGAGCAGCCCAGGTGGGTACAGATACCGACCAGAATAAGGTACTCTTCTTTTAAGGAGCGGTACTGATTCTGCGCAAATGCAGGCTGTTGTTCCATTTCCGAGCCCGGCTCCTTGAGTTGCCCTTCGTGCTCGCTCAATGACTTAAGAATTTCAGGCGTTCGTCGCACAATCCAGACCGGCTTACTGCGCCACATTACCCGAATCAACTGACCCGGCTCTATCGCGCTGATATCCACTTCCACGTCTGCACCCGCCGCCTTGGCTTTGGCACTGGGATTCCATGACGCAATAAACGGTACTGCTGCACCAGCGACCCCTACGCCACCGACCACCGAAGTCGCGACGGTTAAAAAGCGCCGCCTTGTATTATCCTTCGGCCCTTTAGGCCCAGGTGCAGAGGTGTTTGCATCTACAGATACATCGCTCATCCACATTTCTCCAGGTTGGATGCTGAACAGGCTTAATAACGCAGGCCCTGTCATTTTCAGCCATAACAATGTGTTAGCGGGCTACTTATCATACCCTTAATCACACTGTTAATTTTATAATATGTTATTTTTCGTACAAAATAATACGGGAAAAGCCTTTCCAGTTACAAGGTTTTAGTACGCGATCTGACCAAAATAGCCTGAAATAGCCGGTTATATTTTGTTTAACTAAGTGTTATCGGCATGGCTGGGTGCTATCCCTCAAACTTACCATAGCAGGATTTTTATTATTGCGTATCGGCCGCGGCCGGTGTGCACGTAGGAAGAAAATGGGAGCTTCAGGTTATTGATGGGGGCAAACTACGCCAACGACACCGCCTTAACGAGTCCAGCTGGTCACCGTTCAATAGCTGGTCGAGGCAGTTCCAACGTTGACTAAAAAGTGCTCGCGAATTGTTGGTTCACGAGCACGTGCAGATTTTTTACAGACATAAAAAAACCCGGTAAAAACCGGGTTTTTGCAATAAGCGATAAAATTAACGCTTTGAGAATTGTGGACGCTTACGTGCTTTATGCAGACCCACTTTCTTACGTTCAACGCGACGATCGTCACGAGTAACGAAGCCTGCTTTACGCAGAGGTGAGCGCAACGTCTCGTCATACTCCATCAGAGCACGAGTCAGACCGTGACGAATCGCACCAGCTTGACCGTTAGAACCACCACCGGCAACGGTGATGTAAACGTCAAACTTTTCAGTCAGTTCTACAAGTTCTAGTGGTTGACGAACCACCATGCACTCGGTTTCACGACCAAAGTACTCATCAAGAGCACGTTTGTTTACTGTGATGTTACCTGTACCTGGACGCAGGAACACACGAGCAGTAGAACTTTTGCGGCGGCCAGTGCCGTAGTATTGAGTATCTGCCATGTCAGTTGCTCCTTAGATGTCCAAAACTTGTGGTTGCTGTGCTGCGTGAGCGTGTTCGCCACCAGCGTAAACTTTCAACTTACGGAACATTGCACGACCCAGAGGACCTTTAGGCAGCATTCCTTTAACTGCTTTCTCAATAACCATTTCTGGCTTATGAGCAAGCAATTTTTCAAAGTTTGTCTCTTTCAGACCACCTGGATACCCAGTGTGCGAGTAGTACATTTTGTTCAGTGCTTTGTTACCAGTTACAGTAACTTTGTCAGCATTGATTACAACGATGTAGTCGCCCGCATCTACGTGTGGCGTATACTCTGGCTTATGCTTTCCGCGCAGACGGCGCGCAATTTCAGAAGCCAAGCGGCCTAATGTTTTGTCAGTGGCGTCAACCACGAACCAGTCACGTTGTACCGTTTCTGGCTTTGCAACAAAAGTTTTCATTTAAATTCACCCGAAAAAAAATCGTCGTTACTGATTTCTCATTTGAAATCACCTAAAAAATCAATGTATTGACCCCTTCGAGCCTATTGATTCTTCCACCTTCCCAAAGGTGGGTTCTGGGCAGGGCGCGAATTATACAGGATTTGACCAAAAAGCGAACCCCCGGGTAAAAGAAAATTAAAGTAGTTGCGAAACAGGAAAATACTGACAATCATTTAGGTTGCCGCTATGTTTAAAAGTTAACAGAATTATCGGGTGTAAAAACTATGAGGATTACTCTGTGGCTGGCGCTTGTGTGTTGTTGCTGGCCCGTTTGGGCGCGAACGGTGGTTTATACCCAGTCATTTGGCGGAGAGGAATACGGCCAATATCATATCGAGGCACTTAAGGCTGCATTGCGAGTTACTCAGGATACTTACCCACCGGTGACCGTAACGCCCCATCCCCTGCCAATGTCACAAAGCAGGCAGCTTAACACGGTACTGAAAGGCGATGCCGATGTAATGTGGAGCGTGACTTACGATAGGCTGGAGCACACCCTGCTGCCGGTTCAGTTTCCGCTGCTGCAGGGGCTTGGTGGCTACCGGGTATTCGTTATTCATAAAAACATGCAGCCATTCTTTCAGCCGGACCGAAAACTGGAACATATAAAAAAGCTGCAGGCGGTGCAGGGAGCAGACTGGCCCGATTACACCATCTTGAAACATCACAACTTCACGGTGAACAGCGCCTCGTGGACTGACTGGTACACCACGATGTACCGCAGCCTGGAACGGGGATTAGTGGATTACTTTCCGCGCAATGTGATTGAAGTACACCGCGACCTCGCCTTTCATGGCAGTCAGTATCTGACCATTGAACAACATCATCTGTTGATTTACCCCAGCTACGAATACTTTTTTGTGGCGCCTGACCAGCCGCAGCTGCAAAAGCGTCTGCTTGAGGGGTTAATAAAGCTGGTCAAAAGCGGCGAGCTGGCCCGGTTGTTTGCCCAACATCAAAATCATCGGCAGGCCATGGCCCTGCTTCGGCAAACCTCACGCGTGCGCCATCACATTGATAATCCCGGATTAAGTTATGAATTTGCTTACCCGTTCTGGACCCGCACCCCAGCTAAAACATTGAAAGAAGTTAACCAGTTACACTTTCCTTCGCTTTAACCGTCTGCCAAAGCTGTTCAAGTTGTTCCAGACTCAGTTCTGATAGCGCGGCCTGTTGTTCTCGGGCAAGCTCTTCTACGCCGCCAAAACGTTTGGCAAACTTCAGACTGGCCCGTCGTAAGGCACTGTCGGCATCAACTTCGCAATGCCGCGCCAGATTAACCATCGCGAACAGGGCGTCACCAATTTCTTCTTCAATACGCGCCTGACTAGGCTCACTATGTTCCAATTCAGCCTGAATTTCACAGAGCTCTTCATCCACTTTCGCCAATACCGGTTTGGGTGTATCCCAGTCAAATCCGACCCGGGCACAGCGTTTTTGCAGCTTTTGCGCATACATTAATGCCGGCATGCCTTTGGGTACATCATCTAAAATACTGTCTGCTACCGGCTTGCCCGCTTTTTCAGCGGCTTTGATTGACTCCCACTGCTGCTCCATATTCTCGAAAGGCGTTTGCATATCGGTAAACACATGAGGATGACGACGCACCATTTTGTCGGCAATGGAGCCGGCAATATCATTAAAGTTAAACCAGTTTTGTTCATTGGCCAGCTGCGCATAAAATACAATCTGAAACAGCAAATCCCCCAGTTCGTCACAAATTTCCCGGGGCTGGTTTTGCTCGATGGCATCCACTACTTCATAGGCTTCTTCAAGAGTAAAACGCGTCAGGCTCTGCATTGTCTGCTGGCGATCCCAGGGGCAGCCAGACAACGGATCCCGCAGTCGCGCCATCACTTTCAACAAGCGTTGCAAATTATCATGCTCAGCTGGTTTTTCGTTTGACATCCACCACCCCTTTTAATTGGTTTAGCTGATTCATCAGTTTCGATAAGGTATGCAGATCAGGCACTTCCACCGAAATCGCCACCAAGGCGGTCTTACGGGGTTTGTCGGTATTGCTGTTAACCTTAAGTAAGGCCACACCATGGTTGGCCAGTACCGTCGTGATGTCCCGGAGCAGGCCATCCCGGTCGCTACAAAAAATATCGATACCAGTTTCAAAGCCCACATTTAAGGTATGCGACCAATTAACATCAATCAGCCGTTCCGGGTGGGATTCACTTAAATGCTGAAGTTGTTCACAACCCGCTTTATGCACACTCACCCCCCGGCCCTGGGTGATATACCCCATAATGGGCTCGCCGGGCACGGGTTTGCAGCAATTGGCAAGCTGACTCATCAAGTAACCCACCCCTTCTACCACCACGGTGTCTTTTTTACCGGTGGCGCCTGCGGTTTTGCGGGTTTTCAGCTTGGGACTCAGCTCAGTTTCGGCCGGCGCTGGCTCCAGCCGTTGTTGCAGAAAATGTACTACCGACATGACCCGCACGTCGCCGGCCCCAATCGCGGCGTGCAAATCTTCAGGCTGGGCTACGTTGAATTTCTGACACGCGTGGACCGCATCTTTAAGCGGTACATGGGCCCGATTAAGTTCGCGTTCCAACAGTTCTTTGCCGGCCAGCTGGTTCTTTTCTTTGTCCTGCTTTTTGAAAAACGAGTGAATAGTGGCCCGGGCCCTGGATGAATGCACGTATCCCAGGCCCGGGTGCATCCAGTCGCGGCTGGGATTTAACTGTTTGCCGGTATGAATCACCACCTGATCGCCACTTTGCAGCTGATAGGTAAACGGCACGATGCGACCATTGACCTTAGCGCCAATACAGCGATGGCCCACATTGCTGTGTATGTAGTAAGCAAAGTCCAGCGGGGTGGCGCCCTGGGGTAAATCAACAACATCGCCATTAGGAGTAAAGACATACACCCGGTCATCGAACACCTGGCTACGCAGTTCCTCTACCACATCACCGGACTCGGCGACTTCTTCCTGCCATTGCAAAATACGTCGCAGCCAATTGATGCGCTCATCGTATCCTGAAGCCTTGCCCGCCGAGCCTTCCTTGTATTTCCAGTGCGCCGCCACACCCAGTTCGGCATCATTGTGCATCTGCTGAGTACGGATCTGAATCTCTACCGCTTTGTCCCCGGGCCCTTCAATGACGGTATGGATGGACTGGTATCCATTGGGTTTAGGCGTGGCAATATAATCGTCGAATTCGCTGGGAATGTGTCGATAACTAGCATGAACCGCGCCTAGCGCGGCGTAGCAGTCCTGCAACCGGTCAGCAATAATTCGGACCGCACGGATGTCATACAGCTGCTCGAAGGTAAGACGTTTTTTCTGCATCTTTTTCCAGATACTGAAAATATGCTTAGGCCGGCCATATACCTCGGCGCGGATATTTTCCTGATCCACCAGGCTTTGCAGGTGCGCCACAATATCATCAATATACTGGGCGCGTTCTTTACGTTTGCCATCAAGCTGTTTGGCGATTTGTTTGTAGGTAACCGGATGCAGATACCGAAATGCCAGATCCTCCAGTTCCCACTTCAGCTGACCTATCCCCAGCCGGTTGGCCAGCGGTGCATAGATACTCGCACATTCGCGGGCCACCATCACCCGGGTTTCTTCGTCGGCCTTTTTCACCTGCTGTAACGTACAGATGCGTTCGGCCATTTTAATTACCACCGCCCGCACATCTTCCACCATCGCCAGCAGCATTCGCCGGATACTGTCAATATGCTGCTCACTGGCGGCCTGACTGGAAGAAACCCGGCTCCCGTGCAGCGCTTTAATAGCGTCCATTCGACGCACGCCGATAATCAGTTGCAGAATATCCGGTCCAAACTCCTGCTCAATGGCTTCTTCACTTAACTGGTGCTCTTCGCAATAAGGAAAGACCAGGGCGGCCTGTAAAGTCGCATCATCCATATTGAGCTGGTGCAGAATTTCCACCATCTCCTGGCCCACCAGCAAACGCTCAGGATGTTGTGATATGGCGCGCAATTTTTGTTTGGTTGTATTGTTCAGCGACAGACTATCCAGCCAGTGTTCGAACGGCGGCCGTTGCGGCTCATGTACTTTTCGTGTTGATACCATGGTTTATCAACTCGCTTTAGCTGTGGCATTACGGGGGAAAGACAATAATGCCATGACTTCCAGATGACGGGTATAGGGAAACATCTCGACTAACCCAATCTTTTCTACCTGATAACCGCCGGCAAACAAATGCCGCAGATCCCGGGTAAAACTGCTGGGATTACACGAGACATATACTACCTTATCTACCGGGCGCCGAGCCAGGGCCTGGCAGGCAGCCTCTGCCCCTTCACGGGAGGGATCCAGAATCACCTTATCAAAACCCGTGGTAAGCGCTGCTTCAACTACCTGTGGGTCCGATAAATCCTGATGTTGCCAGTGAATGCTATCGATGCTCTGGGCCTGCGCATTCGCCTGTCCTTTTGCAACCATCGCCGCGACCCCTTCAACCGCGTGCACCCGGGCACCGCGATGGGCCAGTGATAAGGCAAAATTACCCAGCCCGGCAAACCAGTCGGCAATCACCTCGTCCTGGTGGGGGGCCAGCCATGCCATTGCCTGAGCAATCATTTTCTGGTTTACCGTGGCATTCACCTGCACAAAGTCATCAGGCTCGGGCGTCAGCAGCAAATTGTCTTCGGTGTGACACACCAGCGTTGCCTGATGATGCAGTGGATGCTGCTTATTATGTTGATCTTCGAGCACCACATTACACTGGTGATACTCACCAAAAGCGGCTAAAGCCCGACACATTGTCTCACTCAGATCGCGGCTGGTTTTTAGGCTAATCTGGGCTATGTTGTCACCAGCCAACAGCTGGATATGACCCAGATGTCGGCTATTGGGGTGCTGGTTAAGCAACTTTTTTAGCGGCAACACCAATGTCTGTAACGATGGCACCAGCACAGGGCAGCCAGGAATATCAACTACAGCGTTACTGCCCTGCCGGCGATAGCCCAGTTTGACAGCCCCGGGGGTGCGCCCATCAATGGCTAGGCGGGCTTTACGCCGATACCGCGGACGGGGGCCGGTTAACGCCGGCTGCCAGGTCAGATCATCCACACCGAACTGCCGGGCCCAGTATTCGCTCATGGCCTGCTGGCGTTCAACCAGGGCACTGTCTGCATCAACATGTTGTAACTGACAGCCCCCACACTGCTGATACACTTCGCAAAATGGTTGCTGGCGCTTATCGCTGGGCGTCACTACTTTAGTGGTGATGGCCCGGGCCGTTTGTTTCTGTGAATGGGTGATGCGGACATTCACCGTTTCCCCGGCCAGTGCGCCTTCCACGAACATGACCGGCCGCTGACTACGGCATACACCATCGCCCTGCATATCGAGACTGTCGATACGAATATCTTTCAACACTTTAGGTTTATTGTTGGAAGATTTTTTTTCCGGCTTGTAAAAGCTGACCATAATGCGATCCGTTACAATTTAATATTCTAATACCACGGTAGCCACCGCGTAATGTTGTTCATCTGAGATAGAGACATGGCTGTGACTGATATTGCGGCGTTCACACTCGTGGGCAAAGCCGTCACTGAACACCAGAAAAGGTGCGCCGCCAGGATGATTATCCACCCGGATATGCTGCCAGCTGATCCCCACCCCGATGCCGGTCCCCAGAGCCTTGACTGCGGCTTCTTTAGCAGCAAAGCGTTTGGCCAGATAACGGGCCGGCTGTGTGTGCGCAGCAAACCGTTCCAGCTCGGCCGGAGTCAGAATCCGGCGGGCCAGCCGATCGCTGCGGGCGAGCGCCTGCTCAATGCGGATGAGTTCAACAATATCGGTGCCAATGCCTGCAATGGCCATAATTAACCTACCGTGTAACTACCCTGTCGGGCTTCGAGCATCAGAGTGCGCATATCTGCTACTGCTTTCGCCAGACCGTCAAATGCAGCCCGGGCGATAATTGCATGACCGATATTAAGCTCCACCAGTTCAGGAATGGCCGCCACCGGTTTCACATTGTGATAATGCAAACCATGGCCGGCGTTCACCTTCAGCCCCTGACGATGGGCGTACTGAATCCCGGTGGTTAGCCGTGCCAGCTCGGTTTCAAGCGCGCCGGGCGTGGTGGCTTCGGCATACTGGCCGGTATGAATTTCAATATACGGGGCCTGACATTCCAGCGCCGCATCAATCTGATCCTGCTGAGCATCAATAAATAAACTCACCTCAATCTCTGCGGCCGCCAGACGCTGACAGGCTGACTTTACCGAGGCCAGGTTACCCGCTACATCCAGGCCTCCTTCGGTGGTCAGTTCCTGACGTTTTTCGGGAACCAGACAGCAAAATGCCGGCTTAATCTGTTCCGCAATCGCCAGCATTTCGTCGGTGACCGCCATTTCCAGATTAAGTCGGGTATTGATGGTTTGCGCCAGCAGGGTGACATCACGGTCGGTAATATGCCGGCGATCTTCACGCAGGTGCACCGTGATCCCGTCAGCGCCGGCACGCTCAGCAATATCGGCAGCATGAACCGGGTCAGGATAAGCCGTGCCCCGGGCATTGCGAAGGGTAGCAATATGGTCAATATTGACCCCTAGAAAAATCTCGTTCATGAGGAAATCTGCTTGTTAATAGCCTGGCTTTGAGTGTATCAAAAAACCATGTACACAGCAGGCGTTAGCGAAATAATTCACGGCTTTTTAATGGTTTGTCCCCTAAAAGAGGCAACAATGCCTGGCGCGCAATCAGTTTGGCCGCCTGCCGGGCCGGTGGGTCCCACTCCCGGGCCTGCATCGATAGCAGTGCATAACCGGGGACACTGCGTGGTTGACCGGCCTTTTGCGCACGTACAATGCCAAGCTCCTGCACAAACTGGTACCAGTCTTCTGCCACGACCGGCTCCCCGGTGCTGGCATCATGAAGTAAATCAGGCAACTGGCCCATTTCATCAAGTAACGCAAACTCAAAGTTGCGCAAGGCAATATCAAGCGGGTCCTCACTGCTCAATGCCGTCAGCGTTTGTTGATAATGATCGTACAAATCCTCACAGGTGACCGCTTTGGGCAAAACCCGGCTTAGCAGTTCATTAACATACATGGCACAAAATAAGGGTTTGCCCTGTAAAAACAGCATGGCTCCGGCGCTTTCTACCTGGGCCAGATTTTTAAGTTCAGAGCGCCCCGCCAGCTGAATACTCACCGGTGCAAAGGGTTGCAGCAGGCTTTTGCGATCCCCTTTGCTGTTTTTTACCCCTTTGGCCACCGCACTGACCAGCCCGCCCTCACGGGTAAAAAAATCCACCAGATAACTGGTTTCCCGGTAAGCACGCCGGTGCACCACAAAGGCGGTTTGCCAGACACCTCTCATAATCTCGGCCTGCGGGGCTTACGCACGTTTAATTCGTACCACTTTCATTTGCTCAAGGGCCATACCGGCGATGGTTTCCTCTACCGGATAATAGGTCAGATTGACACTGGCACCCTGCAGTGACTGATATTTCTGCTTGCGCCGGTACACAAAGGGGACCTCGTAGCCTTTCAGCATAAGCGTATGGCGAACCCACTCACCTTCTTCACGCTGAACATGTGAGACCACTTTAAGGCCTTCAGAATGAATCAGCTGCTGATGACGTTTGAGCAGTTTGTCGGGATCAGTCTTCATAGGGGGCGAGCTCCTGAACCATTAATTGTACCGTTTCTTTGCCTCTGAACACATTTACCTCCAGCTGGTAGGCTAGCTGAACCTGAGTGATGCTGGTGTCAGGCCAGATACTGGTATCCACATTAAAGGCAATAGCGTCCACTTCCTGCTGTTCGCCGATTTTGAGAATCAGCTTAAGATGCTGTTGCTTTAACAGGCGCTGATGGGCAATTTCAAATACCCCATCAAACAGAGGCGCCTCGAACCCCTGACCAAAGGGCACCGCCTGTTTAAGCAATCGTGCCAGAGGCAGGCTAAGCTCGCTCGTTGCCAGCTCGCCGTCGCTCATGATGGTATGCAGTGAGTCAATATTCTCCAGATGGCGGCTGACCACCTCCATAAAGGTGGTTTCAAATTCTGGCAAAGCGGCGATGGGCAAGGACAGTCCGGCCGCCATCGCGTGCCCGCCGAACTTGGAAATGACGCCCGGTTTGCGGGTATTCACCTCTTCCAGCACATCCCGGATATGTACGCCAGGCACAGAGCGCGCCGAGCCCTTGATAATGTCATCATCCTGATGGGCAAACGCAATCGCCGGGCGTTTATATTTTTCTTTCATGCGCCCGGCCACAATACCAATCACGCCCTGATGAAAATCAGCCTTGTACATGACCAGTGCCGGTGGTATTTGTTGCTGTTCCACGCTTAACCCGGCGATAACTTTTTCCGCCTCGGCTTTCATATCACTTTCAATGGTTTTTCGCTGCTGATTAAGCTGGTCCAGTTCACTGGCCTGAAACCGTGCCTGCATGGCATCATCGCTAAGCAAACATTCAATTCCCAGCGCCATGTCATCCAACCGGCCCGCGGCATTCAGGCGCGGGCCCACCACAAACCCTAAATCGGTAGCACTGACATGGGCCAGGGTTTTACCGGCCACTTCAAACAACGCACGGATCCCAGGGCGACACTTCCCGGCCCGGATACGTTGCAACCCCTGATACACCAAAATGCGATTATTTTTATCCAGCGGCACTACATCGGCTACGGTGCCTACTGCCACAATATCCAGCAGATTCGCCAGGTTTGGCGCCGGGATCTGCTGCTTTTCAAACCACTGATCAGCCTGGAGCCGGGCGCGGATGCCCAGCATCAGATAAAATGCCACGCCTACCCCGGCCAGGTTTTTGGACAAAAAATCGCATCCGGGTTGGTTAGGATTTACTATCGCATCAGCATCAGGTAATTGGGAGCCCGGCAGGTGATGGTCGGTAACAATAACGGTGGCCCCGCGGGCTTTGGCCCGGGCCACCCCGGGTAAACAGGCAATACCGTTGTCGACGGTAACAATCACCTCGGCACCGTCGTCACAGGCCACATCCACGATTTGTTCGCTAAGGCCATAGCCAAAGTCAAAGCGATTCGGCACCAGATAAGAAACCTGCTGTAAGCCCATTTGCTGCAAAGCCAGCATACAGACTGCGGTACTGGTGGCGCCGTCGGCATCGAAATCGCCTACGATAACCACCTTCTGGTTTTGATAAATCGCCTGACACAGCAGGCTGGCGGCCTTTTCAGTTCCCGTCAGATGAGCATAGTGTTGCAGCGCCTGAACTTTAGTTTCCAGCTCGTCCAGGCTGGTAATCGCCCGCCCGCGGTAAACTCGGTCCAGCACCGGATGAAGTGTGGGGCACAAAGGCTCGCGGGTCACGGTGCGCCGGACAATCGACAATCCCATAGAAAGTTGTCACCTTAAATAGCAGGTATAAAACGATGCCCTATGATAGCGTTTATCGACGTCCAACAGTAGCCTGAGACCGCGATTGTCTGGCTGATTTTTCAGCCGGCTTTATCGAGTGCCTGTGCCAGAATGCCCGCAGGCTGATAGCCAGGAATAAGAGTGCCATCTTCCAGAATAATATTAGGCGTGCCATTTACGCCTACCGACTGCCCAAACCGGTAATGATCAGCCACCTTGTTCTGACATGTTGCAGAAGCAATGTCTTTATCTTGTTTGGCGGCGGTTAACGCTTTATTGGGATCATCAGCGCACCAGACCGACACCATTTCGTTATAGACCGGTGATTGTAGTCCCGAGCGTGGGAAAGCCAGGTAGTTTACGGTGATCCCCAACGCATTCAGCTGGTCTATTTCATTGTGCATCTTACGACAATAGCCACAGGTGGTATCAGTAAACACCGTAATAACATGCTCTTCATTTTTGGCTTTATACTGAATCACCGAGTCGGCATATGCTTCTACGCCTTTAAGACGCATCTCAGCCAGCGCCTGTTCAGTAACACTGGCCATATTATTGTCCATATCAAAAATTCGGGCCTGCATAAAATAACGACCATCTTCGGACACATAAAACAGCCCCCGGTCAGAGACCACCTGCAACAGCCCCGGTACTTCAGCCTCACTGATGGTATTTACCGTAAAGCCAAGCTTGTCTTCCACTTTTGCTTTCACCTTGTCACTGTCTTGCGCATGGCTCACCAGGCTGGTGAACAGCAGCGTTCCCAAGGTTATCAATTTCATGGTTGGTTTAAACACACATACTCCTTAAATCATCCGGTATGACAACAGACCCCGTCTGTTGGTGATTTATTTCAATTGCAAAGCATACTAACACAGTCTTATTAAACGCCGATCCGTCTGGCTTTAGCGGTTAGCCCCGGGGGTGATGTTCTGCAATCAATGACTGCAGACGCTCGGTAGCCACATGGGTATAAATCTGCGTGGTGGACAGGTCACTGTGTCCCAGTAACATCTGTACCACGCGCAAATCTGCGCCATGGTTCAGCAAATGAGTGGCAAAGGCATGGCGCAGGGTATGCGGGGAAAGCGGCTGGCTGATACCGGCGCGAATGGCATAATGTTTAATCCGGTGCCAGAAGGTCTGGCGGGTCATCTGGCGCGAGCGGGTGCTCACAAACAAAATATCACTTTGCGCTTTAAGCAGTTGCGGACGCGCCGTACTCATATAAATATGCAGCCAGTCGATGGCGTCCTCCCCCAGCGGTACCAACCGCTCTTTATCGCCCTTACCCGTCACCCGAATGACGCCCTGCTGGGTATTGACCTGCTCCAGGCGCAAGCCCACCAACTCACTTACCCGCAACCCTGTGGCATAAAGCACTTCCAGCATACAGCGATCACGACACTCTATGGGTTCATCAATATCAGGTGCAGCCAGCAAATCGTCTACCTGCTGTTCGCTTAAGGTGGCGGGCAGGCTTTTGGGGGTTTTCGGATTGGCTAGCGCAGCCACCGGGTTATCGCTGCGCTGGTTCAGACTAATCAGATACACATAAAACGCCCGCATTGCACTCATGGCCCGCATGGTACTGCGACTCGACAATCCCTGTTCATGCCGGTAATTCAGATACGCCTGAATATCTTCGGTATCCAGGACCGCAATATCCTGACGATGATGGGTCGCACAAAACAGCGCCAGTTTTTTCAGATCGGTGCGGTAGCTTTGCTGGGTATGTTCGCTAAGGCCTTTTTCCAACCACAGCATTTCAATAAACCGGTCAATATGCGTCAGACTTACCGCAGGCACCTCGGCGTAACGGCTCATTTAAAACCCCGTCGTTCTTTTATCAGCTCGTAGGCCGCCTGAATATCCTGGGTTTTGTTTTTCGCCATCTCCAGTGCCTGTTTCGGTAATCCTTTGGAGGCCAGTTTGTCAGGGTGATGTTCCGCCATGCGTTTGCGATAGGCTCGTTTGACGGTTTTTTCATCATCGTCATCACTCACGCCCAGAATCTGATTGGCATCAGCCAGAGACTGGGTCTGGCTATAGGTGCTTTTGCTGCCCTGCTGCTGTTGTCCACGCTGACGAAAACGCAGCTCGGCATCATAGGCCGCCAGCAGATTATCCAGATCCTTGCGTTTAAAGCCCAGCGCTTTGGCAACTTTTTCCAGCACCTTTAGCTCGCCATGGGTCACCTGACCATCGGCAAACGCAGCCTGGATGAGTATTTCCAGAAACACCTGTAAAATGTCGCGCCGGCCATGACAGTTTTCATACAGACTGGAAAGCGTATCGGTAATAGGATAATCAGCCGACTTACCTTCACGAAAAGCATCCTGGGCTTCTTTACGGGCATCGCCCTGAAGCTGCATGTCATCCATTAACGCCGTGGCAATTTGGATTTCACGAGGGGTGACCTGACCGTCGGCTTTGGCCAGATGCCCTAATGCGGCAAACAAGCTATGAAAAAAGATGGCTTGTTGTTTTAATCCTGACTGATCGGTAAAAAATCGGCCAAATCCACCCAGTTTATTGAAATCCTGACTATAGGCTTTATCAAATAAGTGGCCGACAATTAGCCCCAGAATCGCACCGGGTATTTTTAAAAACATAAAGCCAAAGATCAGCCCTAGCAACTTACCCCAAAACGGCATTCCCAAACTCCCCCTACGTTGATGGCCGGAACAACTTTGTAGTTTTACTCATGTGCAGGTCCGGCAACAGTGTGTCTAATTTAGCGTTTTTTGTGACATGAATCGAACAATCTCGCCGACTATTACGCTGAATATGCCTGCGATATGGTGATTTCCAAAGCTTTTTTCCACTCCATGGTTGGTTATTGATACTAAAGTGCTTAGAATTGGTGGGTATTTACGTACGTTGGCCAGGATGGTTGACGCTGACTATCGTAACGGACAGCATTCTGGCGACTTATCTGCCATTACCCGGATAAGTACAGATCGGACAGTATCACTAACAGGCCATTCACCCTCGCATGAAAAAGACCTGCGCATCGCTTTTGTTATTTTCTCTTAGCTGGCAATCAGCTCAGGGACAAACCACTTCTGACACTTCTGAACCGGAAAACCCTTCTGGCATGGAACTGCTGTGTCCGGCGTCACCGGTCCAATTTTCTTCTACCCAGCTGATGTCAGCGGGTGAAGTAAAAGTCGAGGCTGACTCCACTGAATTTTTGTCGGAGCGGGTCGCTAATTTCAGTGGCAATGTAGACATCACCTCGGATGCTGCCACTATTCGCGCCGATGAGGCCCAAGTGAAAAATAATGGCCGGCAGCTGGAAGCGTCCGGAGACGTGCAATATCAGGATGCCCAGTTGCAGGTAAACAGTGACGAGGTCATGCTGGACTCGGTCACCGAAACGCTTAACATGCTAAACACCGAGTACCATTTAAATGGTTCCAGCGGGCGTGGTACCGCCCGCATGATTGATTTGACGTCCACCGACGGGCTGACCCTGACGGACGTTAGCTTTACCACCTGTCCGGCCCAGAGCCGGGACTGGATGATCAAAGCGTCTGAGATCAGCATTGAACGCGACTCAATGTGGGGCAAAGCTAAAAACACCCGCTTTTATGTGGGGGATGTGCCGGTCTTTTATCTGCCCTACTTTGCTTTTCCGGTTAGTGATCAGCGTCAGACCGGTTTGTTGTTCCCGGAAATCTCCAGCTCCTCGAACACCGGTCTGGATATCGAGCAGCCCTTTTATTGGAACATGGCTCCTAATTACGACATGACCGTGTCGCCCAGGCTGATGAGTGACCGCGGCGTTCAGCTTAAAACCCAGTTTCGGTATTTAAGCGAACAGGGGTACAGCATGGTGGATGTAGAATATCTGCCGTCCGACAAAGACACCCCAAACGAAGACGACCGCTACTTTTACCGCCTCACCCACGATGGCTACCTGAGTGAAAACTGGACCGTAGGCGTGGATGTGAACGGCATCAGCGATGACAACTATATCGTGGATTTAGGCTCCGAATATTATAATCGGGCCGATACCCACCTGACCCGCACTATCGGCCTGAACTACTTTGCCCCCGATATGTTGCTGGACATTCATCTGCGGGACTTTGAAACGATCGGGGTCCAGAACGACTCCTATCGGGCGCTGCCAGAGGCACGCCTGGACATCACCAAGCCCTTTGCCCGGTATTTTGAGTTTTCCCTGGACTCCGAGCTGGCGTACTTTGATAACAAAAACGACACCTCGCCCACGGCCATGCGGTTTCATGTGGCCCCTACCCTGGCTTTGCCCTATCAGCGCCACTGGGGCGAGCTGACCGCCGAAGCCACCGTGCTTAATACCTATTACCGGCAAAGTAATATCGATGACACGGATCTGGCAGATGAAGTAAACCGGACCCTGGGACAGGGACGCTTGTTCGGAACCTTATATTTTGAGCGTGACGGCGGCTGGTTCAGCGATACCGGCACCACCACCCTGGAACCCAAGGTACAGTATCTATATACCTCGTATGAAGACCAGAGCGAGATTGGAATTTACGATACCACTGTATTGCTGACCGATATGGAAGGCTTGTTCCGGGGCCGCGAATTCACCGGCTTAGATCGTATTAATGATAATAATCAGGTGACTGTGGGCGTAACCTCGCGAATTTTAGATGATAGGCACCGGGAACAATTCGCCCTTAGCCTGGGTCAGATATTCTACTTTGGCGACAACCAGGTGATTTCGCCCACCCAGGATCAGGACCGCTCAGCCTTGGCAGCGGAGCTGGACTGGCGAATGACAGATCGCTGGTATTTCCATTCAGATGTGCAGATAATGACGCAAACCGACAAGGTGGAGCGCAGCAGTCACACTTTGGAATACCGGCGGGACGCCGAAAGTCTGGTGCAACTGACCCATCGTTATGTGCGCGAGCTCAGTGGGGAAACCATTGATCAGGTAGGTATTTCTGCCAGTTGGCCAATTAATCAGAACTGGCATTGGGTAGGACGTACCTACCGCGATTTGGAAAGAAATCGCAGTATCGAGTCTTATTTTGGTTTACAGTACGAATCCTGTTGCTGGGCAATACAGGTGGTGGCGCAACGTCAGCTAAGCAATCGCTTTGCGGATGATGGACAGCAGTCCACCGACGAATATGATTCTGGCATTGGTGTACAGTTTATTTTTAAAGGACTGGGTTCCTCCAAATCAAGCCGCCGCATGCTTGAAGACGGCATGTTTGGCTATCGGCAACCGTACAACCTGAATTAATTTACCATGCTACATACCGGTGATGGAATGTAGTGATACAAACGACAATAAAGAGTGATTATGAAGTTCATTATACGGGCTATGTATTTAACTGCCCTGCTGACATTTTCAAGCTGGGCACAGCAAGTTTCTCTGGATCGCGTAGCGGTCATCGTTGACCAGGGTGTGATATTGGAAAGCGAGATTGAGGCTCTGGTGGAGGATGTCAGACGGAATGCCCAAAACAAAGACCAAACCCTACCAGCAGACCGGGTGTTGCGTACTCAGGCTATAGAACGTCTGATTCTGAAAAACCTGCAGATGCAAATGGCAGATCGCATGGGGATTCAGGTCAGCGACCCTCAGCTGGAACAAACCATTGCCAACATCGCGCAGGGCGAGGGCATGGAGGTGTCACAGCTGCGTGCTCAACTGAATAATGAAGGCATGAGCTACGATGATTACCGCGAAGATGTTCGTGAAGAATTGATCATCGGTGAAGTTCGCCGGGCAAATGTTCGCCGTCGTATTTATATCACGCCGCAGGAAATCGACGCGCTGGTTAAGCTGATGGACGAGCAAGGCGCCGAGCAGGCAGAGTACCAGCTGGGCCATATCCTTATCGGTCTGCCTTCGGAGCCTTCTGAAGATGTTATCGAAGATGCCCGTTCTCGTGCCGAAAAAGTCATTACGCTGCTAAACGATGGCTCTGACTTTGCCCGGATTGCCATTACCTCATCATCTGGCTCTGAGGCCCTGGAAGGGGGTGACATGGGCTGGCTGAATATCAACTCTATGCCCACCTTGTTTGCTGAAGCAGTACAGGGCAAAGACAAAGGCGAGCTGATTGGTCCGATTCGAAGTGGTGCTGGTTTTCATATCCTGAAGATCAAAGACACCCGCGGCATCGAAAAAGTAACCGTGGAAGAGGTCAATGCGCGCCATATTCTCATCAAGCCATCTATCATTTTAAGCGAAGAAAAAGCCAAAGAAATGCTGGTCAAGTTCCGTCAGCAGGTTATCGATGGTGAAACTGAGTTTGCGGCTCTGGCTAAAGAACATTCTGACGACCCGGGCTCTGCCTTAAAAGGCGGTAATCTGGGCTGGGCCGATCCCAATATGTATGTTCCTGCCTTTAAAGAAGCACTGGCGAATCTGGAGCCCGGTGAATACAGCAAACCCATTCGCTCCACCCATGGCTGGCACTTAATTCAGCTTGAAGATCGTCGTCTGGACGATGCCACTGACAAGCGCAAAGAAGACAAAGCCTCACAGCTTATCTACAACCGGAAGTTCAAGGAAGAATCTGAAGCGTGGATCCGCGAAATGCGCGACGCCGCCTACATTGAAGTTTTGTAGGTAAGGCCCCATAAAGAGCAGATGAATATTCAAAAAATAGCAGTAACTCCCGGCGAACCCGCCGGGATTGGCCCCGACTTAATCCTGCAGCTGGCCCAGCAACGCTGGCCAGTACAGCTTGTGGTATTTGCCGATACACAAATGCTTAACGAGCGTGCGCAGCAACTCGGTCTGGCCATACAACTTACCCCTTTTCACGATGACCTTCAGCGCTTGCCCCAGCCCGGTGAGTTATTTATTCGCCAGGTGGATATTGAGGCAAATGTGGTGCCCGGTCAGCTGGACCCGGCAAATGGCCGGTATGTGGTCGAAACCCTGCGTCAGGCATGTCATGCGAATATGCATGAAGGCTTTGATGCCGTGGTAACCGGTCCGGTACACAAAGGTATAATCAATGAAGCGGGGGTGTCATTTTCCGGTCACACCGAATACTTCGCTTCGCAGTCCAATACACTGGACGTGGTGATGCTGCTGTCGACCGAAGGTCTTAATGTGGCACTGGCGACGACACATATTCCACTCGAATATGTGTCTAAAGCCATTACCGCCGAGCGCCTGAATCGGGTCATTCGCATTATCGATAACGATTTAAAACAAAAATTCGGGCTGGCTGAGCCGCACATTTTTGTCTGTGGACTGAACCCGCACGCCGGTGAAGATGGTCATATTGGCCGTGAAGAAATAGAGACCTTGATCCCGGCCCTGGAAGCTTTGCGCGGCGAAGGCATCAAACTGACCGGCCCCTTGCCCGCAGATACTATCTTTCAGCCAAAATATCTGGAAGACGCGGATGTGGTGCTGGCGATGTACCATGATCAGGGTCTTCCTGTACTTAAATTTAAAGGCTTCGGCGCAGCTGTAAATATCACCTTGGGACTGCCGTTTATCCGCACCTCGGTTGATCACGGCACCGCGGTAGACCTGGCTGGTACTGGCCAGGCAGATACCGGAAGCTTCCAAAAAGCGCTGGAAAAAGCCATCGAACTTGCGAACAATCATTTATGAGTAAAACCCATCTGGGCCATACTGCACGAAAGCGGTTTGGCCAGAATTTTTTGCATGACGACTATGTCATTGAACAAATTGTTAATTCGATAAATCCCCGAAACGGTGAAAACCTGGTTGAAATTGGCCCCGGTCTGGGTGCCCTTACCGACCCGGTGTGTGAGCGTGTCGATGCACTGACCGTGGTAGAACTGGACCGTGACCTGGCTAAACGCTTACGCCATCATCCATTTCATGGCAGCAAACTGAATATTATTGAGCAGGATGCACTGACTCTGGATTTCACCACGGTCAAAGACAACCTGCCTGAGCCGGAACAGTCGCTGCGGGTGTTCGGCAACCTGCCTTACAATATTTCAACCCCGCTAATGTTCCATCTATTTGATTATGCAGACAGCATCCACGATATGCACTTTATGCTGCAAAAAGAAGTGGTTAATCGGTTAGCGGCCGGACCTGGCTCTAAAAACTATGGCCGGTTATCGGTGATGGCGCAGTACTACTGCTCGGTAACCCCGGTGCTGACAGTGCCCCCCGGCGCATTTAAACCGGCGCCTAAAGTGGATTCGGCGGTGGTCAGACTGGTGCCCCATGCCAGTGCCCCGGTAGAGGTGGAATCGGTGAACACGCTGGAACGGGTTTGCGCCCAGGCGTTCAACCAACGCCGTAAAACCATCCGTAACAGCCTTAAAGACTGTATCAGCGAAGAAAACCTTAGCAGCCTGGATCTAAATCCGGGGGCACGTGCCGAGACGCTGTCCTTGCAAAACTTTGCCACTATTGCGAACTTTATTTCTGAGCACGGGACCCCAAAACAGTGACATCGCAGGGCACAGTAAACGTTGAGGTACAAACACGGCATTTACCTGATCACCCGGCTTCGCAAAAGGGTCAGTATGCATTTGCCTATCAAATCACTATTGCTAACCACAGCGATGTCAGCGTTCAGCTCATTAATCGCTATTGGCTGATCACTGATGGCGCGGGTAAACGCAGTGAAGTGGAAGGGTCCGGCGTGGTCGGCAAACAGCCTACGCTGGCTCCAGGTGAAGAGTTTCAGTACACCAGTGGTGCGATTCTGGATACGCCGGTGGGGACCATGGAAGGCTATTACGAAATGCAGGGCCAGGACGGCGAAATGGTACGGGTACCGATCGATGTTTTTCGTCTGGCAGTACCCAATAGCATCAACTAACGCCTCGGGTAGTCAATTTTATGAAGCCATCTTCTGCGCAAACTTTGGTGGTCGGCGATATTCAGGGATGCTACGGCGGCCTGATGAAGCTGCTGGACAAATGTCAGTTTGATGAAAAACGCGATCAGCTGTATGCCGTAGGCGATCTGGTAGCCCGCGGTGAAGACTCGTTGGCTACCCTTACCTTTTTGAAGGGGTTGGGCAGCTGCTTTACCAGTGTCCTGGGCAACCACGATTTGCATTTACTGGCTGTGAGCAGAAATATCCACGCGGCTAATAAAAAAGATCGCCTGGACAACTTATTGACCAGTGACCGTCTTGAAGAACTGTGCGCCTGGTTACAGACCTTGCCCCTGGCCCTGGCTATTGATCATAAACACATCATGGTACACGCCGGGCTGTACCCAGGCTGGAGCCCACAGCAGTTGTTGCGCTTTGGTGATGAAGTGAGTCAGGCCCTGCAACAAGACCCCCATACCTTTTTAACACAGATGTATGGCAATGCTCCCGCCAGCTGGCAACCTGATTTGCCCGAGCTTGAGCGTCTGCGTTTTATTGTCAATGCCTGTACCCGTATGCGGTTTGTAGATACAGATTTGAAACTGGATTTACAGGAAAAGGGCACGCCCCCGGCCAGTGATAAAAACCTGCTGCCCTGGTTTTCTCATCCGCAACTGCATTTGCCTGATAAACAACGCATTATATTTGGCCACTGGGCGGCGCTGGAAGGCAAAACCCCATCGAAACGCATTATCGGGCTGGATACCGGCTATGTGTGGGGCAACACTATGACCGCCTACCGGATAGAAACAAAAGAACGTATTGTGGTGTCGCCCTAGCCCACACGGCCATGCCTTCCATGCCTGGCCATCCGCTATATTTCCCCCTGCGCCTGGTAAAATGCCCCGCCCGGCGCACATTCATGATCCAGCGTCTGTTTGTCCCGGCTATTGTCGAAAATATGCTGCTATTTAAGCTAATAGATTGTTTTTATACTTAAGAATAAATTTCAACGCCTACCTGCCCTGCTAAATTGCGGTAAAGTATCCTTTAGAATAGTCGATATAGTGAAAGGCCCATACAGGCTTGCTTATCCGGCTGATTAATTCGGCCGCGGTATAACATTAATCAGGGAAGAGTGTGAGAAATTCGGGCTCTGCTGACCACAATTCTAATAATTAAAATCCCGCATCAGGAGTTTCGATGAAAATCACGGTTGCAAAGCGCATTATAGGTGGGTTTCTCACCATCAGCTTATTGTTAGTCGTAATCAGTATTTCTTCTTTATACAACCTTAACTCTGTCGGGTCTGCTACCGAAGAAGTTAACCAGGTTGCGCTGCCGACCCTGTCGGGTAGCCACACGCTGAAAGCCACGTTTATCAATATGGGCCGGTTAACCTTTGAGTCCTATATTGAAGAAGATTTGGCTGGCCTTAAAACCAAACAGGCTGCGTTTGAAGAAAACAAACAGGTGTTTGAGTCTACCTACAGACGCCTTAACGAGACCGTGGGTAACGACGCTGAGCTTAAACAGTCCCTGGCTAAAGTAAAAACCAGTTACGACAATTATGTGGCCAATGTCGAAAACATGTACCGTAATCACCATCAGTACATGAATATGCGCAATACCATTGATGACCGTTTGGGTGATGCCGAAGACAATGCTGACGATGCATCTATGTATCTGCTCGACTTTTCTGATATGCAGGCAGTACAGTCTAATCCGGCCTTAACAAAGGCTGCGGCTGCGGGTAGCGAACTGGAAACCACCTTATTGTCACTGCTGACCGTTTCCTCTGAATACGTTAAAACCCAAACCCTGCTGCGTGCCCAGACCCTGGGTAACGAAGTGACCCTGATTGTAAATAATGTGGCTGAACAGCTATCCGCTATGGTCAGTACCGCTAATAATCAGGATACCTCAGGCACCCTGGATGAAATCAATGATCTGGTAAACGGCTCGCTAAATGCCATCACTTCCAAAGATGGTGTTTTGCAATTGCACGTGGAGCGCCTGGAGTATCGCAACGCCGCAGAAAAAAACCTGACGCAGTCAGATGTTAATATTTCAGAAGCGATTATTGAGCTTGAGAAACTGCTGGAGCTTACAAACTTGCGGGCTCAGCAAATTGACGAGCAGGTAAGTGAAAAAGTGGCGAACGGAAACCTGACGGTGATTGTTGTGGTTATTATTTCGTTGCTGATTGCCGGCATCATCGGCTACTTTACGGTTCTGGCCATCACCCGCCCCCTTAACCGGGTTAATGAATTACTCAAGGTGGCCTCCTCAGGAGACTTAACTCAGCGCCTGGATGATACCGCGCAGGATGAGTTCGGTCTGCTGGCTCGTAACTGCAACCAGCTGATTGCCAATTTGAAAACCCTGATTCTGGCCATCAACGATCGCGCCGAACAGCTGGCTGCAGCGTCCGAACAAACCTCTACGGTGACCGCCCAGACCACCCATTCTATTCAGGACCAAAAGTCTCAGATTGCCCAGGTCGCGACTGCCACCACTGAGATGCATTCCACCTCTGAACTGGTCATGCACAATGCCGAAGACACCCTGAGTCAGATTCGCCATGCCGACAGCGAAGCCAAAAAAGTGCGTCAGATTTCCCAGGAAAACAAACAGACTATTGAAGTGCTGGCCCGGGATGTGGAAGAAGCGGCGGAAGTCATTAATAAGCTGCATCAGGATAGCGCCAGCATTGGTGGCATTCTGGATGTGATTCGCGGGGTCGCCGACCAGACTAACCTGCTGGCGCTGAATGCGGCTATTGAAGCGGCGCGAGCTGGCGAGCAGGGCCGCGGCTTTGCGGTAGTTGCTGATGAGGTGCGCACACTGGCCAGCCGGACCCAACAGTCTACCCAGGAAATCAATGCCATGATTGAAGTATTGCAGGCGGGTGCTGAACGTGCGGTATCGGTGATGAATCAGGGCAAAGAGCAAACCGCCGTATGTGTAGGTCAAACCGACCAGGCAACCCAGGCGCTGGATATCATCTCTGAAGCGGTGCATCAGGCCCATGACGTCAGCTCGCAAATTGAGCAATCGGCCCGTGAACAAAACACCGTCTCACAGGAAATCAGTGAAAAACTGGAGACCATTGTCGGTATTGCCGAGGAAACTACGATTGGTGCGCAGCAAACCTCCGAGTCCAGTCACGAAGTGGCGCGTCTGGCCGAAGAACTGCAACACTCTATCCGTCAGTTTAAAGTCTAAGCTCTGCTGCAGGTACTCATCATCGCCGGTGCTTTTGTACCGGCTTTTTTATGTCTGAATGTGTTTCATCCCCACGTCGCCCTTCCTGCTAAAACAATCTAAAGCCGCCTGCCCTGCGTAGCAACCTTCGTTATAGCAAGCAATGAGGCAACGGATGAGCAAAGCATTTCAGACCAATACAGAAGTTGAGTGGGAATGGGGTAACGGAAAAGGCAGCGGCAAGGTCCGAGAAGTATTCTGGGAAGAAGTCAGCCGTACTTTACAGGGCAGTAAAGTGACCCGTAAAGCCGACGACAATAACCCGGCCTACCTGATTGAGCAGGAGGATGGTGACAAGGTGTTAAAGCTACACAGCGAAGTCTCCGCTGCCAACTGATTTAGACGGGCCTGAAGGCGGTATAGATACAGCAATCGGGCCCGGTCACTTAATCTAATGACTATTCGAACAGCGCTTCGTGCAGATGCTGCACAATGGGAGTGCTGTCATTTTCATTCACCAGAAACGACATATTGTGGGGGTTTGCTCCAAAACAAATCATCCGCAGATTGTAGTCTGCTACGGCGGCAAAAATCTTACTCGACACCCCTTTGGCGCTTTGCATGTGATTGCCCACCACCGTGACCAGGTCAAAGCCGTGCTCCACTTTTACATCACACAGCGTCTCAAGTTCTGCGATAGTTTCTTTATTCAGTCGCTGGGCCACTGAATTGGCCGGGTTGTCCAGGGTGAAGGATACCGAGATTTCTGAGGTAGTCACCAAATCAACACTTAACCGGTGTTTGGCTATAATGGCAAAAACCTGTTGCAAAAAGCCCTGGGCATACATCATTTTGGGTGTTTTTACCGTAACCATTACCTGCTCTTTACGCCGGGTAATAGCACGATAAGGCGGCTCTTCTTCACAGTCACGCATGATCCAGGTGCCGCCCTGCTCCGGGGCCTTACTGGAACCCACAAACACTTTCACATTATTGCGTAGCGCCGGCTCCATTGTCGCAGGGTGCAATACCTTGGCGCCGAAAGTTGCCATTTCAGCGGCTTCTTCAAAGCTAAGTTCTGGCAATGGATGGGCATTTGGCGCAATGCGAGGGTCGGTAGTGTAAACCCCGGCCACATCAGTCCAGATTTCGCACACCTGGGCATTCAGCGCTTCGGCCAGTAAGGCTGCGGTAAAGTCGGAGCCACCGCGTCCCAGGGTGGTGGTTTTGCCGTGTTCGTCGGCGCCGACGAAACCCTGAGTCACCACAATGGCGGCTTCAAGTTCTGGGGCCAGCAAAGCGGTACTTAAAGACGCAATAGCTTCAGGTTCTGGGGTAGCGGCGCCAAATTCACTGTCGGTGCGCAGTACTTTACGAACATCGAAGTTGATGGCCGGATTACCCAGCTCGGCCACCACCGCACTGAACAGCAACGAGGACATGCACTCGCCCATCGACAATAGCTGATCTTTTAAATCCTCACGCTGCAGAATCTCTTCATGCTGCGCCAGACCGCGCATTTCTGTAAGCAAATCCTCCAGTTTATCCTGCACCGCAGCTGGGTCCTCCAACTGCTCAACTATGGCCATCTCTATGGCTCTAATAGCCTCACACACTTCACTGGTTTGTTGTTGTGTCATGGCGGTATGCGCCAGGCTCACTAAATGGTTGGTGACCCCGGCCGAAGCACTCACCACCACAATACGGGTGGCTTTGTTGTTTAACACAATGCGGGCACACTTTTGCATTGCAGCATGAGTGGCCAGACTGGTACCGCCGAACTTTGCGATAGTTAATGGTTGAGACACAACTTTCCTCCGATTGCAGCTGATCCGGGTCAGCTTATGGCTTAATAACGATATGGTCGCCGACCTGAATATCATGACGGGCAAACCAGCCCTGATTCATCTCCAGCGCGTACATGACTTTGGTGGAAGCGCCCACTGAGGTTAGATCGTGGGGCTGTAAGGGTTTTATGTCGGTAATCGTGCCTTTTTTGTCGATAAAGGCCACATCCAGCGGTATGTAGGTGTTTTTCATCCACATACTTGCCTGCTTAGGAGGGGAAAACCGAAACAACATCCCGCAGTCAGAGCATAAAGATTTTCTGAACATCAGCCCCTGGGCCCGTTGCTGAGCACTCTTAGCAAAATCTACCGCGTAGGTCTGGCCGTTTAAGGTGACACTGGCTTGTTCAAACTCAACCGACTGCCGGGCTTCCACACTGCTGTTTAATGTCAGCCAGAGCCCCAGCAAAGCAATAATAATGGGCGCTGATAATTTGTAATGCATTTGCGTTCCTTGTGCAAACCTACCTATGGGATAGCTACCACCACGGGCTTAGAATAGAAGATGGGCGTTGTCGCAGTCTACCTATGCCGTGAACAATTATCCAGTGGTCAGCCAGCCATAAAAAAAGCCGGGTCCCTTACGGGCGCCCGGCTTTATGATTACCTGCGGTTAATCAGGCAATGTTCAGCGTTGGAATGATCTTCGCCTTGGCATCTTCTTCTGCCTGCTTAAAGCTTTCCATCTGATCAAAGTTCAGGTAGCGGTAAACATCGGCGGCCATAGAATCAATCTTACCGGCATACTCCATGTACTCTTCAGCCGTTGGGATACGACCCACAATCGCACCTACTGCAGCCAGCTCTGCTGAAGTCAGGTACACATTGGCACCGTCGCCCAGACGGTTAGGGAAGTTACGGGTAGAAGTAGACAATACCGTCGCGCCCGCATCAACCCGTGCCTGGTTACCCATACACAGTGAACAGCCGGGCATTTCGGTACGTACACCCACGCGGCCGTAGATGTTGTAGTAGCCTTCTTCCATCAGCTGCGCTTTATCCATCTTCGTTGGTGGAGAAATCCACAGACGAGTTGGCAGCGTCTTACCGTAGTTGTCCAGAAGCTTACCAGCAGCCCGGAAATGACCAATATTGGTCATACATGAACCGATGAACACTTCATCGACATTATCGCCGGCAACGTCTGACAAAGTTTTGGCATCATCAGGATCGTTCGGACAGCAAACAATTGGCTCTTTGATGTCTTCCAGGTCAATCTCGATAACCGATGAGTACTCAGCGTCCTTATCGGCACGCATCAACTCTGGGTTAGCCAGCCACTCTTCCATCTTCTGGGCGCGACGCTCCAGGGTACGAGGATCGCCGTAGCCTTCGTTAATCATCCAGCGCAGCATGGTGATGTTAGAACGCAGGTATTCAGAAATTGATTCTTCTGACAGATTGATAGTACAACCGGCTGCAGAACGCTCTGCTGAGGCATCGGATAATTCAAACGCCTGTTCTACGGTTAAGTCCTCCAGACCTTCGATTTCCAGAATACGACCAGAGAACTGGTTAATCTTGCCTTTCTTCTCTACCGTCAGCAGGCCTTCTTTGATGCCATACAACGGAATGGCGTGAACCAGGTCGCGCAACGTGATACCAGGCTGACGTTTACCTTTAAAGCGCACCAGAATAGACTCTGGCATATCCAGCGGCATTACACCGGTCGCCGCAGCAAAGGCCACCAGACCAGAACCGGCCGGGAATGAAATACCCAGCGGGAAACGAGTATGTGAATCACCACCCGTACCTACGGTATCGGGCAACAACATACGGTTCAGCCAGCTGTGGATAATACCGTCACCAGGGCGCAGTGATACCCCGCCACGATTCATAATGAAATCTGGCAGCGTATGCTGTGTTTCAATATCAACCGGCTTAGGATAGGCCGCCGTGTGGCAGAATGACTGCATAGTCAGGTCGGCGGTAAAGCCCAGACATGCAAGGTCTTTAAGTTCATCACGGGTCATTGGACCGGTGGTATCCTGAGACCCTACCGTGGTCATTTT